>Ga0255055_10002301_pt1 | contig 13556 bp, 13 predicted proteins | sample JV7_2_27_MG_FD_188633 | JGI IMG/M metagenome (GOLD analysis project Ga0255055, IMG submission 188633) | Seawater microbial communities from Jervis Inlet, British Columbia, Canada - JV7_2_27 | ecosystem: Environmental > Aquatic > Marine > Inlet | place: Canada: British Columbia | collected...
CATATGCCATGGAAGCAGCACCCATGGGCATGCCGGGATGACCTGATCTGGCTTTTTCCACGCCATCGGCAGAAAGCATTCGAATCGTGTTAATACAGAGTTGGTCCAGTTTTGTCGCCATTTGCCCCCCCTTTGTTAATGACTGTGAAGATTAGATAGCGTAAATCCTTGAAGTCGCAGGTGCTTACTCTGATTAAACCTTAGGTAAATCCGAATATCGAAGCACGAAATACGAAACAAATCCAAATTTCCCAAATTCTAAATTCAAAACTCATGAAAGTAGGGCGGGCCACTGCGCCCGCCGTTTTCGGGTCGGCACGGAGGCCGACCCTACATTCTGAGTTCTAATGATCCTAATATGAAAATTGAGCCCAACTTATATTCTTTGCGACTTTGTGTGAGGTATTTCAACTTTCTTCTCCTTTGATCTTTTTGATGATCTTGGGGATAAAAAGCGAGAAAACAAACAGCCCAATCGAGAAAAAAACTTTAAAAGAAATCAGTTCAGCCCAGTTACCCGAGGCCCAAACCTCTTTTAGTGTTCCGACGAAAAACGTGAAAATAAATGTGCCGACAATAATACCCAGGCCGGTTCCGGAAAAGTAATCCCAAAAATGCACCTTGGTCAGTCCCATCCCAAAATTCATGGGCGTAAAAGGGAAGTATACCAGGCGAAGATATAAAACGGTGGCAAATCCGTTACGCTCAATGGCATCGTCATATTTTTTTAATTTGTCACCAATCAGGGAAGCCGCAAAATCTCTACCCAGCGTGCGCCCGATGAAAAAGGCCACACTGGAGCCCAGCATGGCCCCGAGCCAGACCCAGACAAATCCCCAGTAGGCACCGAATATAGCTGCGCCCAGTCCCGTGATCAGTGTGCCCGGCACAAAAAGGCAGACCCCGGCCGCATAAACCAGGATGAACGCCACCGGCGCCCAGAATCCGGCCATATCTAAAAAGCGGCCCAGCGCATCGGCTGTTAGAAACTGCTTCACCGGAGTAAAGCGCACCAGCAGGATTGCGCCGATTATAAATGCCAGAAGTATTAACGCTTTTAAAATCGCTTTTTTGCGGTTGTTAACCGCCTGTTTTATCACTTCTTCCATTTCAAACTCCTCAAATCACACTTAAATTTAATAAAATTTAATCACCGGAGTTTTTAAGAAAACCGCATGTCCGATATTAAAAGTAAAAGCTAATTTAGTTTACTAAAAGACTTTAATCATAGGACGAATGTAATATATTAGAAGCCATATCAAAAATAGTAGATCACGCTCAAGGGCACGGCGCAAACCGATTCAGAAGCGGAGCATACACGCTAGTATTCGAGCATTTTGAATCGGTTTGCAACAAAGCCATTGGGCGTTAGATGCATTTTTGAGATGGTTTCTGTTTTATTTGCTCAATCGCTTTCGGCCCTTTAGTTCCGGATTCATAGTAATGAAGCAAATCGGCCTGATCGCCACAGGTTTCACAGCGATTTAAGATGGGCATCAGAAACTTCCAGCAAAGTTCAACGCCGTCCTGTCGCCAGAACAGCAATTGATCCCCTATCATACAATCGATCAGCGCTCTGGAATAGGCATCCAGGATAGGTCCGCTGTAATTTTGCTCGTAGCGAAAATCCATGGTTACGGTGCGCAGGCAAACAACCGCACCGGGGTTTTTAGTCTGAAACGTGAGCGTAATTTTTTCTTCCGGGTAGATGCCCAAAATGAGACGGTTGGCCGCGATCTTTTCTCCCAGTATGTGGCGAAACATCGAATGCGGGACATGTTTAAACTGGATGGCTATTTCGGTTAATTTCTGGTCCATGCGCTTGCCGGAGGTCAGATAAAAGGGAACACCCTGCCAGCGCCAGTTGTCCAGATAAACTTTCATCAGGGCAAAGGTGGGCGTAAGCGAGTTCGCATCCACACCGGATTCCTCTCGATAGGCGGGAACCGGTTTTCCATCGACGGTACCGGCCGCGTATTGCCCCAGAACCAGGTATTCCTTGAGCTGATCCACCATAAAAGGTCTCAGCGCGCGAAATACTTTGACCTTTTCGTCTCTGACATGATTGGCTTCGAAACGCGATGGGGGCTCCATGGCCGTCAGGGCCAGCAGCTGCATCATATGGTTCTGGAACATATCTCTTAAAACACCGGATTGTTCGTAATACCCGGCCCGATGCTCAACTCCCAGATGCTCGATGGCGCTGATGGCGATGTACTCAATATATCGTCGATTCCATATGGGCTCGAACAGGGAGTTGGCAAAACGCAACATCAACACATTTTGAACCGTTTCTTTGGCCAGGTAATGATCGATCCTGAAAATCTGGTGTTCTCTGAAATCCCTGTGAAGGCTTTGGTCCAGATCCCGAGCTGTTTTCAGATCGGTACCGAATGGCTTTTCCACTACAATCCGCGACCAGCCATTGCCGTTTTGATTTTCGTCCGCCAGGCCAACCTGTCCGATCATGCGGGCAGCTGACTTGTAAACCGATGGCGTCAGGGCCATATAAAAAATTCTGTTCCCACCGGTTTTAAATTTTTTATCCAGATCCCGCAGGTGCTGAGCCAGTATTCTAAATGACTCCAGATCTTCAAAATCCGTATAGCGATAATAGAGGGCTTCGGCAAAAGACGGCCATCTGGCTTCATCATAGGCGCCGGCACTTTTTAAGGCCGCCTGCATATTGGCTCTGAATTCCTGTTCGTCGAGAGCAATCCGACTTGAGCCGACAATCAAAAAACGATCGGGCAACCCATTATTTAAGTAAAGATTAAAAAGCGCCGGTATCAGCTTTCGTGAAGTTAAATCACCGGTTGCTCCCATAATGATAATCGTGCAGGGATCACTGCGCTCGGGTGCCACACACTCCATAGGTTCCAGACCCAAATCGGGTGCGCTCACCGTTGCCATGGTGCTTTCGATTATATTCGGATCGGTGACTTTGGTTTTCATGTTTATCCCCTAATTGGCTTATTAGTTTTTCAGGGGTCAGATATAAAATATGGCGATAATCACAATTAAGTCGATATGGAATTTGAATATCGAGTACAGAATATTGAATGATGAATATCGAAGTAAGGTACTCTGCCATTTTTATAAAATACAAATGATAGAGCGAAGCGATGCCATCGTTCGATATTCAAAATTCCTTGTTCGACATTCGATATTAAAATTATGTCTGGCGTCGATATTCAAATTTAAAAATTAAGCGCCTAATACTCTAATTGCTGAGTTTATTTTTTTGTCGTGACCACCGCATGCCCTCCGAACTCCCGGCGCAAAGCTGACAGAACTCGATCGGTGAATGGATCCTGCTGCCGTGAGCGGAAGCGCCGCATCAGAGAAAGGGTGATCACTTCTGCGGGTACACCGGTATCTACGGCTTGCTGCACCGTCCAGCGACCCTCACCGGAGTCTTCAACATAGCCCGTAATGTCGGAAAGTTCTGCGCTTTTATTAAAGGCATCTTCTGCCAGCTCCAGCAACCACGATCGGATAACACCGCCCTGATTCCACATATGGGCGATTTTAGCGTAATCGAATGACTCCGCAAACTCAGACGCATCCAGGATTTCGAATCCTTCACCGTAGGACTGCATCAATGCATATTCGATTCCGTTGTGCACCATTTTTACAAAATGACCCGCTCCGGCTTTGCCGCAGTACAGGTAGCCGTCTTTTGGCGCCAGGTCTTGAAATATGGGTTCCAAATATTTAAAAATATTTTTATGGCCGCCCATCATCATGCAATATCCGACCTTAAGGCCCCATATTCCACCGCTGACACCCACGTCCATATAGTGAATGTCAGCTGCCTTAAGCGCTTCAAAGCGGCGAAGATCATCTTTATAATAGGTGTTGCCGCCGTCGATGATAATATCTTCGGGACTCAGCAGCTCTTTTAGCCGGCTGATGGTGTCTTCCACCGGTTTGCCGGCCGGCAGCATAATCCACACAATACGTGGCGCTGAAAGCATTTCGACAACCTGTTGAAGCGAGTCCGCACCGGTGGCACCTTCAGCGGCAAGCTCTTCAACGGCCTCTTTTGATAGATCATAGGCAATGATTTCATGATTGCCCTGCATCAGCCGTCTGGCCATATTCATTCCCATCTTTCCCAATCCAATCATCGCGAGTTTCATTGTCCTAACTCCTGAGCCAATCTGGGTTTCTGGTGGTCATTACCTGTATTAATTTTCCCCACCACATGCACGTCCCTTTAAATGAAAGAAAAACTTTAAGCCCTTCTGCACTTTTTCAGAGAATATTTTTGAAGAAAAGAAATTGCCGGCCACCCGTTTGTTGACCTCCCCGATGGTCGGGTAAGGGTGTACGGCCGCCGCCAAGGTGGCCAGTTTAACTTTTCCGTTTAATACGGCCACCCACTCAGCGAGAAGGTCCCCGGCGTGGGGGCCTAAAATCTGAACGCCGATGGGTTTTTCCTTCTCATTCAGCAGCAGCTTGATTTTTCCAATTTTTTCCCCCTCGGCCACAATTCTGTCATTGTCTTTAAATTCTTCGGTCCAGACCTTGTAGTCGATGCCGGCCTCTCTGGCCATTGTTTCGTTCATACCGATATTGCCCAGCGGTGGATCTGTGAAGGTACACCACGGTAAATAGGTATAGTCGGCTTTGCGGGGAAGGCGAAAAATGGCATTGCTAACCACAATACCGCCTTCATAACCGGCAGCGTGGGTGAATTGAAAACCGCCGTTAACATCGCCTACCGCATAAATATGTTTGTGGTTGGTACGCATTCGATTGTCAACCTTGATACCCCGCCGATCGTGTTCAAGGCCGATGGCTTCCAGCCCCAGTTCTTCAACATTGGCAACTCTTCCCAATGCCACCAGAAGCGTTTCGGCAGTGAGGCTTACGGTGCTGCCGTCTTTACTTTTTAAAGTTATTTTTCTTTTGTTACCGAGATCCTCTACAGCTTCAATGGAGTGGTTGAGATAGAATTTTACGCCTTCCGAACTCAGGGTCTCCATTACCGCATCGGCCAGATCCTGATCATCTTTGGGGAGGATCTGAGGCGCCATGTCCACAACCGTTACATTGGTTCCAAACCGGCTAAATGCCTGAGCCATTTCAGTGCCGATCGGCCCGGCACCCAATACAATCATAGATTTGGGAAGATGATCGAGGTAGAAAATTTCCTTGTTGGTGGTATGCGGCGTCTTATCGAGGCCTTTGATGGGAGGGATGCTGGCCGAAGATCCTGAAGCAATCACCCAGGCCTTGGCGGTGTAGCTTTTGCCGTTTAAGCGGATGGAGTGCTCATCCGTAAAATTCGGCTGCCCGAATTCAACCTGCGCACCCAGGCCACAAAAGCGTTCTACGGAATCATGATGCTGGATGGTGCCAATCACCGACCTTACCCTCTCTGACACGTTTCGAAAATCCACCGGCGGCAGGTCTACTTTCGGCAGGCCGAATTTTTCAGCATTTTTCATCAAATGGTAGACATGGGCGCTCTTGATAAGCGTTTTGCTGGGCACACATCCAAAATGCAAGCAGTCCCCGCCGAGCTCTTTTTCTTTTTCAATCAGAAGCGTTTTGGCGCCCAGCTTGGCGGCTCCGGCCGCCACGGTCAGGCCAGCGGCGCCACCGCCAATGATTCCGATATCATAATCATAATCTGCCATTTCTACCTCCCTATTCGATTGCGGATTTTGGAATGCGGATTGCGGATTGGTGGAGACAATTGGCAGCTCTTTACTGATGTTATCGTTTACCAATTTTTAGAAATCCAAAATCTAAAATCCAAAATCGATGCCGGCTCCATTACCCCGTTTGCTTTTGAAATGCTGAAGTCTTTTCTTAAACCTTAACAGCCTCATCAAAACACGTTTATTGGATTTTAGGCATCGTTAAGTGACCAATCATAGTGCAAGTATTTAATCTGCAGCGCATCTTTTTTTTGAGCTAATTGTTTTTTCAGCTCGCCTTCGGCATACTTCAAATAAAAACCCAGAACATCATCGTTAAAATCTTCAGAAAACCATTTAAATATGCGGCTGACATACAATGTGTTGCCATCAAATCGGTAGCTGCTTGGATTATTGAGGAACGACCGGGTTGAATCATTCAGCTGCTGGTCCAATGAGTCCCCCAAATAAGGTTCCGGTCTCAGCGGCGGGCAGCTGGCCGCCGAACAGTTGATCGCGAAATGCACGCGTGGGTCTTTGAATCGAGGCCTGAGAATATTATGCTCAATATGATCCAGTGTGGTTACATCCCCGTCAAGGCGCACGAATTTCTTTTCCCATGGACTCTTTAAAAAACTGCCGAGGTCCTTTATAGATTTAACGCCCGGATAACCGTTTAAAATCAACTTGATGGTCCAGGCATTATAAGCATTGGTATAAAATGCGAACTGATCGCTTTGGTTCAAGCTCTTTGAATCCGTATTCTCAAGTACCATTAAATACTGGTCCAATCGGTCTTCTTCTGATTTAAAGCCGGTGTAATCCACGCCAGCCTGCTTTATATATTTGTTTAGAAGCTCGGCCCAAATTGCATGATTAACCGTTGCTGCTTGAGCCGGCCGGAAGGTCCCCGAAGTTCCGATAACAAGGGATATAAATATTACGAAGAATAATAATGAATATTGTTTTATCATTTTTAATTCCCTGCTCACGTTCGCGAAATCATTCTATGAATCATTGCCTATCAATGGTGTCCAAATGAAGTTAACTTTTTTGTCGAATGATGCCATTAAAACTTACAGCTAAGGTAATTGCGTAATTGGTATAGTCAAGCGTGCCTCAGGGCGATGAATTTTTTATATTCTCACGAACCCGAAGTGTTTTGATTCTGTCACCACCAACACCTCAAAGAAGGATTTTGGCGATTACTTCAGCCGCGATATCATTGAAAGATTTCGTCTTTCTGAGAATATAGAAACATCATTAGAGTCTTGGTTGTGAATTCTTTGCATTTTGTGGCAAAACATTTACGCCACCAAGACACAAAGACGCAAAGATGAATATTAACCAAAGGTTTCGCTTTGTGGCTTGGTGCCTTTGTGGCAATTTGTTCCGGCTTGTCCGGGTTAGGGTGGAGTTGAATTATATCTAAAAAGTCTTATGTTCGTTAAGATTTAATCTCTATTTTGGTGTTTGCAGAGGATTATTCTCTATGAAAAGGAGAGCAAAATGGAAGAACGCAGCGCAGCTGTTAGTATGCACGGTAACCCACTCACTCTGATCGGCAAAGAGCTGAGCGTTGGAGATTCGGCTCCGGAATTAGAGGTATTGGACAATGACTTAAATCCGATCAAACTGTCATCATTTCAGGGTAAAGTATGTGTGATTTCATCAGTACCGTCTCTCGACACCCCTGTGTGTGATATGGAAACCCGCCGGTTTAATGAAGCCGCCGGCCAGTTGGGTGACGATGTTGTTATTTTAACCGTCAGCGTGGATCTGCCTTTTGCCCAGAAGAGGTGGTGTGGCGCCGCAGGTGTTGAAAATGTCGTCACGCTTTCAGATCACCGCGATACGGCTTTTGGAACTGCATTTGGTGTTTTAATCAAGGAACTGCGTCTGCTGGGGCGGTCTATTTTTGTATTAGATCGAAACGGCATCATTCAATATATCCAGAATGTCAAAGAGCTGTCAGAAGAGCCAGATTATGATGCCGTGCTGGAGGCGGTGCAAAAAATAGTCTAAGGTTTGATTGGTTGTTTTCAAGCCGGGCGGCTGATGCGTGCGGGAAAATACCTGGAGCTGCAAAATTTTTGGGCCTGCATGCCCGGGCAAATTCGGCTCATCTCAGTTTAACTTTCTTTTAGCATTTACACTTCTCTAAATCGGATTTAATTATGAGTGCAAGGAAATCGGACGCAGCCAATATCGCAAACCCAGAATCTTGGGTGGATGAATATGGCGATTTCCTTTATCGGTTTGCCTTGTCAAGGGTTAAAGATCCTTCCGTTGCCGAAGATCTGGTACAGGAGACATTTCTGGCCGCCTTGCGAGCCTACGAAAACTTCAAAGGCCGTTCTGCCGGTCGAACCTGGCTGGTCGCAATACTGAAACATAAGATTGTCGATTATATCCGCAAAAAAATTCGAGAACCGTCTACAGATAAAATTGAAACGCTAACCGACCTGGCGGATTCGGATTTTAACGACCACGGAGAATGGCAGATGCGACCCTTCAAATGGGCCATCAACCCGGATAAAATCTATGAGCAGAAAGAATTCTTAGATGTGCTTTATCACTGTTTAGCAGAACTGCCGCAACGCCTGGCCGAGGCATTTATATTGCGTGAAATGGAGGGACTCAGCACAGAGGATATTTGTAAGGTCCTTGACATAACCGCGACGAATAGTTGGGTCATGCTGTATCGGGCGCGCATGTCGCTGAGGCGCTGCATTGAAAATAATTGGCTAAGTGCCGGACAATAAAGGAGTGAACAGTGCATTGGATGTTTAGCTGCAAAGATGTTTCTCAGTTGGTCTCGGAATCTATGGATCGGGCGCTACCCATTTATCAACGCGTATGGTTACGGATGCACCTTCTGATGTGTAAATATTGTTCAAGGTGCAGGGAACAATTTGAGGTTATCAGAACCGCCAGCTGTCATGCGGAATTGCACGGTAAAGACCTCGATGATTCTCGCTCGCTTTCCAATGATGGGAGGGAGCGGCTGAAGAAATTTTTAAAAAATCATTTGAGCGACCCATCTTAATCCAATTTGTCCTTTGGTTAAACAAAACCCGATTTAATTTGAACTATCGCTTGACAAAATTACGGGCGCCTGCAATTTAAGAAAATGTTTCCGGCTGTGCGTTTGTAAGTGAGACAGAATAATTCGGAAGATCCTTTATCTTTCTCATCGACGGGGACGCTCAGGGCGACATATTGACTCACGCAAAAGAGGCATTGAATCGTGGTCGAGACCATTGATATTCGTTCATTAAAAGATCGGGGCGGTAGACGTAACCTGCCCGATCGTCGCAAGTCTTCTTCCCCCGACCATTTCCCGGAAAGAAGAGTTCAGCGATACCGTCGAAGCGGCACAGACCGAAGAAGCTTGCAAAACTTGAAAGTAAAGAAAAAAATGGAACGGCGGCGGGCCTTTAAAGAAAAGTATTCCAACTGAATTCCGCTCCAAAGGAATTTGGGCGAAATCTGTTTTGGTTAGAAACGCTTTAGGTCTTTTTATGATCCGCTCCGCCCCGAATGACTTTGAGTTTTTCATTGTTAGCTGAGCGATCCATTGAACGATCAAATTCAACACCGATACCGTAGTCATATAAGACCACTGCAGCAGCAATTTCCTCACACCATTTTACTTCGCCGAAGAGATGTCCGGAGCTAAAATCATCACTTGGATTTTCAATGTCGATTTGCACCTGAGTGCCGGGTTGAAATGCAACGTCTGATTCGAAATAAATGCCGCCGGAGCTGTAGTTGTACATTCGGCCGTGGGTGTAATAAGTCCTGGAATCACATTTTTCGATTATAATGGCGGCCTCATGGGCGAATCGCCTGCTGGCTCTTTGATCATCAGGGAACATATGACCTTTAGATGTTTGCGGGTTTTTGTTTAGAAAAACAATTTTTTCGGTATTTGCCATAACGCGCCCAGTTTTAAATACTGTTTTATCTGACTATTAAGAGGTTGGCCTTTTTTATTTCCTGAAACTATCGCGACGTTCGATACAGCTTCCGTCCCAGCGTCTATTGGTATCCCTGCGGTCGGGAGTCCGTCTGCGTGCCAGACCACTTCTGCGATCAAATCCTTTTCTACGGTCGCCTCCAGACCTTTTTTCAACACCATCGTAGGGATGCTTGTTTTTCCTTCTATCTGTGCCTATTCGTGTTCCCCCTCTGTCTTTTATGATAATCGCCGCCCCTTTTTTGCTCAAGTTTCTTTCCCTTCCTTATTCTTTTTAACTGTGACTTAAGGTATTTGTCATTTCAGTTTACAAAAGAACACAAGCATTCAATTATAAAATTAGCAAGCTTTATGCCAATGAAAATACGTGGGGCGATTCAGCCATAGTAGGCACTTAGCGCAATCGCTTCCCTATATGTTGTCTTTAGGTTATAGATTTTATGAAATCGATTCCTGATTATTGAGAAATTTTTTTCACATTTAGGGAAAAAGGGCGGGCCGAACGGTGCGATGGAATGAAGTTTTAATGCAGAGACTGTATGTGGATTAAATAGGTTTCAAGTTTCGGTTGTCAGGCCCATGGCTACTCACTGGCTACTTGCTTCTGGCTCCTGGCGTCTGGCAAAACCGAATCGTGTGACATTCAGAAAAAGCCAGTCGCCAGAAGCCAGCAGCTAAAACGCTGACACCTGAAACCCGACACCTTTATTTTTATGGGACATGACCTTAGATTCAGAGCCCTTTTTCTTTTTTTATCTGCTGATGCAGTTGCGCAAAGTCCTGCGGTGCCTGGTCTTCGATGCGGCGACTTATGGATATCACATCTGCCGGGCACTGAACGGCACATACGCCGCATCCGATGCACCAATTCAGATCTACCTGTGGTTTATCGTCAACCATTTTCACCGCATCCACCGGGCAAATCTCGGCGCAGGAACCACAGCCGATGCATTCGTCTAATTCGGTTTGACGGATGAAATAAACGGCCATTAACTGGTCCCGCGGTATTTTACGACGTCTGATAATACCGACGTTCCAGCAATAATGGCCGCAGCAATTACAGGTATGCTTAATTTGGCCCTGGGCGTTGTCTACCATGTGCACGAGGCCTTCTTTTTCGCTGTTTTCCATTATGTGATGCGCTTCATCTTTGGAAATTTCGCGGGCCAGACCCCTGTCGATTACAAATTCAGCCAGTTCGTCGTATTTGATGCAGACTTCAAGGCTGTGAGGGCAATCCGTACGGCCAAGGATTTTTGCCGACATGCGGCAAGGACAGTGCGCCACCGCGATCTTAGATGCCGAATCAACGATGGGTCCGATCTGCTCATTGGGCATGACCCCCTGCATGGGGATTTCGATGCTCGAGCTGGCAGGGCTGTACTTATAAGATTTGGTCCGTGCACCGCCGTAAACCTTCTGAGTGATTGGAACTTTAAAATAATTCAGCACCAGTTTTGCCATGCGTCTGGCGGTCTCATCCTGTTTTCCACCCCAGAAAAATGTCTGGGGCAATCCAAAACCAACTTGCAACAGGGCATACCCGGTGGATCCATCTTTGGCTGGGGCTGTAAACAGCTTACTGCGCTTGGCCATGGATTCCAATGTTTCGGCCACTGCAGGCAAGGGAAGATCCGTGCGGGCAGCGATTTTTTCAAGACTGACGACTTCCAGGGGGGCAAGATCGTTGGGTATCGCCAGGGCCACCTGGGTTTCAGTGGGGCTAAACATTTCCTTAAGAAGATCGATGAGTTCCTCGCTGTAAGGATATCCCATGATAAGATGCTCCAGGTGCCTGGCCAGACGGACATATAGGTCCTGCATAATCGTTGCTCCTTTTTAAAAACGGCCTCTCGTGTGCCCCTTTTCTCTATCCGTAGAAAATCAAATATCTGAATCTCATTAGCATTGCAGCCGAAGGGCCTGCAAGACTAAAATCCTATTTTGCGAATCGATGACGGATGAATTCGGCCATTTGGGCTGCACCGTTTGAAGTGTTTCGCTCAGTACGCGGCAGCGCCAGAAGATGCTTTAGCCTGGCCGTCCAATTTCCGTTATGAAACCCCGATTCGCTGATGGCAAAACCATGCATTTTGCTTTCGATAAAATCAATCAGTGGTTTCGATTCGCGATAATGGGTACGGGCGCAATAGCCGAATGGAACCCCGGCCTGGTATATTTCCGCAATGGTACCGTAGCCGACTTTACCGATGACGGCGTCAGAGGCATTGATTAAATCGGGATGAAAATACGTTGAGTTTTCCGGCAAAAGTATCAAATTGTTCTGCAGGCTTTCTTTATCAACGATGCCCGGAATGATAAAATGAGTATCGGTCTGATTTTTAAGTTTATCTATAAATTCATAGCTTTTGGGGACGCCCCCGGCAGTAATCATGACGACTTTACAACTGTCAGAAAGCTGCAGCTTTCGCCTGATCTCGCCGGCCGGGGTTTTAATTTTTCGACTCGCCGGTCCCGCGGTGAAATCAACGGCTGCAGGCTTGCATATGGGCTGGGTTTGAATGTGACAGGTGGCTTCAGTAAAAATAGATTGCAAGTAAACAATGAATTCATTTAGTGTTTCTTCTTCATAACCTTCATAGATCCAGTCCCAGGTAAAATTTTCTATCAAAACCGAAGGCACACCGGCCGCTTTGGCAACCAGAATGCCCATCGGGGCGATGTCACAAATTACCAGTTCACTTTTCAGGTGCCTTATTTTTTGAGCGAGCACAGCAATCTGTGAATGATCAAAAGGTAAAAAATTTTGAAGGTTCTGAACGGTAGCCGGCAGATCTTCCTGAAAGGGCGTCATCTGAACCAACCCGATATCGGTTCGCAGGCGATGATAGTGGAAGCTAAATGTATTGGATTGGGCAAAAAACCAGTCCGGCACAGTGGTGAAAATATCAAACTGAATCGACGGCTCAATTTCCGCCAGCGCTTCCATGACACTGGCAGCCCGCGCGGCATGTCCAAACCCGTGTGGTGAAATAAAAAAGGCAACCCTTCGCAGCGGTGCATTCGGTTCGTATCGAGTCGTCATCGACAAAGGGTTAGGGGCGTGCGTGAAAAAAGATGGTATATGAAACGAAACAGTTTTTCATTCTTTGATCACAAAGTGGGAGCGTCTGTTTTTGGCCCAGGCATCTTCGTCTGCTCCTGAATCTAACGGTCGTTCTTCACCATAGCTCACCGTTGTTAATCTGGAATCGCCAATACCGAGGTCAACCAGGAAAGACTTGGCACTGAAAGCCCGCCGATCTCCTAAAGCCAGGTTATATTCATTGGTTCCGCGTTCATCACAGTGGCCCTCAATGATTATCCTTGCCCGGGGGTTTTCCCTCAGCCATTCTGCCTTTCTACGTAGAATGTCCTGGGCGGCGCTTGACAGTTTGGTGCTGTCAAACTCGAACAGGACATCCTCATTTTCGAACATATCTCTTTCAACCCGGATTCTCTCTTTTTCTTCGCTAAGGCTTTCTCCCTTGAGTGTTTCTTCCTGAATGGCAGCCTGTTTTTCCATCTCTCTTCGTCTGGCTTCCTCTTCTGCCTGCCTGCGGGCTTCCTCCTCTGACATAACGGGTTTTGAGCTTATTTCTTTTTTGCCACACGAAGGGGCCAAAAAAGCGACGAAAATAACAAGTAAGAAGGCGAGGAATAACCAATTTTTGTGATTCATTCTTTTCTCCCTTTCTGTTTCGAAAAAAGGTTTGAATGGCGAAAAGTTCTTTACAACCACTATATATCTTAAAGGCCGCGTATTGTCAAAAAAATGAAAACCTGAAATTGTGTGCGGGATGAGCCGAGCTTTTCGTTGTTTGGGTTTTCCAAACCGGGTGCGTTGCACCCGGTTTCACCCGCAACGATCGGGGCACTTCGCGCCCCTGTCTTTTACCGCCTATGGCAGTAAAATCCAA
>Ga0255055_10002302_pt1 | contig 13553 bp, 10 predicted proteins | sample JV7_2_27_MG_FD_188633 | JGI IMG/M metagenome (GOLD analysis project Ga0255055, IMG submission 188633) | Seawater microbial communities from Jervis Inlet, British Columbia, Canada - JV7_2_27 | ecosystem: Environmental > Aquatic > Marine > Inlet | place: Canada: British Columbia | collected...
TAGAATTCCCTTGGGGGCATTTTCGAGTCTGCAGCTAACTGCATAAAACATTAAATCAAGCTCCCTCCCGGATAGGGGGGAGGGAGCTTGAGGAGCTGCTAGCCCTCTCCCCTAGGGGAGAGGGCTAAGTGAGGGCGATTTTGCCCTCACTTATACTATGAAACCTTGCGCTTCCGCTTCGTTGCCCAGACAGCTACTATTCCCATTGACACCAGCGCAAATGGGGTGACGTCGGCTAAGGTGGCCATGCCGCAACCTACATCGACTTCCGACGGATGTCCGTAACCGCCGAAGGTCTCTATCGACAGTCTCGCCTCCTCCAGACTTGGGTAGCTATCGCTGTCCAATTCTACCCACATATAACCGCTGTAGCCATCCTCCATGGTTTCCGTCTCGACATCGCCCTGCGGCAAGCAATCTACATAGTCTTGAACATTGGGGTCCCACCAGCGGAGCCGCAGACTATTTTCGTCGATGTCGCACTCTTCGGCAGCTTCTGCGGCAACTATTTCAGCATCCTTATAGTAAAGCTCTATCCGCAGCACGGTATCATCATCATAATAGATAGGGTTGACCTCGATCCATTTGTTTAGGTCGACCCAGTCATCAGCTTGGAGGAGATCGAGGGAAGCCGGAGCATCGTGGAGGGCGAGTTCTTCGGCGTGTGGGTCACTATCGTATTTAAAAATGATTACCGTAGCTGTACCGGTTACTTCAACTATAATGTCAGCCTCGGCTGTAGCATTGATGGTGCCGTCATTATCTATCGTCCACAATACTCTCTCTCCGCACTGCCCGAAGGTGTTGTCTCCCACGGCGACCACGGCGCCGTCGGATCTGACGCCTATCGTGTGATAGTAGCCTGCGGCGACCTGGTGCATTTCCGTCCAGCCGCCGACCTCACACTGCCCATAGTCGTTGTCTCCCACGGCGACCACGGTCCCGTCGGATGCAAGTCCCACGGTATGAGTCTCGCCTGCGGTGATCTGGCTGATGCTGATCCACTCGCCGACATCGCACTGCCCGAAGTCGTTGTTTCCCACGGCGACCACGGTGCCGTCAGACTTCAGCCCCACTGTATGTTCGTAGCCTGCAGCGACCTGGATGATGTCCGTCCAGTTGCCGACATCGCACTGCCCATCGTAGTTGTCTCCCACGGCTACCACGGTGCCGCCGTCCTCAAGCCCCACCGTGTGAAGGCCATCTGCTGCGATCTCGTCGATATTACTCCAGCCGCCGACGTCACACTGCCCCTGGTTATTGACTCCCACGGCGACCACTGTACCATCTGACACGAGGCCCACTGTGTGCCAGCCGCCAGCGGCGACCTGGTCGATTTCGGACCAGTCGCCGACATCGCACTTACCATCGTAGGTCGTTCCCGCGGCGACTACGGTGCCATCAGACCTGAGTCCCACCGTGTGATAGCCGCCTGCGGCGACCTGGTCGATTTCGAACCACTCGTTTACATCACATTGCCCCTCGTTAGTGGCTCCCACGGCGACCACGGTGCCGTCGGACTTAAGCCCCACCGTGTGACGGTGGCCTGCAGCGACCTGTGTGATGTCCGTCCAGCCGGGGGTGACCTCTCTGCTATCTGCTAGAACCAGCGTCGTTGTAGCCAGTACCAGGCTCATCACCAGCGCCAGCGCAAACAGGATACTAAATATCTTTTTCACTCTTCACCTCCTTAATAATAACTTCCCTAATATCCTTGTCCTTCCGCAAATCCTTTTGGCTCTTCACCTCCTTTGTAACAGTTTACTTCACGGAGAATCTTCGGCTTACAATATAATAAACTATCCGTGTTAAAATCCTGTTAATTGATTATTTATTTGTCAAAATTTCCCGATTTACTATATCGTATTCTCTGCACAGTCGATCAGTTCTTCAAAACCTCCGTCGGACTTGCCTCAACTCTGATGGCTGCCTCCAGCGCCCGGGTGGTGCTCAAGATTGATGCTATATTCATGGTTCTACCCCCGACCATAAATCGTGGGTCCAGGTCAGTATTTTGACAATGGGGTCGACAAAGCCCGCCCTCACCATTGTTCTGAGGACCTCGTGTTGGGAGATAAAATCGGCTATGGGAGGACTGGTTCTATAGTAGAATGATACGAACCTAGCGCCCAGATTGTTGGCCAGCAGGACCTCATCTCTGAACTCCCTGAGGACGTCTATTTCTTTGGCTGTGTCGGTACCGTAGGCTGCGGTAGCGATGAAGCACCATGGAAACGGCCCAAAACTGAAGTCGGCCGTTATGAAATAATCGTCGTTCATAGTGATGTTAGTTACGGCGGAGTTGACATCCGTAATTGTGTCCACATCCCCGGTCCACCGGGCGAAGTTATAGAAAGTGTCTGTAATCGCTATCAGATCGACAACCGTTTCCGGCTCATAGGTGAAAACCCCCTCACCAGGTACGACCACCGAACCCCCACCAGTGCTTGAGATTGTGAGAGTGTATAGATGAGCGGTCATCCAGGGGTCAAAATGGGCATGTTCCGAAACAGCAACTCCGGTGCCATCTGCAATCGTGCCGGTAACGGGATCGGTCACGCCGCCGCTGGGGCCGCTGGCATGCCCCCACCAGTTGTCGGTGGCGTCAACGACGACGGCGCTGTCTTCAACGTAGAGCCCGTAGTCGTCGTTGCCAGTGAGGCGGTTGGAGTTGATGAGCACGGTGCTACCGCCCGTAACAGATTCCAAGTAGATTCCGTAGTCATTTTGGTGGATTTCGTTATCCTCTATGGTGACGGCGCTGCTGTCCAGCAAACCGCCGCGGGTGGTTATGCCATCTACAGCGCCGGCAAATACGTTGTGACCGATGGAGACCTCGCTTTCGTTAGCCATGGAAAGCGATATAGCGAAGTCACCATCATCCGCATCTACTGTGAACCCAACATTATCCCCACCAATGAAGACTATCTCATCATCCAGTTCTATACTCACAGAGCCGGTAATAGTGGTCACGTCAACGCCGTTTGCCGACTGCAGGGTCAGGGATTTATCAATATTCAAATCCTCCCAGTAATCCCCGGCCCTTACTATGATGGTGTCACCGGGGTTTACCGTATCAATGGTGTCCTGGATAGAACCTGTCGTGTCCACGCCCCAGACCATAGGCTCGGTGCCGAGCTCGGCGCCCAGCCACGGCGAATAACGCACCTTGGTTGAAATGCTATCGCCGCCACCGTGTCCCGCTCCGCCGGGTCCGCCAGCACTGCCCCACCAGTTCTTGGTGGCATCCAGCGTCTCGCCCCCCTGGTTCCATACACCATACCGAGAGTTGCCGTCGATGTTGTTCAAATTAACGGTGATTCCGGTAAGCGTTGTCTGCGTATCGAACACATAAATACCGTACTCATTCCCTGTGAACGTATTGCCTTCCACATGCACGTTCTCAGAAAGGTCGCGGCCGTAGTGTTCCTCGAAAGTCAGGGCCGCACCATCAACGTAACCCGTTATCGTGTTATCTCTAATTTCGGTGTTAATTAACTGCCCACCTATGCCTACGCCCCCCGTAGCGAAGTCCCTCACCAGGTTCCCCTCGATAAGCGAGTCTTTGAGGTAGCCTGTAAAACCAAACCGGGAGTTGACGATCTCGTTGTTCCTGAAGGTTGCCACAGTCGGTTCGAAAGGGACAAGGGCGCCCGCATTAATTGCCTGTACGGCGCCTTCGACATAGCAATACTCAACCGTTGTCGTTATGGTGAAGGTCGGACTAATCCCAAATTCATCGGGGTTTAAGACGCGCACGTTTCTGACGGTAATATCATCGGCCATCGTGGGCTCCGGAGTTGCGATTCCGTGCTCGGCATTCCTGACCGTCAAACCATCAACGACAACCCACTGGTCCTCATCGGTAATTATGCTGATCCCTGGTCCTTCGTCTGGTTCAATAATCGTCTCAGGCCCGCTGCGGTTTCGTGCATCAACCCCGGCCTGGGCGCCCTTTAAGGTCAATGACTTGTCAATTTCAACAGTCACCTCGTATAAACCCGCTGCTACTACAATGGTGTCACCATCGGAGGCGGCATCAATGGCCTCCTGGATAGTGTCGTAGTCACCGGGGACATGAATGGTGTCTGCTAGAACAGGTGTCGTCGTCACCAACCCCAGGCTCACCATCAGCACCAGGGCAAACAGAATACCAAATATCTTTTTCACTTCGTTCTCCTTTTACTGCTTTTTTGTTGGCTTCTTTCCGCTCAATCGCACAACTTCCAGTTCGACAAGCATCACCCTGCCTGAAAACACAAAGCCGACCTTCGAAAGGTCGGCTTCATCGTCAGCTATCTGTAGCCGAGCAACCAGCTGAGGGTACCGCTTCATCGCTCCCTCTAATCTCTCTAGCCAGCGATTCCATCACTGCTGTTCCTCACCCTCTAATCGGTGGATAGGATTAATAGCAGCTTAAATTTATTGAGACCCTATCCCGTACTATTGTATCATATTCTCTATAGAGTCAAACACTACGGGATTTTTCGGATGCGTAGAAACCCCGTTAAATTGAGAGATAAAGGCTGACGGGCACCTCCCAAACCAACCCATAATGGGAAGGTAATGAACTGGGAAACCCTTCAGGTATTTGGCAAGAAGTGGGCTGTTACAGAATTTTTGTGTTATGTTCGGGGTACGGTCACGTACACCTTGTTAGAATTCTCGCCTGTTTTCCAGCGCTTGCCCCAGGGTCAGGTCATCAGCATATTCCAGTTCAGCGCCAAACGGCAAGCCACGAGCCAGGCGGGTGACTCGAATACCCACAGGCGCAATAATCCGTTGCAGATACATAGCCATAGTTTCGCTCTCTACATTGGGATTGGTTGCCACAATCACTTCGGTTACCGAGCCATCTTTAAGACGGGCCAGAAGTTCCTTCATCTTTAGCTCTTCAGGTCCTACACCCTGCGTCGGGTTGATAGTTCCATGAAGCACGTGATAAACACCGTCATATTTCCCCGTGTGTTCCAGAGGGAAGATGTCTGACGGTTTCTCCACAACACAAATTTTCGAATGGTCGCGCTCTCTATCCTGACAAATACGGCAGGGGTCACAGTCAGTGTTGTTAAAGCAAAGCGAACAGAGCTTTATCTTTTCCTTCAGTGTCAAAATAGCCTCGGTTAAAGCCTTAGCTTCTTCGCCAGAGCTTCGTAAGAGATGGTAAGCCAGCCTCTGGGCACTTTTTGGCCCGATTCCGGGCAGCTTATTCAATTCTTCAATTAATCTGGCTATAGGTTCAGCGACAAATCCCATTCTGCCTCACTCTTTACGCTATTGCTGTCTGGAACATGGGGAAAAACTGCCAAAGTCTTTGATAACTGACAGCCGATAGTTCCTTATAGTAACCCCGGTATATTGAGGCCGCCGGTCAAACTGCTGAGGTGCTTATTAACAAGCTCCTGCGATTTGGTAACAGCCTCGTTAACAGCAGACATGACCAAATCTTGCAGTAATTCAATATCTCCAGCCTCTACCGCTTCGGGAGATATCTCTACGGAGTGAACCTTCTGGTGTCCATCAATCACCACTTTGACGGCACCACCTCCACTAGTAGCTTCCACGGTCATGCTGCCCAATTCTTCTTGAGCTTTCGCCAACTTTGCCTGAAGTTGCTGGGCTTGACGTAACATTGATTTATCCATCTGTCTCCTTTCCTGCGGCTTCGCTCAGGACTACAACTCCTCCTCACTGATCCTGGCTCCCATCTCCAGAGCAGCTTTAATCACCGGGTTTTGCGTCCTTGTCGGGGGCGGATTTTCGCTTTTAGAATCAACTAAAATACACCGTATCTTATAGGGCCGACCAAAGATCTTCTGAAGTTTTTTCTCTACCAGATGTCGATATTTGGCGTCTTCGATTTTCTCTTTATGGAAGGAATAATAGAAACCCAACACTAGGGTATCATCCTCAAGAGCTACAGGGTTGCATGCGCTTCGCAAAAAGGCGTCCAAATTGCCACTGGAACCTTCCCCTCGTAAAGATTGGATGAACTCCCTCCAGCGGCTACGGAGGTAATCAATGTTCTGGGAAACCTCTTCGTCGGGAACCTCGGTTTCGACTATGTCGGTATCCACTACCACGGAAACGTCAACTTCCTCTAAGGATTCGGTTGTTTCGGTATCGTCGGCTGCCTCGATAGGTTTAGTTGCAGTCGGCTGCTCTTGTCCCGTAGGTGGAGATAGAGCACATCCCATTAAAGCCAATTCTAAGGGCAAGGTGGAGTAATTATCACTGCGGGAATCTATGCTGGAGAAAGACTTAACTGCCTGAAGCAAATAATCCAGCGTGGTATTGCTCGCAAGGCTTCTCATCTCAGCTAAGTCTTCGCTGGTAACATCCAGAGCTTCTTCGCATCGTGATCTAGACAGCAACAATCCTCGAAGATATTCTACCAGGCCCATATTGAACTGACGGAGGTCAACGCCATGGCTATTGAGGCTATTTATGACTTTTAGCCCAGCAGCCACATCCCTATTGACCACACATCGTGCTAGTTGTCTAACCCGCGAATCCCAGCCAATGCCAAGCTCTGCTTGAACCTGGTCTAGCTCAATTTGGTTGCCGTAGTAAGCAATCATCTGTTGTAAAATATTTTCAGCATCTCGAAGGCTGCCGGTAGCAGCACGAGCAATAAGCTCTAAGGAAGCAGGTTCAATGTGAATTCCCTCTCTCTCGCATATCAGCTTGAGTTTATCCATTATCTCGCTTTGGCGCAGACGATGAAAATTAAACCGCTGACACCTGGAGATTATGGTGGTTATGACTTTGTGTGCTTCCGTGGTAGCTAAAACAAAGATTACGTGCCCAGGCGGCTCCTCCAATGTTTTCAACAAGGCATTGCAAGCCGCCTCAGTAAGCATGTGGACTTCATCTATGATATATACCTTATAGCGAGCAAGACTAGGGGCGTAGTTTGCCTTTTCCCTCAGGCTGCGGATTTCGTCAATGCCACGATTACTGGCGGCATCTATCTCTATTACATCTAAAGCCCTACCCTCGGTTATTGAACGACATATATCGCAGGTATTGCACGGCTCGCCATCCGATTGATTGGGACAGTTGACTGCCTTGGCTAAGATACGCGCTGTACTGGTTTTGCCTGTACCTCGCGGACCACAAAAAAGGTAAGCATGAGCTATCTTTCCTCCCTCTACAGCATGGCGCAGAGTCTGAGTTATAGGCTCTTGTCCCAGCACCTCACTCAAAGTTTGTGGCCGCCACTTGCGGTAAAAGACCTCAGAACCCATACGCTCTATATTATACACCCCTCCACCCAATCCCCAAAGGGTGTTCTTGAGAGATTATTTTATTTTGTCACCCCGGGTCAAGATAAAATTGGGACGAGGGGCCTAGATTCTTCCGTCGCTTCGCTCCCTCAGAATGACAGGAAGCGAAAGGTTCAGAATAACAACTGGTGTTACTAAATAATCTTTTTTGGGCCAACTGACGAAAAACATATCAAATCTCACAGCGATTGGAACGACTTATAGGGAGGGGGTATAAATGTAGCAGAGTTTCCCGAGGAAGAATCCTACAATGGCGGCGCCAAAGCGCTAGCCTTAGTTGCCTGATTTATCAGACTAGGGCACTAAATAGTCGGATACTCTACCTGCTGATTTGCTTCTCAGCCCAGTCGCCTGCCAAGGGCACCTTCCACATTTTGCCTGTCCCTGCTTGGATTATGAGGATAATCCACAAGATAAGCATTAGAATCCCGATGAGTATATTCAGGACCCAGCCAATAAAAGGGATCCAACCCAGAACAAGTTGAGCTACTGTTAATACGCCGAAAGTCATAATGGATTGGTAGGCGTGGAATTTGACGAAGGTGCTCTTCTTTTCCAACACTAGAAAAACTATCCCCGTTATCCACCCAGCCACATAACAAAGAAGCCCGGCTACATTGGCTGACAAACCTGTGCTACTCTCTGCTTCTGACTTAGCTGCATCTTCAGTCGGCGTTGCAGCAGCACCAAGCCTATTGCCACACTTGGAGCAAAACTTGGCCTCGTCAGGATTTTCCGCACCACATTGAGCACAAAACATAATAACCTCCTAATGTTCTATTTACATTGTATATTACAGGTATCTTAATACCCCTTCAAGGCCTATTGTCACACCCAGTGGTAGAGCAGAAGATAGATTCTTCGCTGCGCTCAGAATGACAAAAAGCGAAGGGTAATTTCTATTGACAGGACTTAGTCGTGCCGGAAAACCCAGGTGGCTGAAGCCACCGTGTCATCCTCAGCTAAGCCCATAATCCTGGCTCCCCGGCCGTTCCTGCTTTGAATCGGGATCTGCTCCATCGGGATGTTCACCACATTGCCGTTGGTTGATAACATCACCAGTGAGCCCTGCCGGGACACAAGCTTGGACACAGCTAGGTTACCTGTTTGGGGACTAACCCTATACGTCCTTACTCCCTTGCTTCCCCTATTGTGAACGGGATAATTTTTTATCGGGGTTAGCTTACCAAACCCTTTTTCGGTCACCGTCAGCACATAGGTGTCGGGAAGGACAATGCCCATACCGACAACATGATCATCGACTAGGCGAATGCCACGAACACCGCCACTGGTTCGAGACGCAGTCCTCAAGCTTTTGACTTGAAACCTGCTTGCTTTTCCATTGCGACTCACCAGGATAACCTCATCTTCATCGGCGACTACCGCGGCTGACGTCAGTTCATCCTGATTTCTGAGCCCCATGGCAATAATGCCATTCCTCCTTATCGAAGCAAACTTATCTAGTGTCGTCTTTTTGATCACGCCACCTTTAGTAGTCATCAATAAGAACCTGTCTGAAGGAAAGCCTGTTATGGCTAACAACACGGTTACTTCGTCTTCCAGATCAATAGGTAATAGATTAACCAGGGCTATCCCTTTGGCTGTGCGGGAGGAATCCTGGGGAACCTGGTAGCACTTAAGCCAATAAACCTTACCAGTGCTGGTGAAGAAAAGGAGATTGTCATGGGTGTCAGCTACCAAGATGTGGTTCACTGTATCGCCACCACGGGTTACCATGCCTATGACGCCTTTTCCACCACGGTGCTGCAGCCGATAAGTCGCGGCAGGAATCCTCTTGATGAATCCCTTGTTAGTTAAGGTAACTACCATCGACTCATGAGGAACGAGGTCTTCAGTACGGAATTCTTCAATTTCCTCTGCCTTCACTACGGTTCGCCGGGCGTCACCATACTTGGATTTAAGCTCCTCAGCATCCTGGGTAATGAGTGATAATACTTTCCGGGGGTTAGCTAACAAATCCTCAAGATAGGAGATATTCTTTATCACAGCGGCATATTCCTCAGTTATTTTGTCTTGCTCTAGCTTAGCCAATCTACGAAGCGGCATATCAAGGATAGCTTGCGCTTGAATCTGTGACAGAGCAAAAGCCGCCATTAGATTGGCACGGGCTGATTCTACGGTTTGAGACTGTCGAATAATCTTGATCACCTGCTCCATATTGTTTAGGGCAATTCTGAAGCCCTCAAGGATGTGAGCCCTATCCTTTGCCTTAGCAAGTTCAAACTGAGACCTCCTGGTAATGACCTGAAAACGATAGTCAACGTAATAAGTGAGCGCTTCTTTAAGATTAATTACTTTGGGTTGTCCGTCGACCAACGCCACCATATTGATAAAAAAGGCAGATTGCATCGCAGTATACTTGTAGAGGTTATTAAGTACCTGTTGAGGTTGTGCTTCCTTTTTGAGTTCGATAACAAGGCGCATGCCTTCCCTATCCGATTCATCACGAACCTCACCTATCCCCGAAATTTTCTTCACTTTGACCAGCTCAGCTATCCTCTCTACCAGAGCTGCTTTGTTTACCTGATAGGGAAGTTCAGTAACAACTATTTGTCTCTTGCCGGCCTTGGTGGTCAGTTCGTCGGCTTTAGCCCGAAGTATGATTTTCCCCCGCCCCGTAGTAAAAGCATTGTCTATGCCCCCTTTCCCCCAAATTATCCCGCCAGTGGGAAAATCGGGACCTTTGACCAATTCCATTAGTTCCTCTACGTTAGCTTGAGGATTATCAATTAAGTAGATAACGGCATCACATATCTCGCCTAAGTTATGAGGAGGGATGTTTGTCGTCATTCCCACAGCTATGCCTGAGGAGCCACTAGCTAGTAAATTGGGCAACTTGGCGGGCAAGACAGTGGGTTCCTGGAGAGAATCATCGAAGTTGGGAACAAAGGCGACGGTATCTTTTTCGATGTCAACCAGCATTTCCTCGGCAATTTTGGAAAAGCGGGCTTCGGTATACCTCATTGCCGCTGGTGGATCGTTGTCAACGCTGCCAAAATTACCCTGCCCATCAACTAAGGGATATCTTAGAGAAAAATCCTGAGCCATGCGTACCATAGCTTCATATATCGGGGAATCTCCATGGGGATGATACTTCCCCATGACTTCACCAACAATGCGGGCGCTCTTTTTGTATGGACTGTTGTATCGTAGCCCCAAGCCATCCATAGCGTACAAAACACGTCGCTGCACTGGCTTCAAACCATCACGCGCATCAGGCAGGGCTCGGGAGACGATGACACTCATAGCATAGTCCAGATAGGAGCTTTTCATCTCGTCTTCGATATCGACAGGCTTAATTATTGTGGTTTCCATCAAATTTCAATTCCTCTCTCACCGTCTTCACCAACGACGGTGAAACCTTCAGGCAAAGATTCCTCTTCGGGGCCAGGATATCCTTCTTCCTCAAGATATCCAAGCTCAGACGAGGCTTCACTTTCATCGGTAGTGATTCCTCGTCTGAGGAGGCTTTCTTTAAGACGCGTTCGCAGGTGCTCTGTAGCTTTAACAAGAAAAGAGGGATGCCCCACCTGGCCGGGATGTTGATACACTTCCTTAATAATTACCTGTACTTTACCTTCTTCTACGTTGAGAATTGCTGCATCGTATTTATTTCCGCCGAGCATTAGTTTGATAAGGCGCAATCCCTGTTTCGGCTCCACCTCGCCCAAATGTTCTCCACTCTGACTCGCCACAATCAGGTGCTGCCCTCTACCTTCCAAGTGCACTTGGTCACCAAATGCTATCTTGGCTAAGATCTTGTCTGAAGCCACGTTATGAAGACTAGCCACCCCAGCTTTGCCCATTTCAGTTACAAAAAGGTCAAGAGCAACTCTTCGAGCTTGAGTTCTTCGAGTCGAATCTTTCTGAGGTTTACTACTCAAGGTTGCCATAGACTCTGACAAGCTAGTTAATCGGGCGATGTTTTTCTTGGCAATAGCGTTGTCAGGGGCAAGCTCGAGAGCCTTTAAATAAGCTTCCTTGGCCCGGTCAAAATCCCCCAGCTCTATCAGAGCTCGGCCAACACGATTATAGGCCTCGACATCAGTGGGAAACCTCTCGATTATGTCCCTGTTTGCCACTTCAGCTTCCTCCCATCTACCCTGAAGGGCTAAATCTATGGCTTCCTTGGTCAGTCGCTGCCTTAATCGAGCCTTTTCTTCCTCTTCCTGCTGGTATGAGGATATATACATTTCCATAGCTTATACTTAACGATGTTAGGCCAAGATTGTCAAGTTTCTTCCTCTAGCTCAAAAGCCTTATGTAACGCTTGAACAGCATCCTTGACCTTATCTTCAGAGATAATGCAGGTTATTCTTATCTCAGAGGTGGTGATTAACTGGATGTTAATGCCCTGTTCATAAAGGACACGAAACATTCTGGCGGCATAGCCGGGTGTATTTTGCATGCCAGTACCTACGACGCTAACTTTGGCCAATGTAGAATCGGTCACACATTGCTTACCCCCAATAGATTTAACCACCGGCTCTACGATTGACATCGCCTTAAGTCTATCACTCCGAGTCACTGTAAACGTGAGATCGGTGATATTATTAATGCTGGCATTTTGAACAATAGTATCTACGCTTATATTTGCTCTGGCCAAGGGCTCAAAGATTGTTGCGGCAATGCCGGGATGGTCAGGGACACCTACGACAGTGACCTTAGATACGTTGGTGTCATAAGCGATACCCCTTGCCTTGTTTTTCACTTCCATTGAAGCCTCCTTACAAATAATGGTACCGGGGCTATCGCTAAAGCTAGAAGCCACCAGGATAGACACATTATACAGCTCTCCCAATTCCACTGCTCTGTTATGCATTACCTTGGCTCCGTAGCTAGATAGCTCCAGCATCTCTTCATAGCCAATGTCCTTTAGTTTTCTGGCTTCAGGAATAAGGTGTGGGTCAGCAGTATATACGCCTTCAACATCGGTATATAGTTGGCACGTATCAGCATTCAGCCCGGCAGCGAGAGCAACTGCCGTTGTATCGGAACCACCACGACCCAAAGTGGTAATATCCATTTCTTGAGTCACACCCTGAAATCCAGCCACAATGACGATATTCCCCTTATCTAACTCATTGCCCACTCTTTTGGTGTCGATGCGGAGAATCCGAGCTCGACTGTAAGTAGAATCAGTCTGGATACCGGCCTGAGCACCGGTAAGACTGACTGCCTTGCATCCCAGACTCTCTAAAGCTAGAGCTAAAAGGGTACTGGTAACTATCTCCCCAGTGGACAAAAGAACATCAAGCTCCCTATCACGAGGCTGTTCATTAACCTGGTAAGCCAATTTGATCAGGTTATCGGTGGTGTATCCCATGGCGGAAACGACAACCACCACCTGATTTCCCTCTTCTTTTGCTTTAGCAATGCGGTGAGCTACATTCCTAATCTTCTCGGCATCAGCCACCGAGCTGCCGCCATACTTTTGAACTATCAGTGCCATCTCTGCGCCTTCATTTACTTTAGCAGCCTGCCCATAATACTATATCCTTCTTCGATAAAAAAACCTGTGGTTTTGGCCTCTGATTCGGTAAATCTCTTTGCCCCATTGGTTGTGAATCCCGGCCCCCAAAGTATAAAAGGGACGGGGTCAGCAACGTGGGTTTGAAGCTCAATCGGCGTGGGATGGTCAGGCAATATTAGAACTCGGAGGGTATCCCTGTTCCAGAAACGAAGCCGAGCCACCATCTCTTTATCCACTTTCTGGATAGCCTCTATTTTGTCATTAACCGAACCGGCATGAGCCGCCTCATCGGTGGCTTCCACATGAATAACCACCATATCATAGTCCTCGAGTGCCTTGAGGGCACCGGTGACTTGAGCTGCGTAATCGTTATCCAGATCGCCAGTTACACCATGAATGTCCAGTACCTGTATGTCTATCATTCGGGCTAAGCCCCGCATAATATCCACTCCGGAAGTCATCGCAACATCAATTCCATAGAGTTCTTTGAAGGCGGGCATATCAGGTATTCTAGCGCTGCCCCAAAAAAGCCAGATCATAGTAGCGGGAATATCACCACGTGATCTTCGCTCTATGTTAACGGAATGGTCACGAAGCACAGGCTCAGAGCGTGCCATAAGCTCCCTCAACAGGTCATTACCAGGCCCTTTAGGGAGAAATTCGTCAACATCTTTATCGTGAATGTCATGTGGTGGAGTACAGGTGGCCAGTAAGACATCTTCCCTTCCTTTTATCTTGCATATATGCCTGTAGCCAACGCCGGGGTAGAA
>Ga0255055_10002305_pt1 | contig 13538 bp, 14 predicted proteins | sample JV7_2_27_MG_FD_188633 | JGI IMG/M metagenome (GOLD analysis project Ga0255055, IMG submission 188633) | Seawater microbial communities from Jervis Inlet, British Columbia, Canada - JV7_2_27 | ecosystem: Environmental > Aquatic > Marine > Inlet | place: Canada: British Columbia | collected...
TTCTGAAAACCTAGAAATAACTCACTTTTCTCAATCCACTCAACCAACATTAAAAGCCTTTACAAAATGATTAAAACATTATTTTGAATAAGTGAAGTGAATTAGAAAATAATTACCACTCATTAAGCTGTTTTTCAACTTCAAATTTAGATACAATTCCAATATTGTTTTTCATTTGAGTTCTGAGAATTGATTCATCAGACGTTAAGGCAACGTAGATATGTAAGACGTAATTTTTTTCAGAAATATTAAGCTGGCTATTTAATTTATATGTATCATCCGGGAATATCCATTCTATTTCAGAGAGGATTTCATCGAGTTCATTTTGGCTAATTTGACTGCAATCTTTCTTTCTAATATTAATTTCAGTTAATCGCTGAAATTTGTCATTTCCTTCACTGACGAAAATTAAATATTTATTGTTAAATATCCTGAATTCTCCTTTGTAGCTATTTACTCTTTAATCTGGGTAATATCAACTTAATAAGAGGAATAGTTGATAACTAAAATCTAAAATAAAAAAGTTTCAACTTTGGATCTACCAAATTAATTACTTCAATATTATAAGCTAATCTATACAATAAACCAGATACGGACACTTGTTTATTGTTATGATTTCTTAACTGAACTTCCAACAGTAATGTTCGAAAAATATATGCAATTTCTGAAATCTATTGACACATTATTTCTTTTTTCGATATATTGCTTTGTTAGAAATTTTGTTTATATTAATTCTTGAGATAATTGATTCAGGGACAAAACAGATGAAAAAAAGAATGTCACAGAAAGAGTTTAGTAGATTTTACACGGTAATCTGGCGAAGAGGCCCACAAGTACGATATCAAAACCCTGACTCCTGGTTCAATAACAGTTTATCAAACGGACCTCTATAATTTATTTTCACATCCTTATTTCAAAAAAATTTAAAAAATAGAACTGCATAAGTAAGCAAAAAATATTTTTTAGAAATATTTTATTTATACTAGATTTTTATTTTTACATCAATTTTTGTTGAATTTTTGTTTTTGGAAGCTTTTCATTTTCTTGTTTAGGTAGAATATTTTTACTGCTGATTTTTTCTTTTTTAAGACAACTATAACATACACACTCAAAAGGAAGATCTTTTGTTGTGCATGATTCAATATATTTACAACTAGAACATGGAAAATTCTTATTACACATAATACATCTTTGAAGAAAACAAATTTTTTCATCATTTAAGATGATTGAGAGAGCATCAATAAGTTTCTTGATATTGTTGTAATTGTTAATTTTATATATACCCTGGGTGCGGTCATATTCTAAGCCAAGTCGCAATAATTCAATAAATTGATTTTTTTCTACTCTGGGAAGCGAGAAAGAGTTCTTATTTAATACAAGCATTTTTTTTATTCCATTATAACTTTTTCATTTTTTTTATGAAATCTATTTCATTAGGTTCAAAATCAAGATATGCAAATATAGATTTTGTTTTTTTTCTCTCTAACATAATCTTCATGAATGGTAGCATTTCTTCTTTTGCAGTAAATTTTGATACATGAAACAAGTGTGCAATTTTTGAAGAAATGGAATCTAATATTGTTCGTTGATTTTTTGTCCAAAAAAGCTTCATAATTCTTATTGGTGGATAAATAAACTCGAAAGGTTTAAACGAATCAGGAGAAATAGCTGCAGATTCAGCAATAAGATTAAAAAAATATTTTAATAAATTCCAATTTTCAACTCCCACTCTACCTCTGAACATGTCTGCTTTGGATAATAAATCATAAGCAATAGCCAAATCGTCTAAATTAGAATAGCGACGAGGCAAATTGTCACTAAAGGAAAGAAGAAAATCATCATAGCTAACATTTGAAAAATTAAGTATTGAAGCCGCCTCTTTATGTGATTTAGCAGAAAAAACACCTTTGAGAGTATCAAACATACTAATATCTTTGGTTCTGTTAGTAAGAAACAAAGTGTCTTGAAGCGTTAAGACTTTTCCTACAATAGCTACGCTTTGTAAATCATTTATTGCAGATCTCACATCTCCTCTGCTATTTATTGCAATTCTCTCTAGAGCTTCAAATTCTGTTTCAATATTTTCACTTATGCAGATTCTTTGAAGCATAGTAATTATTAATGGTAATCGAATTTGTTGAAAACGTATTACTTTACATACTTTTTTTAATGGCTTTATCTTTCGAAGATCAGGGTCATTAGCAGCCATCATAACTGGAACTAAAGATTGGTTTACGATTTTTATTATTGCTGGAATTCCTCCCCGATCTTGTTGACCAAACACTCCATCTACTTCATCTAAAAATAAAATATTTCCTTTAGAATGAGAAGTGAACTTGTCAAGTTTAGAATGAGAAGTGAACTTGTCAAGAGCTGTATATGAAGTTGCAGGTTTAGCTATTTTATTTATTGCGTTCTTAGTTCTGGTATCACTTGCATTCATTTCAATAATTGAATAACCAAATTGGAGAGCAGCTGCGTTTATTAATGCTGTTTTTCCTACTCCTGCTGGTCCGTATAGTAAAACCGCTTTTTTTCTACGTTTTTTATTAGATAACCATGCAATAAAAGCAGTTTTAGCTTCTTTGTTACCTAATACTTCAGAAATGTTTTTTGGTCGATATTTTTCAACCCACAAATGGTTAATATTCAAATATTAGTCACTTTCTAATTTTCTAAATTTTGAAAATTGTGCTAATAATGCACTGAGCTGAATATCATTATTTGCACCTTGAGTTAAGCGATAATCATATTCTCCAATTAAATTTGTTAATTCTGCTTTCTGAGAATCAGTTAGGTAAGAGACTTTCATTAATTCTCTTTGAATTTGACGAACGATTTCTGAACCTGAAAAACCATACTGGCCAATAAGATCATACATCATTTTTCTTGCTTCTACAAAGTTTCCGCTTAGAGCTCTAGAAAGCATTAGTTGCACTTGCTTTGGACTGGCTTCCCCCACTACTTGAAGCACAATTTTTTCTGTTATTTTTCCTTCTCCGTAGGCAGCAGCTGTCTGTAAAGCATTAATTGCATATCTTAAATCTCCATTAGAGTACTCAATTATTTTTTCTGCAACTTCTTCAGAAAGTAATAATTTCTCTTTTTCGGCAATATTTTTAATATGCTCTACCATAGCTTTTTCGTTGAGTTTAGAAAAACGAAATATGGCACATCGACTTTGGATAGGTTCTATAATTTTATTAGAGTAATTGCATATCAAAATAAATCTACTTGTTCGCGAACTTGTTTCCATTATTCTTCTAAGAGCTGTTTGAGCTGGTCTTGTCATTTGGTCACTTTCATCTAATACTATAAGTGCAAAAGGCACATTTCCAAAACTTGCTCTGCTATAACGCGAAAAACCTTTAATTCTATCTCGAACTGTGTTTATTCCTCTTTCATCAGAAGCATTTAGTTCCAATGTAAAAGTTTTCCAATTTTTTCCAAACAATTCTCGTGCAATACATAATGCCATTGTGGTTTTTCCAGTGCCAGGAATCCCAGCTAGTAATAGGTGTGGCATTGTTTTAGGATTTTTTAGAAAAGCTTGTATACTATCAACAATGTGTTTTAATCCCACAATTTCGTTTAATTTTTTTGGTCGATATTTTTCAACCCACATAAGTTCATCTTTATTTAACAATTAGTAAGTCTCCGATAACTGTAAGATTTAACCTGTCAATCTGATCTAATTTGTTTTTCTATGATACTTAACAATTTCTGGCAATATTAGTTAAAATTTTTTGATATTATTGAGGTTTCTAATTTTAAGATTTTCACAGATTAGTTCAGATATTGGATCTTTTTGGAATAATATTATTTTAATAGAGATATGGTATTAATTTTGTTGTTTTCTTTTTGTATTCTTTATAATATTTTCCAAATGTTAAAATTAGCATTTTTTCTTCGATTTCAATACGAATGAGCAAAAAAAATGAAGACAAACCTATTATTAAAACCCCGTAAAAACTAGATAACAATACTGCAATACCAAGATTTCTTAAAATTTCTCCTAGATATAGGGGGTGTCGAATGTGTTTGTAGATTCCATTTCTTAGTAGCTGATGATCTTTTATTATCTGCAGTTTTGAAGTTTTAACTGGAGAGCTAAATCCTGCTCTTTTTCTTAATTCTAACTTTGCTTTCATCCGAATAATTCCACCCAATATTATCAAGATTAATCCTGCAATTCCTATATACTTGAAACTAAAACCTTGTAAAAATATGAAATCAAGAAGTATGGTAATGAAACCTAAAATACTCAATCCTAAAAAAGGAGTAACAGTCCAATCCTCTTCAGATAGTTTTTCTTGTTTTATCTTTTTTAATCCTCCTCTTAGAAACTAAATTATATTAATAAAGAAAATAAGAGTTAGGTAGTTACAATTTTTTTCTTTAAATGGTACGTTAATGGATTTCTTATGAAATTGCATATGGGATCATTTGGATAAGGGCAAACATTATGGGTTTGTAATGTAGCACAATTGTAAGTTACATAAGGCTTAATTATGCCACCCCTTTGACCTGCAAGGTTTTCTATTTGGTAACGTGTTTTTTCTTCTTTGAAATCGCTAACTTTTGAAAATAAATTCACAATCGAATCTATTTCAACTCCTTGATGGAGCAAATATGTGACCATAGTAAATCGTTCAACATGTGAAAGATGTTGCCCATTTGTTGCTCTTCCTATAAGAGAAGAAATGCAAGGAGGATATTCTGATTCTGTTGCTTGTACTTCAACAATTATTTTTTCAAATTGTGGTTTTCTTTTTTGGTATTCAGCGCTTAATTCATCAATATCTTTTTGAATTTCGAAAGGAAGGTTTGGAATTTTTTGTTTTGTATTTTTTTCTATACTTATTGTTAAATGATTATTAACTTCTTCTTGAAGAAGTCTAGCAAGTTCTTTTGGGTTAACTTGAACCTGTCCGTTTTTAATTGATCTGCCTTTAAGTTGCCACGTTGTATTGTGGGATAACCTCCCTCTTGAAGTCATCTTAAGATATGTGGTAAAATGAATGGAAATAACAGTTGATTTAGCGTCATTCACTTGTATAGGTATCCAACCAAACTCTTTTGCTATCTCAAATATAACTTCTTTATTTTTTTCCTTTTTGAGATAAAAATTTACTTTGTTAGCTTCTGATGAAGCAAAACGTTGAGTTAGTTTATCGTCATTAATTTCAGATAAGTAAAGTAATGCAAGAGTGTAGGAAATTATTTCGGTTTCATAATCTCTATTTGCTTTTTTAGGGGTTTTAGGAATAAGATCAAAACTAGAATAAACTCTATGCTTTGCGAGATCTCTAACAGTTGCAATAGTTGCCATATCTTTAATATCTAACTCTAATTTAACAATGTATTTTCTTGCTTGTGAAAGAAAAGGATATTTTGCTAAAGCAGCTGCTGGAATAGGCACACAATTTAACCTCGTTATGTTATTTCAATGAAAATAGATTCAAATCTTAAAAATAGTATCTTTACTTTAATTACTTTATCTTTGTTTATCCTAATCTAATCAAATTTATTTATGTTTCTTGGAAAAAATGTTTTTGATGTAAAACATTTTGAAGTTTTGTAAAGTAACTAAGCAAAGTTTAATTTAATTTCTACATATTAATAAAGAAGAGCTATTATTGAAAGGTTGATGAATTATCTGTGACTTTAGATCATTTTCTGCTTCCAAATGAAATTATGATAGATGCAGCAGGATGGAGCGATCTTATACTGGGTGTCGTAATTGGAGCGATAAAACTCCCTAATCCGAGATTAATGGACCGCAGAATTCCTACCTTATCTTTTCAACCACCAAACTTTGAAAATAAAAAATACTTAGTTGATTCGGTAAAAATTGCTGATGAAATAATAGAAGTAATGAAACCAGATGAAGAAACTCACTTCCGAGTCTGTTCAGGTTATATTCTTTCAAATGTGCGTAAACATTTACAAAATAAAGGTTATCGAGTCGAGCAAATGGAAACAAGTGTACATCTTCAAGAAATGGTTGAAAGAAGTTACGCAAGATGGTGTATTGAAGTTGGCGTTCCCGAGGAGATACTTAGGGAAAAGCGACGTTTTTGGACACTTTTAGATTGGGTAGCTGAAAAACCTCGGTTAAGAGAACGTTTAGTGAAAACGGGTTGGGCAAGTTGGAAAAGAAAGTGGCGTGAAGAGATATTTAAGAAAAAATCTGCTCTTTAAAAATAGCGATTTAATTTAAGTTCATTTATGTAGATTTTTTCCTTCTTCCCATTTTGTTTTCGTTTTATTGATAACATCTTCCATATTTGCTGGTTCAGAAAAATCTTTAATTGCGCTTGTCAACTCATATTTAATAATTGAATTCATTTCATTTAGTCGTAAAGGCTCTTTTCTGGCAGCTTGATAAAGTGTTAATGACCTCATTCCAAACCTAATCATCAAATTCTGAAGTTCATTTCTTAAACTTCCTAATTGATCTTTGCTTTCTTTCATTAATTTGTTAAACTCGTCTGCACCTGGCATTCTATTATCTTCTGTCATATCTTCAATCACCATTTTAAATTGACCCATATCTTGACCTGGTCCCATTTTAGCCTTTTCCTTTTGATTATTAAAACAATACATAGCTTGCGTATGCAATTTTTTTTCTGAAACAACTTTTTTTAAGATTTCTAATGTATTTTAAAATGTAATATTGGAGATTTCAATTTGAATAACCCTATCAAAAATAACTCTTTTGATCTACAACTAAAAAATTAATTAAATTTTTTTTCTGTTAACATTTAAATTTTTTTACATACATAACCGATTTTAGAATATGTTTTAGCTTTAGAAATCACAATGTTTATCAAGTTAAAATTAACAATTCGAATAACGATAAATTATAAGAAATTATGTATATCGTTGCAAAATTAATTGAGTTTATAATTCGTTATAATATAATTGGGGGTGAATATATGACCAATGTTGGAGATCTCTATGTTTGTAAGATTTGTGGAAATGCAGTTGAAGTTGTCATTGCTGGATCAGGAAGGCTTGTTTGTTGTGGGCAGTCAATGGAAATCGTTGAAGATGATGAATAGTTAAAATTTTTCATTGAATTTTTTTTATTTAATTCTGTTACACTTTTTATAAAACAGATTATTTTTATCAGTTTTAATTAAAACTTTAGGACACAAATAAGAAGACTAAAAATAAAAAACATGAAAATTCACAGGAAATTCTATAAGCTTTTCAATCTATAAAACAAATTTAAATATAGAGACTTTTATTTCAATTTTATTAAAATAACTTACAAAGAATTTTAATTCGAACTTATTATACTATCAATTAATAGGTGAAATAATGAGAATTGTACTAAGGTTAGGCGGCTCTGTATTAGCTTCTCCAATAAATACTGAATTAATAAGCAAATATGCAAAAGTTGTTCAAAATCTAACAAAACAAAACAAAGACCTTGTAGTGGTTGTTGGTGGTGGCACTTTAGCTAGAGAATTTATTGGTGTTGCTAAAGAATTAAATTTAGAGGTAAGAGACCAAGATGAAATAGCTATATCTATCTCTCGAGTTTTTGCCCAATTGTTTCTTAAGAAGATAGGTTCAATTGGAGCTGATAAGATTGCTCTAACCTTGGAAGATGTTACTAATTATTTAAACAAAAAGAAGATTGTTGTAATGGGCGGTTTAAGACCTGGGATAACAACAGATGCTGTAGCCGCTTTAATTGCTAAACATATTCAAGCAAATTTAATAATAAAAGGAACAAATCAAGATGGTGTCTATACTAAAGATCCAAAAAAGTATCGTGACGCAATCAAACTTGATACATTATCCTATGCTGATTTATCTACTATATTTCAAGAAAAAAAACATAAAGCGGGTATTCATCAAATAATTGATCCTGAAGCTATTAAACTCTTAAAAAATCAACCAATAAGATTGATTATTGTTAACGGATTCAATCCGAATAATATTTTAGTTGCAGCTCGAGGGGAAAAAATAGGAACTCAAATTAGTTAATATCTTTTTAACAATAAAATCATAAACATTTTTCTTTTATTGATTTAGAAACTTTGTGTGCTTTTAATTTTTTTTAATAAATTTGAATGCCTCTTTGAAAATTGAACTAAATATTTTCACTTCTTTTTCATCTATAAAAAGTTCAAACTAAGAATTAATACTCTTAAAAAATAATCGTGTTTCTCCCCTTGTTTGAATGTCTAAAGCTTTCACTTTTGCAACAATTGGAAAATCTTCTACAACTTTTCCCATAGTAAGACAATGTTGAATAGGAAGATCTACGGCAATAGCTCTAACTGTTTGAGCATCAACCCGAGCTGCACGTGAAACTACATCTAAATCATGTTCGTTGGTAAAATTAAAAAGAAAAATGTTGTCTGCTTGACGATAAATGCTTTCTTGAATTGTATCTGGCTGATTAGTAATAAAAGTAGTAAATATTCCAAAATGTCGCATTCTAGTCACGATATCTTCCCAGTAGGTCTCTCTAAGATACAAGTGAGCTTCCTCAGCAAATAGAAAAACAGCTTTTAATTTCCAACAAGTAAGTAAGTCTACAAGCTTTCCTAAAACAAATTCAACTATTATTTGTCTATCAATAGTTGAAGTTTTCCGCAGATTTATTACAATTGCACCTCCATTTTCTTTAGATCTAATCATACATTCACTTAAAAAATTAGATTCAGATTCTTTATTAGTAAAGAAACCAGAATTAACAAGAGCATGATATCTAGATGATAATGCATCTCTAACATGTTGATTACAATTCAAATTTCTTATGGCTTCTCCTAAGTTATATAAAGTTAATTGATTTCTATCGCGAAGCATTTTCCATATTCTGCGAAATTCTCGAGATGATGCTCCTGGTAACTTTAAAGCATGAATCATTATTCCCATAACCACGTTTAGATGAAGTTGATTTAATGAAACTCTAAAATTCTTGGAAGGAATTAATTCATGAATTTTATCGTAATATTTGTTTTTTTCTCCATTAGTTGATAGGCCTAAACTAGAATATTCTCCATTTAAATCAAAAATTACAACTGTTGCCTTAAAATCAATCAAACTCGACATCAATAATTTTGACATATGAGATTTGCCGCACCCTTTTTTTCCAGTTATAATATTTAATCTACCATCCAACGAAGATGCATCTATAGTTAACAAAGACGAGTCTTTCGTAACACCAAGTGTTATAGGCCGAGGTCCATCAACTTTTGCAATTTTTAATAGTTCTGGAATAGACAATTTCTTAATCGTAGACTTTGACCGAGAAGGCAACCAAGAAGTACTGGGACTTAGTGATTTGTTCTTAATAGTGGCCCTGATTTTGCAAATCAATAAACTGGCATCTTGAATATACATGGTGTGAGGTGCTATCTCTAATGGATCAATGTTTTCACCCTGAAATAATCCACCATCTTCTGGAAGAGTACGGAGCAATTCTTCGAGAACACCTGGTATGCTAGCAAATTGAACATCAATAACTTGGGCAATTAATGCTTTCACAGGGAAAGAGTCTTCAATTAGTAGATAATCCCCTTTTTCAATATTTTCATTTGGGAAACTAATAATTTGAATCATATTTCCCTCTTTCTTGTAAAGTTTCAATATTATGCCTCTCCTTTGCCAAATGGACCAAACAAAATTTTGTGCATATCTGGTCTATTTATTAAACGAATTCCATGTTTAGTTGTTAGAAAATGCTTTACAGCCACTACTTCGTTAGCAGTAAAAGTACATAATACATGAGCTAATCTGAGCGTTTCCGGATAACCATTTGCGAGATATTCATTTCCTAAAAGTTTCTCAACTGCTTGTTTTCTAGTTTTAAAAGAAGTTTCTTTATCAATGTCCAATCTAAACGCATAATTTGATTTATTAAGCTTAGCAACATAAATATCACCTAGCAAAACTATAGGTAATTTAGCGTTTACTCCAGTTGTTTCTAAAAGGTATGGAGTTTTATATTTTGGAAGTCTATCTGTTATAAGATATCCATTACTTCTTAATTTTGTCATTTTAGAAAAAGCTAAGATAGTGTTTTTGTTCTCTCTAGCTTGAAAGAGAATATTTTTCATATGTCGAAGAGGTGAGTCATTTGTCCCAGAAGTCAATGATCCATCAAAGAGAATTAATCCCCTTTTGATTTGTTTTACCATTTTATTTTGTAGCCATCTTTCAAGTAAAGATGCTATATGCATTGGTATTTGCAATAAATTTGGTTTATTGAAATGTCTATGAATTTGTATTTGAAAACATGCTTTTTCTAATGTATTAATAATTTGATTTCGATTTCTTTCAGTAATGTGAAATATGAAAGGTCCAATGCGGCTGTACACATATTTTTTATTTTGTCTTTGTATAGTTGCTCCTCGTATAGCGATTAGAATACCTTTGCTTGTTTCCCCGATTTTTATTGTTGAGGTGTCTACTGCTCCTATTGTTGTTTCTTGGTAACTGGGGTTGAGGTGTATTGGGTATTTTCTTATTTGTAAAGGTGATTCGTACGTGTTGTTATCATTTATTTTTTGAGGGTATTGTTGATTTAGTTGCAAGTATTGGTGATTTAATCGATTTAGTGAATGGAGGCTTTGCTCGAATAATCTTTTTGGTAATGTTAGATCCATGTTTTGTTGAGGAAAGTTATATTTTTGGGTTGTTGTTATAGTATGTTGTTCAATCACCAAGATTCACCAATAGTCAATAATCTAGGGCAGAAATATTTAAGTATTGTGCATGTGCAAGATGTGCAATACAATATGCAACAGGTGATAACTTGACAGAAAAACAGCAAAAAACACCTATTCGCGTAAAAATGAAAATTGGCGAGATCGAAATCGAAATCGAAAGCCAAGAAGAACAATTACAGTTTGCAGTAGAACAAATACTTTCAACAATAACCAACAAATTCAAAGATACAAATTTACTTTCACCTGAAAGGCCTATACAAATACCTCGAGCTGAAACCTGCAAAGGCATAATACAAAAACTATGGGATGAAAATTGGTTTACCAAACATCGAGGTTTAAGTGAAGTTCACAGCGAAATGGCACGTCGCGGATTTCATTATGATCGCACAGCAGTTGCTCATGCACTCATTGATCTAGTAAAAGATGGAATTCTCACTCGAGACGGAAAACCAAGACGATATCAATATACCCAAAAAAGACCACCATCAAAATAAAAAATATCTAAGGTTCAATATAATATCTTCATTATTTCAATTTTTTTTATATTCATAAAACTAGGATCAAAACTTTTTACCACAAAAAGTGTGTTTTAGTCAACTTTTCATACAGAATTGTGGACATGGCTGGGTATTTGTATCAAAATATCCAAGGTGGGAAACACTAACAGGTTAGGTTAGTGGACTGGCTTAAGAAAAAATAAATGTTGGTTTATTTAGGTTAGGATCTCTAATGTATATGTTTTTTTGAGAGGTCAAGATCCCAATTCTTACATTCAACACCTGAACAGAAATATATGCTTTCCAACTCGATTGTTGAATGTTCAATATGATGCTTTTTTAGAATTTCTTTAATATTTTTTTTGGTTTCATCAGGATTTTTTAACAGTGTATCTTCTAATATGACATGAGCTGTTAAAATATCAGTTTCCCCTTCAAGTGACCAAATATGTAAATCGTGTATTCCAAGTACTCCTTTAAGAGAAGTAATTTCTCCTTTGACTTCAACGAAGTTAATGTGTTTTGGTACTCCTTGAAGCAGAATATTCACAGCTTCTTTAAGGCTCTTAGATACGATTAATAAAATAAAAACTGTTAAACAGATGGTTAATATTGGATCAAGAATGTAGATTTTCCAGAAATAAATAATTAATCCACCAACAAGAATCGCAATCCAGCCTAATACATCTTCAAGTAGGTGCCATGACAGTACTTCTTCGTTTAGGCTTTCACCTTTTTTTAGTCTCAAAAACCCTATGCCATTGAACAGGATTCCTAAGAGAGCTATTCCGACCATTCCAAGAGAGTTTACAAGTTCTGGGTTAAGGAGTCTTGGTATTGCTTGGAAAATGATTACTATTGAACCTCCGATTAAGATAGAAGCGGAGAAGATTGCAGAAAATAGTGAGAGTCTTTGGTATCCGAATGTTCGGTTTATGTCAGGTGATTTATGTGCTCCCCTTTCAAAGAGCCAAGAAGCAAATAGTGCAACGCTGTCACCAAAATCATGTAATGCGTCTGAGAGAATCGCTAGGCTGTTTGTCCAAAGACCTCCGATTAGTTCGATTATTGTAAAAGCGAGATTTAGAAAAGCTGCTAATCTAACTCTTTTTTCTCGTTCAGGCATATAGACTTGACTAAGTTTCTATTAATAAAAACATATCCAAAAAAAATCTTTATAGTACGTTTCTATGAGTACTGATTATTTTCGTGTTATCTGATGTGGGGGTGGGGGATAACTCAGACCATTTTCTGATTTATAGCATGTGCCTTTTTTCAAAAAACATTATGAAAATAATTAAAGTTGTCCTTAGCTGTTTGTTCATAAAATTCTCCTTTAGTTTGCACCAAGGATCCCAGCAAACCCTTTTTAAAAAAATCAAAAATAGTCTTGAATGTTTAAAATGTAGTTTTACAAAAACACATGGTGTTTATAAAGGATATTTAAGCATCCGCTCCATTAAAAGAAGTGATTTTTTAATGACGAAGACGAAAGCCATAATAAAAATTCAAAATGTCGTTGCTTCTGTCACATTGAATCAAAAAATTGATTTAAATGCAGTCGTGAAAGGCTATCCTAGTGTGGAATATAATCCTGAACAGTTTCCAGGACTAGTATTTAGATTAAAAAGACCAAAAACAACTACTCTAATTTTTAACTCTGGAAAAATGGTTTGTACTGGTGCGAAATCAGCAAAAGAGTCGCGCCGAGCGGTCATGAAAGTTGTTAAAGAACTAAAAAAAGGAGGAATAATCATCATCAACAAGCCGGACTTTAAGGTTGTGAATATTGTTGCTTCTGCAGGTCTAGGCGGACAGATAGATTTGGAGAAAGCGGTTTTCTCGCTTGAAAAATCGATGTATGAGCCGGATCAGTTTCCAGGCTTGATTTATAGGATGGACCAACCTAAGGTGGTTATACTGATTTTCGCAAGCGGGAACCTTGTTTGTACAGGAGCAAAGAAAGAGCAGGAAGTTTATGATGCAGTGCATAAGCTTCATGTAAGTTTAGAGGGACAAAATCTAATATTCTATGAATAAAGCTTCGTCTAGGGAGAAATAGGTTATGATACGATCTTTATTTACACCGGAAACTTTCAAGAAGCCATAGAGCTTGTTCACCATGGTTTTGCAGAGTGGATACTAAATTAACACAAATGCAGAGATTGTGGGAAACTTTTTGAAAAAACAAAAAGAGGATACAGAAAATACGTGGTTTGCTATGAGTGCTGCCAAAAAAGATATATTAAATAATAGAAAATAGAAAAAAGGGAAAAAGAAGTTTTTATTCTATGACAAGAATTAGAGATATTGTTGATCGCACTTTCTTTATTTTTCTAATTTG
>Ga0255055_10002306_pt1 | contig 13530 bp, 13 predicted proteins | sample JV7_2_27_MG_FD_188633 | JGI IMG/M metagenome (GOLD analysis project Ga0255055, IMG submission 188633) | Seawater microbial communities from Jervis Inlet, British Columbia, Canada - JV7_2_27 | ecosystem: Environmental > Aquatic > Marine > Inlet | place: Canada: British Columbia | collected...
GTACTAGGATCATTTTTTTTATCAGCTTGCGGGATCATCCAATGGCGGGAAACTTTCCCGAACAATCCCATTGATTCCAGCCAGTTTCTGAGTAGTTACGATTCAAACGGTGAACGCATCTACTTCACTGCCACGAACGATCAAGGTGAGCGCATTCCTTACAGCGGAGGCCCCGCTTTTGGGGGTGGGATGATGATGGGGACGAGTGTGACATGCGCCTCCTGTCATGGGGCTGATGGCAGAGGAGGCGTGCACACGATGCACATGCAGGTGATGGATGCGCCAGACATCCGCTACGATGTGTTAATCAGTGAGGGGGAAGAGCATGGAGATGATGGACATACTGATGACCACAATGAATATGGTCTGGATGAGTTCCGCAGGGCGGTCGTCGATGGGGAACATCCCGATGGTGAATCATTGAACCAGGACATGCCGCGTTGGTCGCTGGATGATGATGACCTGGCGGATCTGTTTGAATTCATAAAATCCCTGCCTTAGAAAAACGACTAGTCCAATGTTTCCATCGTATATGCACCAAAATTGCACCAGGGATAACAAAAGGAAAGGCGACTCCTTTAGCACAATTAATATACGTTTTTGATATTGACCTTCCAGCAACTGGAATGTATAAAATTGTCACACCTTAAAGGAACGAAAAGGCAAATAAATATCATTGAGTATTGGAGAAAATAATGTCTGAAAAGAACCTGACTGTAGAATTATTGTATTTCGACAATTGTCCTTCTTGGAAAAACGCACTTGAAATTCTCAATGAGACAATGGAAAAACTGAATTTACCTCAGGGGGTATCCCTGATTGCGGTTGAGACTCAAGATGATGCCGTGCGGAATAGATTCACTGGATCGCCCATGATTCGAGTAAATGGTGCTGATCTATTTCCTACAGAACAAGAGAACTATGCTTTAGGATGTCGTGTGTATCAGACCCCAGATGGCTATAGGGGTTGGCCGACTGCAGAGATGACCACTGATAAATTGCAGTCCCTCTAGCCTTCCTGTTGCACCGAAATTGCACCGGATTGTACCGCAGTTGCACAGGGCATAAATATCCATTCGTCCGTGAACAGTGATTTTGTACAAGTTTATGTGGAAAATATTCAGGCAAATTTCATTCGCGGTATAATCTTTTCGCACGGCCCGCTAGCTCAAGTGGCAGAGCAACTGACTCTTAATCAGATGGTTGGGCGTCCATTGTTTCCATTGTGTCCATTGTGTCCATAGTGTCTACAAAATGGGGGGGTCAGAGTCCATTGTTTCCATAATTTCCATTGTTTCCATTGTTTCCATCCTGTCTACAACCTGGTTGCACCCGGGTTGCACCGAAAATTTCGTATAGGAAAGGCGATTTCTGCTTATCCAAGAATATTGAATTACTCAATACGCGCAATAATCTATGTACATATCCTGATTTGAAATTATCCAATGTTACTTATGATGAATGATTGTGTATAAAATTGGGGGATAGAGATAGATGTCCTGTGACACATAGGACATCTGCACCTATATAAATCTGAATTACCATGATATTTTAAGGCATGCCATAAAATTATAGCGAAATAAGTTATGGTATACCTAATTTTGGCTGCGTGAAGAGTGAACAATTAAATACTCGTTTCAAGGATTATCCCGGAGATTACTATGGTTCCAAGTTTATTGCTTTCATTTCGAGAAGGGCTCGAAGCAGCCCTGATCATTGGGATCCTGTTGGGTACATTGAAGAAAATCGATCGAACCGAATTCAAGCCGCTTATTTGGGCAGGGACACTGAGTGCAGTTGTCTCCAGTGTAGTTGCGGGTGTGATCATAACCATTCTAGGGGCTTCCTTCGCAGGACAGGCGGAGGAAGCGTTTGAAGGTGTCACCATGCTCCTGGCTGCAGGGATGCTCACCTGGGTGATCCTTTGGATGCAGGTTCAATCTCGAACGCTCAGTAAAAGCATTGAGAGCGACGTAACTCAAGCTGTTCTCGGAGGTGGTAAGAAAGCGTTGTTCGCCCTGGCATTCTTGGCAGTAATCCGCGAGGGTATCGAACTGGTTTTGATCCTCACGACCGCTGGTTTCAGTGCGGGGGGTATCCAGATCATCCTCGGAGCAAGCTTAGGGTTGGGGATAGCTGTGGTGATCACATGGTTGTTATTCAAGGGTTTGATCCTATTGGACTTGAAGAAATTCTTCAGCGTGACCAGCATCCTATTGATCTTGTTCGCCGCCGGATTGGTTGCTCACGGCGTGCATGAATTGAACGAAGCTGGCTGGATCCCGGAGATCATCGAACATGTGTGGGATGTGAACAACATCCTGGATGAAAAATCGTTTGCTGGGGAAATCTTGAAGACACTCTTTGGTTACAATGGGAATCCCTCTTTGACTGAGTTGATCGCTTATGGATTTTATTTTCTTACTCTGGTTTGGGGTATGAAACAACAGGCAAAAAAACTACGGATTGAAGCCACTTCTTATTCATAAATTACCTTGGCGATGTCAGGACCGTAGTTATTCAATGTGATTGTTACTTGATCATTTCCCTGCTGAAACGAATATTGTGATTGTAAGTCGATTTGGAAGAAGAAAGCATCTTCATATTTTGACATCTGGCTCGATGTGTACAATGACGTCGTTGATTGAAAGTTCGGAATTTATTAGAGCGCTTTTTACCGCATGACCAATTCGATGTCCTTCACGAACGGATAGATCTCCATTGACGACAACATGAATATCCATGAGGTAGCCGAGACCACTCTTTCGAATTCGGCTTTTCTCGATTTCACTTACACCTTCAACTGCAGACGCAATGTGGCGGATTTGATTTTCTACTTCAATTGGTACAGCTGCATCCATGACTTCATCCAATGCAGGTCGAAACAACCGAAATGCATTGTATAAGATAACTAGACACGCCAAGAGCGCAGCCCAGTCATCCGCAGCTTCATACCCATGTCCTCCGATGAGCGCAACACTGATCCCGATGAATGCAGCCAGGGATGTGAGCGCATCAGAGCGATGATGCCACGCGTCGCTCTTTAAGGACCCGCTGCGTAAAGTTTCACCCACGCTAAACATCCTTCTAAATAGTAATTCTTTTGTGATAATAATTCCCCCGAGGATCATTAAGGTATACCAAGCAGGTGATTGATGAGGGGTTCGAATTTCTCGAATACTCTGAATGGAGATGATCAGCGCAGATATAACAAGGAAAGAGGCAACAATTAAACCCGAAATTGATTCGGCTTTTCCATGACCAAATGGATGATCACTATCGGGTGGTTTGGCCGCAAGACGAAGTCCACTCCAAACTATGAGTGATGAAAAAATATCACTTGTAGACTCAATTCCATCAGCGATTAGTGCGTATGAGCCTCCAACAATCCCAGTCGTTATCTTTACAATCGCAAGGATGAAATTAATTGCGATTGCTCCTCCTGATATCCTCACACCGTCTTGAATCGAAAACATATGTTCCTCGATTTCGTGAATTCGTTTGTCGCTCTCCCGGTATCAAGCTGTGGCGATTTATGTTCCGGTAAAGAATATCATGTTTTAGGCTATTTGCAGGGAACCAATTCGCTAGTAGCAGCACCCAACTTGCACCGAGATTTCGTAGTTGAAAGGCGATTTCTGCTTCATTTATCCACGCTGTAGATATGTAATTATCCCTATTATTCACTCTTTATTCGAGTTTAATGAAATGCAAAACGCTCAAGTGACACCTTGAGCGTCTTTTTTTGTACAAGTGGGGGAAACTAAGATACTTGGCCTACTGATTCGAAGTCAGCGGATAATGAGTCCATTGTTTCCATTGTGTCCACAAACTGAGGGGGTCAGGGTCCAATGTTTCCACCGTATCTGCACCGAGATTACACCAGGAATAACAAAGGTAAAGGCGACTCAATCACCCTATTGGTTGTTGAGTTCAGAAAGCAACTGTTCAATCACCTGTTGAAAGTTTTCGAATGGTTGTGCGCCGATCAGTGGTTGACCGTTGATGAGAAACGTCGGTGTGCTGCGCACCCCCATGGATCGCGCTGCAGAGGTTTCCTCTCGAACGATCGAGTTATATCTGCCTTCGTCCAGACAATCGTTGAATGTTTCGACATCCAGTCCCAGGTCTGCAGCGAACTGCTTCAAGTTTTCTTTATTGTATGATCCCGAATTCTGCCCCCGTTGTCTGTCGAATAATAAATCGTGATAAGCCCAGAACGCACCCTGTTCACCGGCACATTCGCTCGCTTCGCCGGCCCATTCCGATTCTGATCCCAGGAAGGCGAAGTGCCAATATCCGATTTGGACGAGGCCTTTTTGTATGTACGCTTCATCGATCTGGCGTCCCGCGCCAGTGGCATACTGCCGGCAGAATGGTCACTGGAAGTCGCTAAATTCGATGATCGTGACGGGCGCATCCTCATCGCCAATGAAATGCCTAGTTTGAGATACGACAGCATCCATGAAAGCGCGGCGATCACCATCGTTTGGAGTGGTTTGGGGATCAGGCGTTTGCGCTTCGACGACAGGGTTGTTAGCAGATTCTTCTGGGGTCACTTCCTCTGTCGGGAATAAATTTTCCACCGAGTATCCGATGAATACACCGGAAATGAGCATCAGTAAGCCAAAGACGAGCGTAGACCATGACTGTACGTTGATAATCAGGGCAGGTCCGCGCGGCCGAGCAGGACTGACTTTGGTGGATCCATTTTCATTTAAATCAACAGGTTCTTGGTTTAGCATCCTAGCCTCACAGTCACCAATTCATACAGCGAATTGCGTGTTGCGCAAGAGTTGAGCGTTTATTGCCACAATAACGGTGCTGAGGGACATGAACAGTGCACCGATAGCCGGTGAAAGCAGTATTCCGTAGGGCGCTAGAACCCCAGCAGCTAGCGGGATAGCTATCACGTTATACCCGGCTGCCCACCACAGATTCTGGATCATCTTGCGGTAGCTTGCGCGGCTGAGGGTGATGATCTTAACAACGTCCAACGGATTGCTCTTGACGAGGACGATACCGGCTGATTCGATGGCTACGTCGGTCCCGCCACCGATCGCGATTCCAACATCTGCCCGGGTCAGTGCAGGCGCATCATTCACGCCATCACCCACCATGGCGACGCGCTTCCCCTGGGCTTGGAGTTCAGCCACTTTTTGATCCTTGTGCTCCGGCAAGACCTCGGCGAAATATTTATCGATTCCCAATTCTTCAGCTACAGCCTTCGCAACAGCCTCGCTGTCACCTGTCAGCATGGCGACTTCGATGCCCATGTCATGCAGTTTCTGGATCGCGGTTCGACTTTCCGGTCGGATGATGTCTGCGAGTGCAAATCCAGCAACGACGTTATTATCCTGGATGAGGAATACAACACTCTGGCCATTCTCCTGAGCACTTTCATTCAATGACATGAGCGCATCAGGTATACAAAGCTGAAGCTTCTCCAAAAGGCGAGGTCCACCGATATGGACCGTGTGGTTTTCGCTTTTTGCTTGTACACCGCGCCCTTTGATGGCTTCGAATTCAGAAACATTGGGTAGATCCAGGTCACGCTCTTCAGCGGACAAACGGATGCCAAGTGCGATTGTGTGTTCCGAATCGCCTTCAATTGCCGCAGTAAGCGCCAGCGCTTGGTCATCGCTCCATCCGTCGATCGTTCCAATTGCGACGACGCCAAATTCACCCTTTGTCAGCGTACCCGTCTTGTCGAAAATGATCGTATCAAGCTCACGAGCTTGTTCCAATGCCAAACGGTCGCGCACAAGAATTCCGTTCTTAGCTCCCATCGCGGTCGTGATTGACACAACCAGGGGAACAGCTAAGCCAAGCGCGTGTGGGCAGGCGATCACCAGCACTGTCGTGACACGTTTTATGACTTCAATATCGAATCCGACCGCGACGATCCAACCAACACCTGTCAATACCGCCACAGCCAGGGCGATGTAAAACAGCCAGCCGGCTGCTTTATCGGCTAAGATCTGGGTGTCGGATTTGCTCTGCTGTGCTTGTTCCACCAAGCGCATGATCCCTGCCAGGGCGGTTTTATCACCCGTCGCGGTCACCCGCACTCGCAGACTCCCATCTCCGTTGATCGTCCCGGCGATGACATTTGCTTCAACGGATTTAGACACCGGTTTCGATTCACCAGTGATCATGGATTCGTTCACATCGGAAGCGCCTCCTTCAATCGTTCCATCGGCAGGAATGCTCTCTCCTGGTCTGACGAGGAAGCGATCCCCGGTTTTTAATTCGGTTGAGGGAATCGTTTTCGTTGTTCCGTCTTCCAGGATACGCTCAGCAGTGTCCGGCATCAGTTTTGCTAACTCATTCAGGGCGCCGGATGCCTGCCGTACACTGCGCATCTCTAACCAGTGACCCAGCAGCATGATCACGATCAGCGTTACGAGCTCCCAATAAAAGCTCTCGCCTAGATCAAATAATGAAGCCCCGATGCTGTATAGGAATGCCACGCTGATCGCAAGTGTGATCAGTGCCATCATACCTGGTGATCGTCTCCTGATTTCTGGCACAGCCATTTGCAGGAAGGGTACACCTCCGAAGAGAAAGATGATCACTGAAAATATTGGCACGATCCAATTGCTGCCGGTGAAGGATGGCATCTCGAATCCCAGCCAGCGCTGTACTGGTTCACTATACAGCAGCACGGGGATGCTCAAAGCGAGTGAGACCCAGAAACGATTTCGAAACATCGTTTCGTGACCGGTGTGATCAACATGGGAATCGTGTCCATTATGATCTTTGTGGTCATCGTGTCCGTCGGGTGGGGAGTGACCTTCGTGAGACTCATGAGATCGATGATCTATGGGATCCACGTGTATGACTTCTCCCTGGTCATGCGCTGTATGGTCCATCGACTCATGTGATGTGTGGAGATCATCTCTATCAGCATCGTTCTGTTGATGTTCGTGATGAGTACTTTCGGGTTCGCGCTTCATTTAATACGATCCTCTTTCAATCAAATTTGTATAATTCCCTAACAAGCGATTCTAGATCATAATTTATTCCCTTGCCAGAGTAATATTGCCAAACGATTTATAAGCAGAATGGCGCATGCTCAAGATTGGTTTGAGGGGACCGCATTCGCAGATTGACTGGTCTCATGTGGAGTGTTTGACGATCATCCTAGTTCGAGGAAGAATTATTCGGGGCGATCAAACCGCCCCAAAAAAGCAACATCAATATCAACCTAATTAGCATATGCGGTTCTTATGATAGCCACGTTGCTGGGTTAATCGAGCCCTTCAATTGGGTGCCCGGCATCACGCCAGGCGTTGAAACCGCCCTCCAGATTCAGGATATTCGTATAGCCAAGTCCAACGAGGGTTTCGGATGCCGTCCTGCTCATGCTGCCGCTGCGGCAGTAGAGCACAATTGTTGAATCCTTATCGGCAGGCAGAAGATCCAGATTGGCTTCGATCTCATTGTATGCAATAGAAACATCCGTATTGGGTATGTCACCACCGAAAGGGATGTGGACATTGACAAACGTAAAATCCTCATTCTCGAGCATTGATTCTAAGATTGGCACCGATATATTTGAGTATTCACCTCCTGCAACTGCAACTCGTTCGGCAGTAAGTTCACCTGTATCTGTTGAGTCGCTTAAACTTGCACAGGATGTCAGCATGAGTGCGGTTAAGAATATGATTGTAAAGAGATATGATTTTTGCATATTTCTATTTTCTCCTTCTGAATATCTATTATATATTCTCGAATCAGATGTATCACCATATTAAAATACCAGTATGGATTATGAAACGCCCCCAGTAATTATGGAGGCGCATAATGGCGTAGGGCTCATTAAGCAATTTCGCCTATCGTGAGATCAGCAGTAATGATCTTTGGGAGGTTGATATAAATTTCTTGTATATTTTTAATTTGGAGAAGTTTCAGGGTGAATTTATATGGCTGTGTGGAGTAATCCTCGAAAAGGGACCTAAGCTTCTTCTGAGGGTGTTTGGAGTGTAATCACCAGACGCGTTCCTTGATCTGGTGCTGAGTGGATTTCCAGATGTGCGCCGACAAGTTCTGCCCGTTCGTGCAACCCAAGCAGCCCGAAATGGCCGCTGGGTGCGAACTCGGCCGGACTTTCTGGAACGTCAAAGCCGCGACCGTCATCTGTAATGGACATAGTCGTGTTCTGAGAAGTGAAGGTAATTGAAATTATTGCGCTCGTCGCCTCTGCGTGTTTGGATATGTTGCTGAGACCTTCTTGGGCCATGCGATAGAGTGTCAACTCAATTTCTGGAGTTAATCTACGTTCGATTCCACTGCGATGGAAGTCAACGGGAATGCCGATTGCCTTGCTTGTTTCCTGAGCCAGCATATCCAGCGCTGCAACCAACCCCAAATCTTCCAAATATAAGGGTCGTAAATCCCTGGTAAGCCGTCGTAGATCCTGGATCGTCTTTTCAGTCAACTGCTGGATCTCTACCAGTTGCTCAGAAACAGCTTCATCAGTCTGGGACATTTGTGCTAATTGGACGCGCTGGTTCAAGGCGATCAGGCTTTGGATCGTGTCGTCGTGCAGTTCTCGTGAAAGGCGAAGGCGTTCTTCTTCCTGGCCAGTAGTGATGGCGCCGATATAGCCCCGCAATCCCTGTTGGGCAGTATTGACTTTGCGGGCCATGTGCATCAGTGTATTTTGTAATCGATTGATCTCTTCAATTCCTCCGACGGGCTCTTCAATCGCCTGGAAATCCCCCCAGGCTAAATCGGAGGCGAGCGCTTCGAGTTTTTGCAGGGGAGTGACGATTTGTCGAGCGCTGAACCATAGCGCGATTAGAGCAAGGATTAAGACCGGTACCAGAATTAGGGGTGCAAATTGGGTGGTATTCAAGAGGGGGCTCGTGACTAATTCCCAAGGTTCTTCAATAAGCAATGCCCAGCCTGTTGGTGATATTGGACTAAATGCGATTACATGTTCACTGCGATCGATCTGTATGTATGTCGCACCACTTTCACCACGTAATGCATCTGCTAAACCAGGATGTTGACTTAAATCCTCCAGGGGGAAGTTATCACCGGTTTGGTAAAGTATTATGTCCCTGCTTGCGGCGACAAAAGCGAATGTCTGTTCACCAGATTTTATTGCACCTGTCAGCGCACGTTGGGCAAGTGATGCTGGATCAAATGCTCCAACGGCGATTGGTGATGATTCCCCAGCAGTAGATAAGGTAAGAACAACCAGATCGTTTTCATTGTTTCGGATAATCGGAGACGAAAAATGATAATTAACATCGGTACCATCCGATATGATTATCCTTTCAATCAAGGTTTTCGTAACATCCGAAATATCTTCCCACATCTCCTGAGATCCATTGCTTGCTAATAATTCGCCTTGGTGGGAAAAAAAAGCGATCCCAGCTTCAAAATCAGGATATAGGTATGTCGAGGACTCAATGATTTCTGATAATGGGATATTATCAGCCGCTCGTTGGGCTAAATTTCTTATTGCCAATCCCCGGTGAGTGAGTTGTTCTACCAGTGAGCTAGCAGCCGCATGCGCAGCTCGCTCATCTCTTTCACCAACTAAATTCCGCATCGCTCGTTGATGTAACGAGAGACTACCGAATATGATCAATAACAAGATTGCGGTGATTGGAAGAATGATCAAAACAAGCAATTGTAGGGTCAATCCCCGCCATCTCAGTATTGGCAATGGGAGTTTGTGGCGATTCCGTGGTGGCATGCTCAACTACTCTGCTTCAATTTGACCCAAATCGGGGGATAACCAACCCATGGATACCGCCCGCATCACGGCTTCGGTGCGGCTGCTGGCATTCAGTTTACCGAAAATATGGGCGAGGTGACCCTGCACTGTGCGATCACTGATTCCTAACTGTACGCCAATGGCCTTATTGGTGTACCCTTTTCCAACCAATGTGAGTACCTCAAGTTCGCGGTCGGTAAGTTTCTCAACCGGATCTGTTTCAGGACTGCCAGCAATTTGGGACATCATCTTTTGAACGATTTCTGCATCCAGTGCCGATTTACCGGCATGAACGTCTATGACCGCTTGAATGATTTCCTCTGGAGAAGCGGTTTTGAGCACATAACCGTTGGCACCAGCCTGCAGCACGGCCATGACATATGGATCATCATCGAATGCAGTGAGGATAAGAACACCAACTTCGCTGTGGTGGGTGCGGACCCACCTTGTTACCTCAATCCCACTCAATTGCGGCATCTGAATATCGAGAACGGCAACATCGGGGGGGTGCTGTTCGATCATTGATTTTGCACTCTCTCCATCATCCGCTTCTGCGATGACCTCGATGTTGTCTGCCTGATCCAGGAACTGTTTGATCCCGGCTCTAACTACAGCGTGGTCATCTGCTAGCAAGACTCTTATGGGTGATTCAGGACCGGTCATGTTCTGATTGTACTACACGCGATTCGATATCTATGGGATATCTATGTTGCCGTTTGAGGTTGCAGTGATCCACCATTGAAATTCACGCTCTTCTTGTCCCCAGGAGGATTTTATGAATTCTAGAATAGCTGAAATCTCCTGATTATTGAGGATCCCTTGATAGGGAGGCATGTCTGAAAAAGATGGGTTACCCCCAGATCGGATTTGATCGAATAGAATGTCATCGGGATGATGCCAGGTGTGCCCACTGCTATCTTGAGGTGGAGGAGGCAGCTTCCCATCTGGCAACCGTTGCTGCCAGCTAGCATTACCTTCTAATTTTGTGCCGTGGCACTCTGCACAATACTGTGCGTATAATTCTTCGCCAGAGAGAGCCAGAATTGCATCTAATGTTGGCAATGGGGGCACACTTTTACCATTAATCGTAATAGGCTCGAGATTAAATTCAGTTTCTCTTCTCGTGAGCCAACCGGCTATAAAGATCCCCACGATGGATAAAAGCATAAAAATCAAGAACATTCGTTTATTCATTTCTCGATGATTTTCCTTCTTAGTTCTGCCTTTCTCATTTCTATCATTGATGTCCGCCCCGCAATATCGACGAATTCCTTGATGATCGGCATTGAAAATAGAGCAATGCCCAAACCGAATAAGATACCCGTGACAATACGCATCCACGAATTGAACGATACCAGTGCATCCCCTGCATAGAACATAGGGGTAAATGCATCATTCGTAAGTTCAACAAGCCACACATTGCTGTCGCGAAACCCCTGTCCGATGCCGCTGAAATCACTTACGAAGTGAGTTGTGCCATCGATCGCCAATGGAAGGATCAGCAACAGCAGACCCCAAAAAGGTAATTTCTTGATCCTACTGTGGAAAACTCGCCATATCCACGCGCTAAGTAATATACTCGTGTACATGGTAACCATTCGATCAGACCAGGCGACCTTCCATCCAAAGTCAGAATTTCCGATAAATTGGCGGAGTACGAAGGGATCGAAAGTCTGCACCCATGTTGATTGGATTTCACTCAATGAATAGGTGATTTTCTCACCAAAGAGAAAAAAGGAACGTTGAGGGAGCTGGTGACAAAGAAATGAATAGACCAAATAGATCCCTTTTGCAGGTCCCTCCCAGCCAATATGCATTAGCAGCGGTGCCAAGAAGGGGAGACCGACATAGAAGCCGAATGATAGGCTGAACAATACTAACCAATTTCGATTTAAATAATTAATTAATCTCTTTCCGCGTGTCATAGGGACCTTCATTGGGATTTAATCCAAGTTATCTAACTTCAGGGTGCATTCGGTTCCGGTGAGCGATTACGGTTATTACGGATGAATCTGTCAACCAGTTTTTCGTCAAAGGAATCGAACTCCTGGATCTGTCCCCATGAAGTCATTACCAGAGGGGATTCAATGGTTTGATCTGGAAAGGCGATCAACTTGATTCCATTGAAATCGTCCATGATCGTACTTATTTGACCTTTCAATTGTTCGCAGCTTGGAGCATCCAGCAAGGTGCAGTTATACCAGAGGATGACGTATCCATGTTCGAGGTTGTGGAGTAGATACCCGTCAGGGTAGTCATACAGTACCTCGGGAGAATCTTCGAAATAGAATCCAGCTTCAAGGGATTGACCGTAATGTCTGCCCGATGTCGGTGGATTGGAGTTGAATGGTCCTGGATCGGTGCCGATAGCAACGTGGTTGCCTGCATCAGGCATAATGGGCACTGATTCTCCGTAGGATGGGCGGATGCCATTCCACACCATGAATGCGAGTGCTGCTATCGCAGCGATCGATATACCCCCCCATTTAAGGGAGGAGGTCAGTTTCTGTTGACGTCGCCGCGCACGGCGTTTTTCTTGTATTGCTGCTTTATTCACGCGTCTCTCCTAAGATTTGAATCGTTCGACATGCATTTTATCGAATTCCGCGGCAAGGATGTCCTTGATGTTTGTTATATGTTCCATCCTTGTGAGTTGCATGGGTGAGTCGACCAGACTTATGTTGGTAAAGTTGTCCCTCCCATGAAGGATCAGTGTTGCGGGCGGTGATTTGTGATCGTAGACCAATAATACGACCAGCTGGCAATCACATTCTTCGGTGCCGTGATGAGGGCAGCTGCACTCGGTGTGTGCAAGGCGAGCGACCTGCATGTCAAATGAGCGCTCGACTCTCAGATTGGCTGCAGTTAAGGCAGCCATGATGTGTGACTGTGCGGCTTCACCGCCAATCAACATTGAGAAAAGAGGGAAGGTCTGATTCATTGCATACTACTCGTAAAGCACATTTTAGGGTGGAAGGGCAGAAAACCAAAGAGCGATTTGTCGTATTCATAAACAGGCAATTATGCCCATGACGGTGATTCAGTTTCCTATTAGGATTATGTTGAATAAGATAGGAGAGTTTATATATATTTGTAGAGGTGTTTGAATGAAATTGATGATTGACCAGAGAGAAACCCAGATTACCCGCAGACGCTATCAACGTATCTCAGCAATTTACGACATTATCGAAACCCTGGCAGAAACAAAATACCATCCCTGGCGCGAACACTTATGGGCTGGTGTTCGTGGACCAGAAGTGCTCGAGGTGGGCGTTGGAACTGGAAAGAACATGCCGTTCTACCCAGATCATCTCAGCATTACTGCAATCGACTTGACACCAGGTATGCTGGTGCGTGCTCAAAAGAAAAAAGAGAAACTGGGATTGGGGGTCGACTTACACATCGGAGACGTACAGAAGCTTGATTTCAATGATGATACGTTCGATGCTGCCGTTGCTACCTTTGTATTCTGCTCTGTTCCTGATCCAATAGGTGGGTTGAAGGAATTGCAACGTGTTGTCAAATCTGGAGGGCAGATCATTTTAATGGAGCACGTACGTTCTGGAATTCCATTACTTGGTGCCATGATGGATATCCTCAATCCCATGATGGTTAGGATAATAGGAGCAAATATCAACCGACCGACTGTCGATAATGTACGTCGTGCGGGAGTAGAGATCGAGCGCGTTGAACACTTGGGGAGAGGTGATATCTTCAAGTTGATCCATACTCGCAATCACTGAGACCAAACAAGTATTCTGAGAGTTACGAGCATTTCTTCTCAATAAAATGGA
>Ga0255055_10002307_pt1 | contig 13529 bp, 20 predicted proteins | sample JV7_2_27_MG_FD_188633 | JGI IMG/M metagenome (GOLD analysis project Ga0255055, IMG submission 188633) | Seawater microbial communities from Jervis Inlet, British Columbia, Canada - JV7_2_27 | ecosystem: Environmental > Aquatic > Marine > Inlet | place: Canada: British Columbia | collected...
GTATTGGACGGTCAGGTTTACTGAAGATACGGACACATTCAGCGAACAATCAGACGCCAGCAATATGATTAGTCTTAACACAACAGGAAGCACTAACTCAACTTCCGGAAATACTCTTAATGTGACGTTCTTCGTTACGGTGCATTGGAACCACACGGACACCACAGACACGGACATTAAGCAAACGGTGTATGACGATTACGCAACCTCTGATACTGATTGGTATGAGGTTGATTATGACATTGAGACTAGGCTTGATTTCACTGTCTTCTCGCTTGATGATGGGGCGGGTACTGTTGATAGGGGCGATTTTGACACGCTTGATGGAATCACGGCTAATGGGACCATTGATTATTATAACTCTGCCATATCTCCTAATAGTGGCGATGTAGATGTGTGGGTCTCTTGTTCAGATGTTGAAGGGGGTCCTTGGTCAGATATAACTCTGGTCGATGGTGTCTTTTCGGTCACGGTTGATTCTGATAACGTCGTTGGTCTTGACACCTATAGTTTCATAGTTGTTGAAGAGGGTGAAGGTGTTGGTGGTTCTGATCTCGCGCATACAACACATACTGATACTTACATAGCTGACAGATTGAACATTGACATCCAAGCGGATGATGAGACGCCAGACAATACACAACTTGTCACATTCACACTGACAATCACATATGAGTATGATAGCGCCACATGCACAACGTACACGGTGACAGTACACAGAAACGTGTCTATTTGGCACGTATTCAATAACGGGAACAAGTCCCTATTCACCGACACAAATAGCGACACTGTGTATAACTACACGGGATATTCAATAACCGAGACTACACACGGATTAACGGCGTTCACGACAAATAATGAGACGGTCACTTGGTCGGCCCTCGTTACACCAACAACTACTGCCGGTATTTTCTACGAGATATTCTTGTCCTTGAATATGTGGGGCTTACTTGGTCCCTTGGCTATTATCACTCTTGGTTATTTCGCAACTAAGAAGAGTCCGGTCCTTGGCATAATTTGGTATATTGTTGAGTGTGTGATGGCAGCGCAATATCTCGATCTTGTAGGAACAACCCCGTATTATTGGTGGCATGTTATTATTCTCCTACTAGGGGGTCTCATAACGTGGTTAGGTCCGATGTTGGAGCGATAGAGGCTATTAAGTGGGGCATACGGTCCCTCTATGTGTTGCTGTTCTTATCGTGTATGGTTGTTATGGGAAGATGGCACCTTCCGATCTCTATTGCCTTTCTTGGTTCCGTGTTTAGTCTGATCTTACCGATCCTCTTTCTTCCAGAAATAGAGAGATACCCGAAAGTATTACACCTACACCCCATCGTTGCGTATGGAGAATCAAAAGAATAGAACCGCACATTAAGCCGGCGCTTTGCTGTTGTGTTATAATAGCCGTTAATAGCATTTCCACTCGCAAAGCGCCCAATGATTAACGGCGACAATTTCCGAACATCGCGCTTTTCCTACTTTGAAGTTCAGACTCGCCCAAGCTATATCATAGGTTTGGATCCTAAGAAGGAAATCTTCGAAGAATCCCCTACTTTCTTATGTTGCGATTCTCGCGACCTGGATTACTTAGATCCAACCGATATCGGAGCTCGTGATTGCGATTTTCGCAAAGGGTTTTCATACTCGAGGCCGAGAATCGCAATCTTTTCTAAGTCATTATGCTGTCTAGATTCTTATGACATGGACGACACAAGAGAGTATAGCTATCGGGGTTGTTCTTGACATCATAATATCGCTCTTTCCGACCACGCCCCCGACCGTTTAGATCAGTAGGTTTGATATGGGCAAATTCGAGATTGTCTTTGTATTTTCTTTTCCCGCAGTTTTGACAGGATCCCCCAAATTCTTCTCTAAGTATTTCGAAAGCTTCCTTGATCCATTTGTTAGCTCGATTAGTCATTTCTTAGATCTCCTTTGGCATTTCTGTTACTACTGGATAAGTAAGTTTTCCATTACACCAAGGGCATAATGTTTCATTCGTTCGGGACACTATATTATAAACCAAACATTCTTTGTTCATACAGACTTTATGTTTTTCTTCATTCATTCTTGGAGTCATTTATTGATCCCCTTCCGTTTTCGAGCTTCCACAAGTGCATAATGTAGATCCGGATCCCACTCTGCAATAAATTTTAGAGTGGCTTCGGAAATCCGTTCACAGATGGCTAACCCGATCTCAGTCGCTTTCTTTTGGGCTCGACTCATTATTCTTTCTCCTTTTTAGTTGGGAAATAATACATCATAGTACCTTTCGGGTTTTTCTTCTTCAAATCCTCAGCAAATAGATATGATAGAATTATCATTTTTCCCTTACTCATTGTTCAAGCCCCCCTGAAAATGATTCTAAGAAACGCCAAGAGAAAGACAAATAAAATACTGATTCCAAAACAAAACAGGCACCCGTCGCTCTCGGATCCGGTACTCATTCTAAGATCTCCTGTATTGTTGTGTCACTGTTGAGCTTAAGATTATCCGGCGGTTTTCGAGGTTTCTTCTTCTTGATTCGTTTGCTTGAGTAAACTCGGCTCATAGTCCCACCTTCCGAAACTCAAGCATTGTTGAACCAGTAATATCCATCCAGTCCATTTGGTTAGATTTTCTATCACCATGATCCGGACAAGTATATTTGATTCGCCCCGTTATGTTATCGATTTCCGTAACATAGATCGGTCTTGCACATCCGGTATTTCCACAGATCCGAATCAGCTTAGCGAATTTTAGAATATTATCACCAAGCTTCGGAGTTGTGTAAGTCATCGACCGAGTGATCTGTTTCAAAGGGTCGTCGTTCATTACTTCCCCGCCCCTTGGGATTCTAATTTCAAGACCTCAAGGATATTATTATAGAGGATCTGCGCGGGTGCGATCCTGTCTTTAACAAGTCCTATCTTGTGTCCGGCGTAATCAACATAGAAATAAGATTCACTCTGTTCAAATTCAATCATTAGTTTGAGAGGAAATTGGTAATGTTCCTTCAAGATTACTTTAATTCGTTCTTGGTTGTAACTCATTATTATTCATTTCTCCTTTTGTTGGTGAACCAATGAACAAGGCAAGGAGAATAACGCCATATTTACACTTGGAAATCTTGGTCATTGGCTCATATTTCCATACATGGACGTCCTAATAAAAGGTCGTACGGTGTGATTAAGAGGTTAAAATCTCTACATTTTCGCTAGGCCAGAGATATATCTTTCCGTTCTTATGTTCGTAGATATTATCACAAACCATCGAAGTTACAATGTAGGGTTTTTGAGTTGCTGAAACTTTTAGGCGAAGATTACACTCTGGACAAAATTCTGTTTGTTCAATTCGCAAAGTTGAACCATACCCTACGATTCGTTTCGGACCTAACTTTTTCGGGATTCTTCTTCGTCGCGCCATATGAAAAAGTACTGTACATTTGCTTAAGGGGTTATTGGTCGTGATTTAATAGACCTTAAGAATCGAAATAGTAAGCGATTCTGAGAGCGAATAACACCGAAAAGATGTTGTTTTTTGGAAAAACAACCATACTATCCTTGTTTGACCCTTCGGAAATCATACTTAGCGCTGTCCAAAATCCATTAGGTAAAAAATGGTGTACTATACCCTAATACCTAGTGTGCAGCTATGCGAAGATGTGTCCTTTAAGAAAACGTCGAAATTGGGATCCTAAAGAGATAATCAGTCTTAACTTTCAGCCCTTTACCTTCCCATCTGTAAAATGAAAATTTCCAAGTTTCTTTATGTCGTGTTGCTGAACAATCAACCTTAATCGCTTCACCATTAGGCGCTGTTGTTATCAACGCTTCATTATTCCAAGTACGAAACTCAAGACCTAACCACTTCACAAGCTTAGTAGGCAAATAAAAAGAGAGTCCGTTTTCCGCATGAATCTTAGCCACAAATATAATTTCCTTTAGCATATTTCGACCTCAATGTAATTAGTACATGACGCCAGGAGTCATGTATTTTATACATGATACCAGGTGTCCACCTGGTTATATGTATTATGTACATTCACACCAGGAACAAATGTATTTCGTACATAAAGTTCGAGAGCGAAAAAAAGAAAGAAGAGCTCGGGAGTCCCGAGCTACTACGAATTCTGATCTATGAAGTCCAAACCCCAAATCACAATCATAGATCCGAAGGGGGCTGAGTTGTCAGATCCGCTAAACTTGAGTCGGCCCTTCCATAATTGGATTATTGATTTATTGTAAACCCAATCATGGAACCATCGAGTATCGGTCTTTGCGGGTAACAATCCGATAACGACTGTATCAGGATCTCTCGATTCTTCGTAAGCCTTTTTGACCCAATCCACGATCACCCGTCCGTAAGGCGGATTCATAAAAACGGTGTGGCCCCGCCAAGATCTAGAAAGACCATCGTCTTGTTTCGTGAAGTAGTTTGCACACTTCGCGTTTTGGTGAGTGGCACACGGATCAAGGGAGAAATGGAATTTTCGATTTAGCATCTCGAAGAAATCCGGCGGGGTTGCGTGTTCGGGAGTCCTTGATCCCTTGTAATAATCGGGGGTCTGATCATTCTTTTTCGTCAAGTTTGATCTCTCCACATTTGGAACACAGTCGTCCGACGGGGATCCATTTGTTTTAAGTTTCCTATTCATGCACCACGTTGGATAAAGGCCATCATAAAGTGAGATCGAACCGAACCAATGACCAAAAAAGGAAAGGTCCGATCTCTGGGAGAGATTGAAGGTTCTTACACCCTTCTATACTATTCGGCGCCACATATACTTTACTCTTTTCAACCTAGTTCTTTCTGAAGTGCTTTTCCAACGTTCTTAATATCGACTTTTCCACGATAGTGATCTATCGAGCTAGCGCTGATCCCGAATATGTGATACACCACCGCGTCACCAAATAGAATATCGGTCTTTGTGATCCTGTTCATTCTGAAGTAATGCGGGTATAGATCCGGAAAGATCTCTTTCACAAGTCGGTAAGCGGTTGTTCGGCAAAAGGGAAACAATCTTCCCTCTTGTCCACATAACCAGTTAAGCGCGTCAGCTCTAGGTACTTCTTGCGGATCTGTCTGTTTAGATCCTTTCAATCTAAAGAACTGAATGAATATAGTATCGTCCGTACAACTGATATGATCCGAAGTAAGCGCTAAGGCTTCTGAGATCCTACAACCAGCAAAGAATAACAGACTTAGAAAGGATCGTTTCATTAGTGGCAGGTCTTGGATTGCTTCTTTGAATTCTTCATAGTCCATAAGGCGCGTTATCTTCTTCTTGTACTTTGGCATTTTCTAAATTCCTCACTATCATTCTGTTGATCTCTCTCAGCTCTTCAGGTGGTAATCGAAGAACCAACCTTCCAACAATCAACTCTAGTAACACCTGATGAAGATTCAATTTATCACGCCCTCGTTATGTAAATTAGAAACCACATTACTATTATTACAAACATCCCAAGCCCCATGATAAAGTTAATTCTCTGGCTCTCATACTCCTTTACAAAGAGTGCGAATTGCCACGCGGGTAATATGACATACCCTTCTTCATTAACAATCAGATCAATATGTTCACGAATGTATCTAGTCGCCTTAAGACCTTCTTCTAGTTTCATTTTTTTATATATCCCCTGCTGCAAAATTGCAACAATATGGTTATATTGTATCTTCTAATAAGAGAATCGATTGGAAGCAACGTCCAGCCTATACTATAACCTAGCTAGCATATGTTATTCTGTTACTTTCACAGAGTCCTTAGTGATTTCTGATTTAATCGGCATCTTTTCATCCTCAGACACGTCTAGATTAGGGATACAATGGGTATAGTGATAATCTAGCACTTTGAATAAGGCGCGCTTTCCCTCTTGTGTATAGACACCCGCTTGTTTCCAGCTTCCGGTTTCTCGATACTTCTTTACTATCTCGTGTTCCTTGTTCAATGGAATATGTATATCCTCGGGGCTCTGTGGATCCATGTAGAAGTTTGCAGAATAGAAGGTATCGAATGTGATGTTTGTTCGTGGGATATCGTATAGCTTCACTTTCTTACTATTGAACCAGTCATAATATACCGCGATTTGAGGCTTAGCTTTGTTTATCTTTTCAAAGTATCCGTGAAAGTGTTTCTCGTTCAGGATTCGACTATCCACACGATCGATAGCATCACCTAGGAAATTTAGACCGTATTTTCTGACTCGTTGAAGCTCCTTGATGAATTTCACATTAAGCCAAGGTTGATCTTTTGGCGCCCAATCGCCCATTTCGGAACCTAGAAAGAAATACCGCTTGATACCGTATCGGTCCGGATCAGGATTAATCATTTGGCAATGTCGTTTTAAGGTCTTGAAATCCTCTATGAAATCAATCTTGAAAGGAGCGTCTAGGTCGGGCATGTTTGACCCGAATCCATCACCCAACCCTAACGCGTGGATCCTTTCCATTTGGTACAAGTTCCAATCAGTCTTTCCAGATTGATTAGGGCCAAGGGTACAAGTCCAGACGCTTTGATACTTTTTCTTGTAGATCCGTTTAATGAGATCGTCAAGTGTCAGGATCCGCGCCATTAATCATCCGTTCCGTAAAATTCATCCTCTGCTTTAGGCATTTGCATACCCATTTTTGTGATCTCGTTTACCTTTTCACTTGTTGCGAATCGTGCCTTACGGGTCATATCCAACAAGTCTAGAACTAACTTCCAAGTTGGATCTTTGAGATCAATAAACCCGTGTGCCCCTAATACTGTCAAAAACCCTATACTCTCGCTTGTTTGTGGATCTGAACCTGCCAATTTCATATAGATCCTATCTTTGTTTGCTAGTTGTTGTGATAAGCTAGATTCCTTGTAGAATTGATATTTACTTCTTGACTGTGGCATTATTTCTCATCTCCTACGATTAGCAAAGACCCCAATCGCAAACCCAAGAATCAGAAAGGCGCCACAGAATAGCCAAAATACTAAACTATCGATCATTCTTTCGAGCCCCCTCTATTGAAGATCCCTGATAGGATCCCCTTCTTTGTTTCTTCTGGCAATCCTTGAAGTTTATCGAGGTTTGGCTGTCCGCTTGTAATGTCTTTGTATTGTTCAGACTTGAAACCTTTGTACCCCATGAAACCAACGGCTAAGAAATCGGCCACTAATTCATATTCGTTCCAATCCTCATCTTTATAGAAGGCTTCCCCAAATATCCTAAGTTGTGCTACTGCAACCGAAGTTATTTGAATTGGATAATATGATCTCTCGTCTTGGTTATCAAAATCCGAGAACTTAGCCATTGATTGGACCTGATCTGGATCAACACCCCGCACTATGCACAGCGCACGAAACAAATCTTCCCAAGACTCTATTTTTAATGTTGGTTTAGGTGTCGTTGGTTCGGTTGTCGTTTCGCTCATCTTATCACACCCGCTAATTGAAGCATTAACAAGAAGGACACGAGATTTAACCCCAAGATCCCCCAAATATACCAAGGTATCCCTCTATTGGAATCTTGCCCGATCTTTCCAGCAAGAAGGGCCATATTTGCCTTTTTAACTTGGTCTGGATCGGGACCGTATACTTTACCACCCTCACCAAAATCAACACATTTAGATCCTTTTTTCTCGGCAAAATAAACTCTTTCATATGATACAGCACCAAAGAACAGATACTTCTTTCGTATTGGCATATCTAAGAAGGTTGTTGGTCCGATCTCAGGCATAAAATATCCTGATCCCTCTGGAACAATGCTTATTTTGTGTCCAGTGGCAGTTAATTTGTGGTTTTCAAATTTGACACGCAAATCTTTACCAAAAACAGCAGTTTTCACTTTATCCGTCATATCTTCATACTTCCTACGAGAATACTACTATGATACTTCACTGAATATTTAATAGTTAGTTCTCTGTGTATAGAATTACCTAATAAAACATTAGGAGAAACAACATAAAATGAGTGCTATCGGTGAATTAATCAACAAAACCGTTATGGGTGTAATCGCTGCTGCCGTGTTTATCTTGGTCGGCGTGGCATTAGGCCCAACAATCGTCGCTGCTGCTGCTGACATTAACGCTACAACAATGGCTGATGTCTTCCTAGGTGGCGTGGTCGTAACCCTTGCCGGATTTATCAGCTTCTTCTATTACCTAGGGATTGTCCTAGGCGGAATGGCGATGATCTGGAAAGCAACAAAGAGCGATTAATCCAACAAAAGGATTATATCGAACTTGTCCCACTTAGGGATAGGTGGTAACGTGCAATCGTTAGAGTCTATCCCTACGTGGTTTTCTGATGCTCTAGATATATCTCTAGAGGCTGGTCAGGCAATACTCAGCCTTATTGTAATTCTTGCAGCGATGATCCCGATCTTGTATTTGAACCGTGATCGGAAAGGGTTTGTCATAGAACTTTTTGTTTTCTTTTTCTTGGAAGCGTTCTTAGTAGGTATCGGGTGGTTGTCCTTTTGGATCCTAATTTCAACAGTGGTTTTAATGGCATTCGGTATCGCTTCGATTGGCACAAAAATGATAACGGGTGATTAAAAAAATGGCGTCTGGCGGAGAAATGCGCGGGTTTGTCTTCTGTGTCACCTATCTTATTGTGTTCTCAGCTTTGCTTAGTTCAATCCCTGCGGGTTTACAAGGTGTAGGCACAGACGTAGAAACATTATTCCCTATCGATCCCAGTCTTACAACGGGGTTCTCGGATTATCAAAACTGGACACGTGCAGCATATACAGGAGCGGGTGGGTGGTATTACTATGATTACTCATTAGACTCTAAAGGCTGGTATAGCGCGACGGAAGATTCCCTTATCGAAATAGTACGCAAAATCTATACATTGGGGTTCCTCTGGCTAGGACAGATTGACCCTTGCAAATTCATTTCTCCCGACGGGACAGATCGCGGAATTGATCTAGCCCTTACAACAATAAACTCTGATGCTGACGAAGGAGCAGTAAGATATGATCTTGAGTCTTACCTTAACGGACAAAGCGCGGGGTCTTTGGTGGTCTATTGGAACACGACAAAGTATGACAACTCAACTCATGCGTGGGACAATCACGAATTGTATCTATTGCATGGAGTAGGCATTGATTCATCAGCTACGAATAATGTAGCAGCGCTTTTAGTAGGTCTCTTGTTCTTCCAACTTCCAGATATCCCGCCCCTTGTTAATGCTGTTCTTGCAACTCCAACGTGGGCGTGTGTAATATTTGTTCTATGGTTTGTTATCAAGGAGATGATCCCCTTCATATGATCGACCGCAAAAAACAACTAGGTACAATTATCATTATATCAGTCATGGTCTTATCGGTGTTGGTTGCTTCAAACCAGTCTTCTAAAAACGGAGTTGAAGAATTTGAACAACAAGCAAATTTTATTATTGCTTCTTGGGATTATCCAGATCAGCACGGTCAAGGAATCAACTTGATTAGATTCTATGAAAACTCGACTGGTTCTTGGGTTGCTGCGCCTTGGTACTATGTCGGCGGTGCACTTGACGGATTACCGTTTTATTCACTACATGAGTATGATCCTTACACGTTAAATTGGTCTGCTGGTGTGGCCATGAAGATAAGGGTCTATACGACACTTAATGAGTCCCTTGTTGGAGTAGCAACCACAGCAGAAGGGCAGCAATATCTTCAACATGACATAGTCGTGTCTAACCCTTATGAAACAGTATTTTCGCAGCAGAATTTCACTTATTACGATGCGATAGACGGCGGAGCTCTCTATACCTATAAATACGATGTCGTACTTAACTTTCTTCCCCAACAATTCACAACCTATACCATCGACTTAACCCATGAGATATATTTCGAAGGGGCTGAAAGCGGGGGGCCATATCTACATAGTTGTTCTAATACCGATAACATGACATACGATTCTGATAGTGGTCTTGATCCGGCGGATTATGGCATAGGGTCAAATGGCAGTGTTGTTGAAATTTGGATAGTTCCCGATTCGGTCGCAGATGAAAAGGTTATTTACAAGCTAGAGTTTACCAATATTAACAACACCGCCGGTGATGTCAACCTTACTACTAGGTATAGGGTCGAAGATGGTTATACCGGATTTCGCTTAGATCTTTACTATACCGATAGTAGTTGGGATAGTACGGGCCTTCAGACTTCCCAAACGTGGGATAGTCTTACAATAGATGCCGATACCGGAAAGACGCTCGATTATGCTCTCCTTTATTGCGATGATAACCCGAACACGGTAACAAGTGGAAACAGAAGTGTCTATGTTGATTTTGTCGAGATCACCAGTGAAACCGGCAGTCTGACATATATACTCGAAAGATGGAATCTAGTTTCCACAGCAACCATTTACTTTAATGTAGAATTGGAAGAGGAAATAGGTTTCATTTTCGGCAGCCTATTAATATTCTTTGGGCTGTGTCTAGTCCCTACTTCGACCTTGTATCTTGTCTATGGTGGAAGAAAACACATCTCTACGGATAAGCTCTTCTTCGCCCTTATCGCGTTTATCTTAGGTTGGGCGTTAGTAATCGGGGGTGTAATGCCTTGAAACGACGATACTTTGTTCTCATATTTGTGACGGTTTTCATGTTCCTTTATGTAGGACCAGTGAATCTTTTGCCCTATGATGTGCCTCTAACTATTATAGTGCAAGAGCCACAGGAACCTACGCTTCAAAAGGCTCCATCGGTGGTTGCAACTGATTATAGTGTTGTTCTTGCTGCGGACACTGACGACGATTATTACGACGACGGAGTACATATGACAGCTTCGACAACTGCACACGTATTATGGTATGCCATAGGTAGGCGTTCTTCACAGTGGCGGTTTCAGTTGAATATCGCTAAGGATATGACGATAGACAGCGCTAATTTCACGGTCTATGAGTCTGCTTCATTGGGTGCCACTCTCACGGCTGAACTAAGAAGAATTGACGAGGATAATGTTGGATCACTGGAAGGCGATGCAAGTCTGCCAGCTGTCACTGATACTAATTTAGTTGAGTGGGCGTTCGATGGTTCTTCGGGCGAATGGGAGACAATAGATATTACTGATATAGTTCAGGATCAGGTTAATCTCGGTGGTTGGGCTAGTGGTCAATATATCGGTTTCAGAATGAACGCCACTGAGTTCAACGATGATGATTACTGCTTGTTTCAGGATTATCAATTTGGTTCAAATTATGCATATATGAATGTTACATATAGTAGTAATTTGGCCCCTGAGAACGCAGCAACCCCGACCTGTTCAAACCTTGATGATACAGATAATATGTACAACACTGGTACTGAGTATCAGATAACAGTGAACACCACAGACTCAAACGGGTTTGCAGATATTGATTATGTAGAGTTAGGAATCTGGAATGATGGCCGGAGCGCGGAGATTTGGCGGGTCAGGTTTGATGAGGATACTGAAACGTTTAGTGAGCAGTTTGACCCGAATAATATTATTACCTTGAACGTGGGAAGTAGTACAAATGTAAGCTCAGGGAATAATGTCAATGTTACGTTCTATGTGGCATTGAATAGTAATCATCCGGCTGCATGGGATGTTGATGTTAAGCAATATGTTGTAGATGCCCTTCCCGACTCTGATACAGATTGGTATGAAGTGGATTGGGACCTTGGCCCAGAAGTGGGTTGGTTAACTGGTTGGAATAAGAGGAAATATCATATCATCAATCAGACGGTAGGGACTGATGAGAATTATACGGTTCCTTTGTGGGCTTATTATGATGATGGGGTTGATTCGGGTGACTCGGTGCATTTGAACGATAGTGCTAATGCTGATTTCTCAGATGTGCGTTTTACTTCTGGAGACGGTACAACACTACTGGATTTCAACCAAAATCAGACTATGATCCATTCTTATACAGATTATTACACGAATGACTCTCTTAAGATGGCATATTACCCCGGTAACTATCCGTCAGCATGGTACTATAATGATCGTACTTATGTTGTGTATCACGGGCCGAATGGTGCGGATGAAAATGCCGGAGACCCATATATCAGATATTACGATCACGAGAACTCTACTTGGTCGGACATTGTAAAGGTTGGCGATACGCCCCTGACAGAAAATGACCACGGCGCCCCCTGTCTGTTCATCAACAATACGGGGCATATTCATGTGTTCTTCGGGTCACATAATAGTCTAGTCAACCATTCTGTCTCTACTAACCCCGAAGATATAACCTCGTGGACCGCTATGCCTGAGGTGTTCGATGGTACGTATCCACACATCAGTTACGATTCAGATAATAATGTGGTCCATGTGTATATTCGCGGTCATGTTGATTCTAACAATTATTTGTTCTATTATAATTCTTCAGATGGTGGTAACACTTGGAGCAGTCCACAACAGTTGATACATATTCCTTACATCTATCCGTATATGGAGGGTGCTGGTGGCATTGACCCGTATGACAGTCAGGTCTTGCATATTGGATGGTGTGAGTATAATTCGAGTTATGGGGGTGAGAATCAGAATGTGTATTATCTCTATCTGAATGTCACGACAGGGATCATCTATAATGTGACCGGACACAGCCAAGGTACTATTATTGAAACGAAGGCTGGACTTGATAACTGTAAGGTACATGATTCATCTGATAAACTGGTGTGGGGTCCATCGGTTCATGTTGATTCTGATAGTAATCCATATCTTATTTGGGGGTTGAATACGGCTCCCGTGACAGAGGAAGTAACGCAATTCTGTTATTGGAATATTTCCGACTCTTCATGGACCACTCCTGTGAATATTTCAGAACCTTCAAAAGCTTCAGGACCACATGATTTCATAGTTCATTCATCAACCAGTATAACCGCGTTCATAGGTGATGATGATGATATATGTCGTTACACTTGGGATGGAAGTACATGGACACAAGAAGAATTTATTTATAATGCCACAGCGCAGGCTCTAGTTTTCTCAGTGGTCCCACATGGAACACCGGGCGGGATCGGACACTATAACGACACGATTCAGGTCGTATTCTGCGAGTGGTTTAATGGAAATGAGGCGTGGGCGTGGGGTACAAGAGGTATTGTTGGAAGCAACGCTACAAATAAGGTAAAGTTCTATGTGACAGTCTTGACGAACCTCACAGAGTATGACGCCTATGTGTATATCTATTATGACAAGTCCGATGCGACGAGCGCCAGCCAACAGTTAGATTATACTTCCGGAAATGACCCGAATCATGGGGCATGGGGGGCTGAGGAGACTTCTAGTAACGTAGCTCCAACAAATGACCAGCCCCCGACATGCACAAACCCCGATGACACCGATAGACTGTATGCACAGTATCGAGAGTACAAGATAACGGCTAATTGCTCGGACTCAAACGGGGCCTTGAGTATAAGTTACCTAGAGGTCAGTCTATACTCGAATGATCGGATAACATTGTATTGGACGGTCAGGTTTACTGAAGATACGGACACATTCAGCGAACAATCAGACGCCAGCAATATGATTAGTCTTAACACAACAGGAAGCACTAACTCAACTTCCGGAAATACTCTTAATGTGACCTTCTTCTTTACGGTGCATTGGAACCACACG
>Ga0255055_10002308_pt1 | contig 13526 bp, 8 predicted proteins | sample JV7_2_27_MG_FD_188633 | JGI IMG/M metagenome (GOLD analysis project Ga0255055, IMG submission 188633) | Seawater microbial communities from Jervis Inlet, British Columbia, Canada - JV7_2_27 | ecosystem: Environmental > Aquatic > Marine > Inlet | place: Canada: British Columbia | collected...
CAGACCGGTTCCCATATACGCTCCCGAAAGCCCCGTCTGGGTAGCAAATCTGTGCAGAATTATTGAAGATAAGGCCGAAGGGCATACGTATAAACAACTTGCAGAATTCTGTCAAGAATAAATGGAAAAATCACCGCGCTGGCAAATTATGGCTACATAACCTTTTTTTGTGATGTCGCTGCATTATTTCGGATTAAAACACGTACCCCCTGCAGTTCCGACCCCGGTTAACGAATCGCTTGAGTAGGGCGTCTTGGCAATTTAGAGCGAAACAATTATAAGATCCTTAAATAATAATATATTTTAATAGAAGCCACCCGGGATCCGGTGCGCTGTTTCAAAGGATACGGTCATGAAGGCCAAACCCACCCGCAAGGAACTGGAAGAAAAAATCAAAGAACTCGAAACAGGAGTTGCCGGGAGTCAAAAGTCCGCTGACGCTGGGGATCAATGTGGACAGCTTTATAACATTTGCATCGAATCCGCCCCCTTTGGGATCATGGTTTACGACAAAACCGGATCCATCTTGATTTTTAATTCACAGCTGGAACGGATATCGGGTTATCGCAAAAAAGAAATACCGGATGTTAAGACCTGGATTGAAAAGTTATATCCGGATGAAGAGTACCGCAAACTGGTCCTGGATGAGCGCAAAAAATCCGGTTCCGGGGAGAAGCTACGCGAAAGAGAAGCGATTATAACTAACAAAAGTGGAGAGAAAAGTCTTTGCCGGTTTTCATCGCTGCTTTTGGATTCAGGGATTCGAATCGTCTTCATCAAAGATACCCCTGAACAAGGACTGACTGAAGAATTACTGCACGAAAGCGAGGAGCGGTTCCGATTGCTTTCCGAGGCCGCTTTTGAAGCCATCATCATTCATGAAGACGGTGTCCTGCTTAAAGCCAACGACCAATTCTTTAAAATGTTTGGGTATAAACCAAAAGAATTGCTCGGAATTCAGGTCGTTCCCAAGGTGATTGCCAAAGAATCGCTTGAATTCGTCAAAAAACAGATCGAGTCCAAGAGTTCCACTCCTTATGAAGCAATGGGAAGCAAAAAGAACGGGGACAAATTCCCGATCGCTGCACACGCAAAGCCCATAAAATATCAGGGCCGTGAGGTTCGGGTGGTGGCCATTAGAGATCTATCGTACCAAAAAAAGTCAGAGCGAGCATTGCGGGAATCTGAGGAAAAATTTCGAACGGTTGCCGAACAATCGCCGAATATGATTTTTATCAATAAGGGCGGCAAGGTGGTCTATGTCAATCAAAAATGCGAGGAAATGATGGGGTATAAAAAAGATGAGTTTTATGCACCCGAGTTTGATTTCCTCACGCTGATCGCACCCGAAAGCATCGAAATGGTCAGAACCAGTTTTAAAAAACACAGAAGCGGTCAAGAAGTGGATCCCTATGAGTATAGCCTTATCAAAAAAAAGGGCAAAAGAATCGAGGTCATCATTACGACTAAATTGATAAACTTCGAAGGCGATCAGGCAATCCTGGGTATTGTTACAGACATCAGCGATCTCAAAAAGACTGAAAACGCCCTTAAAGAAAAAGATAAAACGCTGGAACAGCAGGCCCGGCATCTGGAAGAAATCAATACGGCCCTGAAGGTTCTGCTCGAACACCGCGAGCAAGAAAAACAGGAATTGGAAGAAAACCTGCTGGCCAATATTAAGAAACTGGTATTTCCATATCTGGAAAAACTGGACCGGGGCAGGCTCGAGGCGGAAAGCCGAACTTATTTGGATATCATCAAATCAAATCTCAAAGATCTGGTATCACCACTGGCAAACAGGCTTTCTTCAAATTATCTGGCATTAACCCCGACCGAACTTCAGATAACCGATCTGATCAAACACGGCAAAACGAGCAAAGAGATCGCCGCCATGCTGCATGTATCCGCCAAAGCCGTTTCATTTCACCGCGGCAACATTCGCAACAAACTGGGTTTAACCCATAAAAAAACAAATCTTCAAACTTACCTCCAATCCTTTCCGCAATAATCAATAAAATAGCTTTGGTGCATTTTCTAGTAAATGGATTTTTCCACCACGAAGAGCACGAAGCTTGGGAAGATTTTAATAAATATCGTTAAAGCACTTCTTCGAGTTCTTCGTGGTCTTCGTGGTTTAGCTTTTTTGATTCAAGCTTATTTGGGATCGTGAAAGTGTCGCCTATAATACCAGTTTTTTGCTGGTATTATACGGTCAATCTTTTAGCATTAAGACCCATCGATTTTTCTGATAATCTATTTTACATAATATTCGGTCCACAAGCGAAACATCTCTTCAATCGCCGGCGCGAATTGGGCCTTGGTGGCCATCAAAAGCCCCAACTGCATCAAGTTCATACCCACCGGTAGTCGGCTAAGGGTCGCTGGTCATTGGTAAAATAGAGATGCTGAAAAAGGAGATAAATTCTAAATGTCTCAGGGGTTTTCGAAGCAGCTTGAAAATGTTCTGCTCGAGCTGACAAACGACAGCGAAAATTCCCGTCTGGCTGATTTTAACGCGCTGATCCAGGAGCTGCAGGCTCACCAGGCTGATTTGGAAAAGCAGAACAACGATCTGCAACAAAAGATTCTCGAGCTTAAAAAATCCCGCAACTATTACCACGATTTGTACGACTCGACCCCCTCCGCGTTCTTTACCCTCAACAACCAGGGCCTCATTCTGGATGTCAATTTTAGCGGCACGGAGCTGATCGGTATCGCAAAAAGCCAGTTGATCAATACGGATCTGGCCCAGCAGGTGGCCCCGGATTTTATGGATGCGTATTTTTATCATCGCAAATGGACCCTGGAGTCCGATATCAAACAGACCTGTGAGCTGAAGCTGCTAAAAGGAGATTGTTCTACCTTTTTTGGCCGCCTTGAAAGCATATCCTTCGCGTTAAATAATGGTGATCAAAAACAGATACAAACCATCATCAGCGACATCAGTGATCAAAAACAAATGCAAGACGCATTGGAGCTGGCTAAAGCCAGGGCTGCGGATGCGGGCAAAATTAAAGCTGAGTTCCTATCCAAAATGAGTCACGAATTCCGCACACCGCTTAACCATATCATCGGATTTACCGGATTGGCGCTGGAAGACAGCTCCGGAAATCTGAATGCAACCCAAAAAGAGTACCTCGATGCGGTGGCTCAAAGCAGCCATCATTTGCTGAAGCTTGTTAAGGATATCCTGGACCTGTCCAAACTGGAAGCCGGCACTTTGGAACCCGAGCTGGCCGAAGTTAACCTGAAGACCCTTTTAGAAAACAGCCTGGCCGAACTCCGGCCAAAAGCGGTCAATCGCGGGATATCCGTGCTGGATGATGTTGATGGCGCCCCGCGGGCCTTGCGCGCCGATGAACACATGCTCAAACAGATTCTTTATCATCTGCTTTCAAACGCCATAAAATTTACAAATGACGGCGGCGAGGTACTTTTAGGCGCACGCATCGTAGACTGTATTGTGCGATCCGGTCGCAGGTGTGGGGATGCCAAAGAATTAAAAATCTTCCAGGAATGTATTGAAACTCGCAACACAATCGGGGCCCCGCTCAATAAATGCGTGCAGGTCTCGGTGGCAGATACCGGAATTGGATTAAATGCTGAAGACCAAAAGCAGATTTTTGAAACCTTCAAACAGGCAGACGAATCATTAAGCCGCAAGCACCAGGGAGCAGGTATCGGATTATCGCTGGCCAAAAGCCTGGTCGAACTCCAGGGCGGAAAAATCTGGGTGGAAAGCGAAGGCCAAAACAAAGGATCCACATTTCGCTTCATCTTACCGATCTAAGGGTGATAACCATGATAGTGTCCGGCAATACATTAAAAAACAAAGGCCTGATTCTGCTGGTGGACGACGAAGAAATTGTATTGGATGTCGGCACCCAGATGCTCGAAAAAATAGGCTATTGCGTTTATAAGGCCAAAAATGGGAAGGAGGCAATTGCCCTCTTCAAGGAGCACAAAGCCCGGGTTAACCTGGTGATTTTGGATTTAAGAATGCCTGAAATGGATGGGGAATGTGCCTATGAACTCCTGAAAGAAATTAAGCCTGACGTAAAAGTTCTGATATCAAGCGGGTGCAGCTTGCGCGACCAGGCCAGTCAAAATCTGAAATACGGCTGCAATGGTTTCATCCAGAAACCCTTCAATCTGAACACGCTGTCCCAAAAAGTCAAAGAGTTGATCGATCAATAGCAGTTGCTACCTGAATCTTGCATGAAAATTAATGAGAATATGAAAGCCTCCGACCTGTCCGCCTATGGAGGGCTCGTGCAAAATTAAGGTGATAAATCTTGGCTGACCCGGAAGAATTTACCTACTTATAACCCAATTAACATCCACACCTAGCCATTCAACTATCTGCAATTATTTATAAATCTTTCCCTGATAATTTGGCATGATTCCTGCTAAAATTAGTTGCGGCACAGGTGCATGGTCCAGTTTTATATCCCACAAATATAATACAAAAATAGTAATGGATATCTAAGTTCAGTTGCGCCCGTTATTTAGAAAATTCCAAGCACCAATTAGCAAATAACAAATGGTTCGACAAGCTCACCACCCTGAGCCAGGTCGAAGGGCAATATCCAAATTCGAATATCCAATGATTCAAACAAATTTTAAATTTGAGTAATTGTATTTTGAGATTTGAGTTTTGTCATGTGGGATTTAATTTGCTGTTTTTTGAAAACGGATTATCAGCTTTTATTACTAGACACAGGAAAAGTGGATGATAGACACTTATACCATTCTGATCGTAGAAGACGATCCCGGATTCACCGGCTTATTGAAACGTTTGCTGCGCCACCGTAAGGACCTCACCCTGATAACTGCACACAGCGGTCGGCAGGCAATTCAGCGCTTGAAGGATAACAGAATCGATCTCGTCCTGCAGGATATCGGGCTGCCGGATATGGACGGCCACCAGGTCATGGACCATATCCGTCAGAGATTGCCCGGAATCCCGGTCATCGTCATTACCGGGGAGGTAACCGTCGAATCGGCGGTTAAGGCGCTTCGCAGAGGTGCCTACGATTATCTCAGGAAGCCTTTTGAATCGACGGATCTGGTTAATACCGTCAATAACGCCCTGGATCGCATAAAATTAGAGCGCCAGCATAAGCAGGCCGCAGAGAAACTGCGCGAAAGCGAAGAGCGCTATCGGCAGTTATTTGATAGTGAATCGGATGCGGTGGTGGTGTTCGATGCCGAAACCATGCAATTCGAAGATGTCAATCAGGCGGCTTTGAATCTTTTTGGGTATTCAAAACAAGAATTTTTGGGCCTCATCGCTTTAGATATTTCTGCTGAAATCCAGAAATCCCAGAAAAATCTGGAACATCTAAAAAAAGAACCATTTTCCAATAACTGCGTCCCTTTGAGATATCTTAAAAAGAAAGATGGGTCGACTTTTCCAGCGGAGATTAGTGCTGGAAATTTTATATCCGGCGGACGCAAAAAAATCATCGGCGCCATCCGCGATATTACCATTCGCCATCAGGCTGTAGAAGAACTGAAACAGACAAAGCAGCGCCTGGAACATGTGTTGACCTCAAGCCCGGCCGTCATCTACACATGCAATCCAGCAGGAGACTGCGCCACCACCTTTATTAGTGATAATGTCAAAACCGAACTGGGATACGAACCCCGGGAATTTACGCAGAGTCGCGAATTCTGGATCGATCACATCCACCCCGATGATGTTCAAGATGTCAAAGACGAGTTTTCGAAACTGGTAGATCAGGGTAGCCATATTCTCGAGTACCGTTTTCGGCATAAAAATGGTGGCTACCGCTGGATGCGCGACGAGCTACGCCTGCTGTTTGGGGAAGAAGGCAAATCGGCGGAAGTTGTCGGATCCTGGACAGACATCACCGATATGAAACAAACCGAAGAAGCCCTGCGCAAAAGTGATCAGCAGTTTCGGGATCTGATTGAAAGTTCGCCCATCGGAATTTCCATTTTTCAGGATGGTCAATTTGTTTACCAGAACCCTGAACAAATTAGAATAAACGGCCCTGCTTCTGAAAAGAATATTTTTGAGGACCTTGAAAAAATCCATCCTGACGATCTGACCAGGGTTAAAACAACTTACCGACAAATCCTCAAGGAAAAGGCTCCCGTAGTGGAGGTTGATTTCAAATATTTTAAGTCGGCTAAAAAGTACCTCAAAGCGGACCTGCGCTGGGTCTGGAGCCGGGCCATCGCGTTTAAATACCGTGGCCGGAATGCGATTCTGATTAATGCCATGGATATGACAAAGGCCAAGCAACTCGAGCAGCAATTGCTGATCAAAAACAAAATGCTTTCTTTAGGACGCGTGGCCGCCGGAATCGCCCACGAAATTCGCAACCCTTTGACCGGCATTAATACCTATCTGTATACCATCGAGGACTTCTGTGACTCGGATACTCTCGAACCCGAAGAAATGGAAATCATTCGTCAGATTATCACCCAGATTCAGGTGGCTTCCAATAAGATCGAGTCGGTCATCAAGCGCGTCATGGATTTTTCCAAACCCGGTGCGCCCAAAATGGTGCGCACCAATATTAACGAAGCTCTGGAAGAAGCCATCGAGCTTTCGTCGGTCACCATGCGCAAAAACGATGTCAAAATCGAGAAATCATTGGCCTCGAATTTGCCCCAATGCTATGCCGACCCGCACCTGATCGAGCAGGTAGTCCTGAACTTGATCACCAACGCCGCAAAAGCAATGGAAAAATCGACCAACGGCAACAAACGGGTGGAAATAAAATCATTTGCCAAAAACAACACTCTCAGTATCCAGGTGGCCGACTCCGGGCCCGGGGTACCTGAAGAACATAGAGAAAAAATATTTGATCCCTTTTTTACCACCAAAGATGATGGCTCCGGAATCGGTTTGAATATTGCCCAGAGAATCGTGGCGGACCACAATGGCTCCATAACACTGGATAGCAGCAAGTGGGGCGGTGCTGAATTTAAGATCGAACTTCCCATAGAAAGAAGGATAAGTGCCCGATGACGTCTTACTGCATACATGTCGTGGATGATGAAGCCGTTGCCCGCAACGGCCTCAAGATGGCTTTGAAAAAAAAGAATTACAGGGTTCAGGCATTTGATACGGCCGAGTCCGCCCTTAAGGCCATGGACGAAAAACCGCCGGATCTGGTGCTATTGGATATCGGGCTTCCCGGCATGAGCGGTGTTGAAGCCCTCGAGATCATCAAAGAGCGTCATCCCGAAGTGATCATTGTCATGATTACCGCTTTTGAAGATGTCCAGACGGTGGTGTCTTCCATGAAAAACGGTGCCTACGAATATGTCGTCAAACCGGTCCAGATGGACGCGCTCCTGGTTATTTTGCGAAACGCTTTTGAAACCATTGCCATGCGCAAGGAGATCCAGGCCCTGCACGAAAAATATCTCAAGGAAAACCTGCCCTGCTTTATCGGCGAAAGCAACGCCATTCAGAATGTTATGGAGCTGGTCGCCAAAGTCGCCCAGAGCCCGGACACATCGGTGCTGATACAGGGTGAGACCGGCACCGGCAAAGAACTGATTGCCAAAGCCGTCCACTACAAAAGCCCCAATTTTAAGGGACCGATGGTGGCCGTAAACTGCGCCGCCGTGCCCAAAGAGCTGATTGAAAGCGAGCTTTTTGGATATGAAAAGGGGGCTTTCACCGGCGCCGAAAAAGCAGGCAAAGCAGGTCTGGTAGAGGAAGCCGCCGAAGGGACCCTGTTTCTGGACGAAATCGGCGATCTCAGCATGGAGGCCCAGGCCAAGCTATTGCGCTTCCTCGAGCAAGGGGAGTATTACCGGGTTGGCGGCACCAAAAGGCAAGCAGTCAAAACAAGGCTCATTTCGGCAACCAACAAAAATCTAATGGACCTGGTCGAAAAAGGGCTGTTCAGGCTGGACCTTTACCACCGCTTTGCGGTGGTCAAGCTTGAAGTTCCGTCTTTAAGCCAGCGCCCGGATGATATTATTCCAATGGCCAAACAATTTTTAGTGGAGTTCAGCCAAAAGTTTAACAAATCGTTCAGCGCTATTTCTCCCGAAGCTGAAGCCGCCTTAAAAGAATATAAATGGCCCGGAAACGTGCGCGAGCTGAAAAATCTGATCGAACGCGGGGTCTTGCTTTCCGAAGGCCCTGAGCTGAAACTCGAAGATTTGGATCTAAAAGGGATTAACGGCAGCCAAAGCGCCAAGCAAACGGATAACGGACATCATCTGCCGTCTGTTTGTTCCACAGGAATAGACTTTGCCGCGGTCATCGCCGACATTGAAAAATCCTATTTTGAAGAGGCCCTCAAACTGGCCAACGGCAATGAAAGCAAGGCCGCCCTGCTGCTGAACCTGACCCGCGACAAGTTCCGCTACCGCCGCCAGAAATTAATTGGTGTCCGTTGAAAACTTGTTTCACCACAGACCCGCGTCGCTGAACACAATCATTTATTAAAAAAGATGTGAAGTCCCGCATCTGCGGGGCCTCGCCTGAGTCCGCCTCCGGCGGACGATGGCGGGCGTGGGATCACAGAGCCCGCAGAGAAATAATATAAAAATCAAAAAGAACAGATAAAATCAATAAACTAACACCCACCGTTGCAGCTCAGCCCTCAGTCCCGAATTATAATCTTCATCAATCCCTACTGATTCATACACTTTTCGTATTCCGAATTCTAAATCTCGGCTTATGAATTCTGCCTTCCACTTTTCGAATTCCGCTGTTCTTAGCTAGATTTCTTGACGGCTGCCATATAAGAATGTATCATGATGTATATGTTTATACATAATGCCATCATGGAGGTATTACATGCACCGAACACAGATTCAGATAGAAGAAGAACAGATGGAATGGTTGCGATCCAAAGCAAGGGCCAGGGGAGTCTCCCTATCGCAATTAATCCGCGAGGGCATTAAATTCTACCGAACTCACGAAGAGCACCTCCCCAAGGATCGAAAAAGAAAAGCCCTGGAAGCCGTTGGACGTTTTTCTTCGGGTACTTCCGACGTTTCCATACACCATGATGATTATCTGGTCGAAGCTTACACAAAAGAGGATCGCAATGGAAATTGAAAATGTATTTATCGATACATCCGCATTTTATGCATTGATGGATCGCTCCGACAGTTATCATGAAAAAGCACGGAATTTATGGAGTTCCCTTTTGGATGAAGAAAGTCATTTTAAAACGACAAACTACATCATCATCGAGACTTTGGCCCTGATTCAGAGTCGCTTGGGTTTCGAGGCGGCCCATCTTTATTCCAGCGACATTATAAGACTGATTGATATCTTATGGGTCGATGAGCCAAGGCACAACCTGGCTTTCGAACTCTGGCTCAGTCTGGGTAGAAATAAATTAAGCCTTGTCGATTGCGTCAGCTTTATAACCATGCGGTATTACAGCCTGGAAAACGTGTTTGGATTCGACCGGCATTTTGACCAACAGGGCTTCAAAATGCTGGATTAAACCGGCCAAACCAACCTCTCAAGAAAAGTAGAGTCGGCCACCATGCCGACCGGCAAATGGCGGCCACTGAGGGCCGCCCCACTCTGATCACCCCATTCAGGTGTTCCCTTTTTTGCTTCAAGGCCGGCCAGGCCGCTCTTCAAGCTTGCCCAGTGAAATGCTTGTCCCGTTGAATGCATGCCCAATGAAATGCGCAGCCAATTTCACCGGGGCAAAGTGCTCTACAATCCGCCGCAGGCGGAGCTCCTCAAGCACAGCGCTCTAAAGGCGCTCTCTGCGCCTTTAATTGAGTGTTTTCCCCCAACTTTTTGAGTCAAATCCCCCAAAACCCTTGTCAAATAAATTATGGCGAATTTTAACCTCCACAACATACTGATATTTATAAATTAAATTATTATTCCATTTGTCCTTTTCTGGCACAGTCCCTGCAAAACAACCTGCAAAACACCTGTATGCAAATCCTGATGGAGAGAAAAAAATGAATCCCTTCAATGAGTTAAAACAAGTCAAGACGCTGCTGGTCGACGATGATGAGTTCATCCGCGACTCGCTCAAAATTGCGTTTACCACCAAAGGCTGCCTCATGCGGGTGGCCGAAACCGCTGAAGAAGGCCTGCAGGCCATCAATGAGGAGCAGTTCGACATCATCATCAGCGATTTCAGGCTGCCCGGCATGAACGGCCTGGATTTTCTTAAACTGGCAAACGTTACCCAGCCGGCGGCGGTCAATATCCTCATTACCGCATACCGGGATGATTACAGCTTTTCAGAAGCCGTCAGGATTGGTGTTAGTGAATTAATCGAAAAACCTTTTTCAGTAAAAACCCTGGTCACTTTACTGGCACTTTCGCTGAAAAGACAAACCAAAAAACGCGTCATCGCTGGAAAAAACTAGGATTTAAAAACTTAGCAAACAAAGCATGCAACCCAATTTTAACCACATAACATCACACGACACGACGCGAACCAGAGTTCGGCCGATCGGGCTTTGGGCCGTGCTGGAGTGGATGGGTCTTTGCTTGCTACAAAAACCGGCGAGAGCGATCAAAAGATTCTTGCCGGTATGTCTGGGCCTCATCTTTGCACTTTTGATCTTATCTCCGGCAATCCCTGCCCAGGCGGTTACCCTGGACAGCGATGGTTTCGAGGACCAGGACTGGAATTCAGACCAGAGCACTGCCTGGACGCGCACACCTAACAGCGGCACCATTCAAATCACCAATGAACGGGCGCAGGCCGGCACCTATTCGGCTGAAATGGGCAACATGGCCAACAATATCGAAACCATCGAATTGGCGGTTCCGACTACCAGCTACCAAGATATTGTGGTGAGTTACTACCGCGCCGAAGGCGGCACCTGGGAAGCCGGAGACTATTTTGAATTTGAATGGTTTGACGGCACCGGCTGGAATCAAGAAGAAATCGTTTATAATGATTGGGGAACCACTTTTGTATACCAGAGTTTTTCATTAGCCTCCGGCGCCAACGATAATGCAAACTTCAAAATCCGGTTCCGGCACAACAACACTACCGGCGGTAACGGCGAATCGGTCTTTTTAGATTTGATCACTGTTTCCGGTGTGAAACCTAATTATGATCAGGACAGCTTTCGGGCCCGTAACGACGACGGCAGTGAAGCAGCTGCTACCTGGAAAGCAGCGGCCAATAACAACTGGACCCAGAAAGTGGACGAAAATTTTAGGGTGCGCTTTGTGGTCCAGGAAACCGGCAGTGCCAGTGAGGCCGACAAGACATTTCAACTGGAATACAACCGCAACGGCGGCGGATGGAACGATGTCACCGGCTCTTCTTCGGTGGTGCGCGCTACGCTTTCGCCAAATGTGGCCGACGCAGCCGACACCACCCAGCAAGTTGGCTCCGGCACATTCGTAACTCCCAATGCCGGCTTTGACGAGGTCAACGGCCAGGCGGGCGGCGCCTCGCTGGATTTTAGCGGCAGCGACGAGGTCGAGGTCGAGTACAGTTTGCAGATTCGCAGTGCGGATGTGGCCAATGATGACACCATTCAACTGCGGGTCAAGGGGCTGGACAGCTATAGCAGCACGCCGAACGTGACCGTCAGCGGCATACCGGAATACGATCAGGACAGCTTCCGGGGCCGCAATGACGACGGCAGTGAGGCAGCCGCAACCTGGAAAGTTTTGGCCAACACTGACTGGACCCAGAAAATGGATGAAAATTTCAGGGTGCGCTTTGTGGTGCAGGAGACGGGCGATGGCAGTGAAGCGGATAAAACGTTTCAACTGCAATACAACCACAACAGTGGCGGCTGGAACAATGTCACCGGCTCTTCCCTGGTGGCACGCGCTATGGCTTCGCCCAACGTGGCCGACGCAGCCGACACCACCCAGCAGATCGGCTCCGGCACATTCGTAACTCCCAATGCCGGCTTTGACGAAGCCGATGGCCTGGCGGGCGGCGCCTCGCTGGATTTTAGCGGCAGCGACGAGGTCGAGGTCGAGTACAGTTTGCAGATTCGCAGTGCGGATGTGTCTGCCAGTGACACCATTGAGTTGCGCATCTCCGGACTGGACAGCTATACAAACACACCGACCCTAACCGCATCATCGTCAACCCCGCCGAATTATGATCAAGACAGTTTTCGGGCCCGCAATGATGACGGCAACGAGACCAGCGCCACCTGGCAGGCGGCCGCCAATACCAACTGGACCCAGAAGGTGGATCAAAACTTCAGGGTGCGCTTTGTGGTTCAGGAAACGGCCGGCTCAACCGATACGGACAAAACCTTCCAGCTGGAATACAATCACAACAGTGGCGGTTGGAACGATGTCAACGGCTCCTCGTCGGTGGTGCGCGCCTGGGCCTCGCCCAACGTTGCCGACGGGGCTGACACCACCCAGCAAGTCGGCTCCGGCACCTTTGTGACACCCAATGCTGGCTTTGACGAAGTCAACGGTCAGGTGGGCGGCGCGGCGCTGGATTTTAACGGCAGCGACGAGGTCGAAGTTGAGTTTAGCGTCCAGATACGCAGCGCGGATGTTGCCAACGGTGACACCATTCAGCTGCGCATCAAATCTGTAAACACCTATACCAGCACACCCACCATCACCGTCAACGGTATATTGGAATACGATCAGGACACCTTTCGATCCCGCAACGACGACGGCAACGAAACCTCCGCCACCTGGAAGGCCGCCGCCAATACCAACTGGAGTCAGGATATCGATGAAAATTTCAGGATGCGTTTTGTGGTCCAGGAAATCGGTGACGCCAGCGAGGCCGATAAAACCTTTCAACTTGAATATCGGCGCAATAGCGGCAGCTGGAACGATGTTACCGGCGCCTCGGCGGTGGTTCAAGCGACCGCCTCACCCAACGTTGCCGACGGGGCCAATACCACCCAGCAGATTGGTTCCGGGACCTTTATCGCCCCCAATGCCGGTTTTGACGAGATCAACGGCCAGGTGGGTGGCACCTCACTGGATTTTAGCGGCAGCGATGAGGTCGAAATTGAATTTTGTTTGCAGATCATCAGCGAAGATGTGACCAATGATGATACCATCCAGCTGAGGATCAAGGGCCTTGACAACTACACCAACACACCGACTATTACCGTTCAGGGGGTATCGGGCGCTTTCGTTTACCGCAAATCAATCACCATTGATGCAAGCAAGGTGGGGGGAACCGCTAACCATACGAATTTTCCAGTTCTGATCAGATTGACCGATACGGATTTAAAACATATCGATTATGATGGCCATGTCAAAGACTCCGGCGGAGCCGACATTATTTTCCGGTCTCGAAGCAGCAGTACCTGCTCACCGGACAGCCCTCCGTGTACGTTGGATCATGAAATTGAAAAATATGTGGCCTCCACCGGAGAGCTGATTGCCTGGGTCCGGATTCCGGTGCTGGATTACAATGACCCCACCGTCTTCTACATTTACTATGGAAACGGCGGCGTTACTTCTCCCACCGAAGACCCAGAGCAGGTCTGGGACGCTAACTATATGGCTGTTTGGCACCTCAAAGAAACAACCGGCGGAAGCGGGGCCATTAAAGACTCCACCTCCGCTGCCA
>Ga0255055_10002310_pt1 | contig 13520 bp, 12 predicted proteins | sample JV7_2_27_MG_FD_188633 | JGI IMG/M metagenome (GOLD analysis project Ga0255055, IMG submission 188633) | Seawater microbial communities from Jervis Inlet, British Columbia, Canada - JV7_2_27 | ecosystem: Environmental > Aquatic > Marine > Inlet | place: Canada: British Columbia | collected...
TTAATTCGATTCTATATCCAACTAAAGGCATACGGATGTTGTCTGTAATAATAATTTTGAGATCATTTAAAGCATAATAATTTACAAAGCACGGATTAGTTTCACCAACAATGAGATATGGGATTGCTAATTTTAATCCTTTCCTTTTTACAGCATTTTCGGTAAAAACAAGGCTATTTTCAATGGTTTCCTGAGAAACAAATACTATTACATCGTAATAATTTACAGGTCTTTCAAATACCGAGCTATTGCTTATGACTTGATCCGAAATGATGGTGTTTTCAATTAATGTTACATCTCTAAGAAATATATGTTCCGGGCCAGCGATTAAAGAAGGAAAGTAAATTCTTTGCCTGATATTTCTATCTCCAAATAACCTATCAATTGCCCAGCTGTAGTCTACGGGGTCTTCAAATCTTAAGGTGAAATTTGCTTTAAATTCTAAAGAAAATAATTTCGCGTCAGCAGATATTGTAATATTTATTTTGTTATCTAACTCTAAAAAATCATTAATATTTTGATCGTTAATTTTTAAAGTATGATCAAAAAATAAGTTTTTATCAAGAGGATCGACAATTAACTCGACAACAAGGTTATCTGCCAACGTAGAAGGAGCAGTCCAATTACTCGTTAGTTTTTTACCTGTCAATGTGAAATTGTAGTAAAATGAAGGGCTAAAATTTTGTTCTTGTTGTGTTATTGTCAAGGTTTCTTCTGAACTATGAGATAATTCCCAACCTTGAGGAGTTAAATCGTAATCAAAAATAAAATACATTGAGAAGTTATGAAAATTCGTTTCGAAGTAGTTTAGATAATTGAATATCAAAAAAGAATTAGTATCAAGAGAATAGTCGTCCTCAGTTAACTCTACAATTTCTGGGTCGGTTTGATTCTGAACAAATACCTGCTTAAGACTTCTCGGAAATAATCTTGGATTATATATCAAAAAACCTTCTGAATTCTCTATAGAACTATTATATTGAATACTGATGGATTCGTTTATACTGACCATTATTTTATCTGATTCTAAAACAGATTCATCAAGGTTATTAAACTGAGCAATTTCAATAGTTTCTAAATATTTTGTACCTAGATACGTAATATTTAATGCTCCAGAACTCAAATCGTCTACAAGGTTCGGATATTCTTCTGATTGATTAAAAAAACCTTCTTCATTAAAATTAAATTTAGTAATTGTAATGTTACCAAGACCTTGGAGTGGTTCATCAAGAAGTGGAACGTATTCTTCGTCTGAAAATAGATTCGCGTTTGGATCTACATCGAAGTAATTATCCTTGTAATCCAAAGTGTTATATTTGATATTGTCATCCAAAAGAATTATTGGTACCAAAGCACTAAAGATTAGAATCGTAACTATCGTGATCTTCTTGTAATTATTGTCCATCATTATTATTTTAAAACGACATTTTTTAAACAAAAATTAAATAAAATTAATTAATTTTTCTTTTGATTTTAACTTTTACTTCAATTTCCAAGATTGTCTGCTGATAGAAATATTTATATTTATTGAATATATTTTTATTTTATTCATACCATCATTAAAAGGCATATATACGCTTAAAACAAGTTTTTAACAATAAGATTACTTAGCAAATTTAAAATATTACATAATTTTTTTCTATTCATATCAAATTAAACATATCAATGAGGAAAATTGTAATAGCTGATTTATATGGCTCGAAAACCAGATCGAAACAAATTTCTAGAAAATCTCAATAGTGCTGTAGATTTTTTTGAAGATTATTCTCATAATCTCTACAATAATGTCATCGCAATCTCCCATAATGACGCGGATGGTATTAGTAGTCTACAAATTATTCAAAACCTGCTCCACAAAATGAACTTCAATTACGATTATTTCATTTATAATCGATCTGTTTCATGGGCAAATTATCTTTCAGGTATTTTACCCCGAACTCAAAATAATAAGACAGCGCTGATATTTACCGATGTTGGTTCTAATCTAGCAGAATTAATCCCTGTTATCAAGAATAGAAAGGAACACTTTTATATCCTTGATCATCATGAAGTTGATTACGATTTAGATTTAAATGAGCTACCCGAAAATCTTTTTTTCGTAAATCCTACAGTTTTTGGATTTGACGGACTTGATCATGTATCAGGAGCTACTTTAGCGTATATGTTCGCGAAAAAGGTAAATCTATCAATTATTAAACAAGGGTGGTTAGCTGTAATTGGAATTGCTGGTGATTCCTTAAAGTCAATGGAGAAGCTTCAGTCGTTCAATAAGGAAATCTATCAAGAAATATGTGATGAAGAACTTGTTTTTGATAAAGAAGGGTTAATATTATTTGGAAACATGCATGATTCAATAAAAAACGGTTTAAAGAATAGTATTTTGCCCTTTTTAAACGGATTGGGTGGTGAGGACGATCAAAAAATCAAAACATTCCTTAACAAGATTGGAATAAACCCAAATAAAAAAGTGGTTGACCTTGATCAAAATGAAACCCAAATCATTCTCAAAAATACTAATATTAAAGTAGGTCATTTTGCCTTATTACCTCAAAAACAAGGACTTTTGAAATATGCATTCGAGCATGCGATTTTATTGAATATTTTATCTTTTAAGAATATTAGCGCAGCAATTTCAATTATACAACAGAAGTCAATAACTCGATATGCCAAAGAAATCTATAACGAATATATTAGTGCATTAACTAAGAATTTAAAACTATTAGCAAACGAGTTACCTCGTTATGAAACAGAAAATACTATATTCATTGATGCTGGAAACGGAAAAATACCACCAAGTAATTGGTCAGATACCGCAAGTTTTACTTCTGTGAATAAACTATTAGAGCCTTCTAAGATGCTGTTCTTAGGTGGGCTTGAAAAAAAAACTCAAATGGTTAAGCTAAGCATTCGATGTTCCAGAAAATATCTTGAAAACGACAATAAAGGCGTAAACAAAGTCATTAGCACGATCAAACAAAAACTTGGAGGGACTGGAGGAGGACACAAGTTAGCTGGAGGAATTAGATTATCAATACCCTCATTTAAATTATTAAAGGAAAGAGTCGATGACTTTATCTGACTCTGAAATGAGGGAAAAGGCTTATGGATTTTTTTGAAGTCAAATCGAATAATGTTTATTTATTGAGAGTAAAGGTAAAAACTAATTCTATTAAACAAGAAATAATGCCGTATTCTAAGACAGATTCCTGGTTATCAGTTAAACTAAAATCTAAGCCTGTTAAAAACAAAGCTAATAAAGAATTAATAAGTTTAATAAAAAATAGAATAAATATTTCTTCAGATCAAATTCAAATAATATCGGGATTGAAGAGAACAAACAAAATATTAGAAATCAAACTAACAGAAAAGATTGGAAGAAAAAATTTAATTGAAAAACTTGTAGGCTAATTAGGAACCAATCTTTCTCATTTTTCCACATCTTAGGCAAGTTATAAAATGAGTCATACCCTCATCCGCTCTTCTTGTTTGCCTGGTTTCTAAATGAGCTTTGTCGTAACCACATTTCGAACATTTAAAATTTTTAATGGAGCTTCTCAGATTTTCTTCTTTCCATTTCATAACATCAGAAAGGTTTGTCACCTCATTTCTAATCGGTTGTTCAATTATAGTTTTAATTTTATAGGAATTAGAATTTGTATCAGAAAGTGGTTTTATCGCACTGCATTTACATTTAAATACTTTTTCACCATTCAATATTGAGGGTAACATCATGGAACCACACTCATCGCAAAATTGCATTGTTTTTACTCCATTTTTTGCTTACTTCTATCTTTTGTAGATCAAAAATATCTCTTTAATAATTAAAACTTTAGCCCAAATATTAAAGCACAAAATATTATTCCCGCTACTAAATCAGCTGTCGTTCCAGGATTCAACTTTCCATTTTCTTCATGTAAGGCTTTATCAAAACTTATCGTTAAATTTAATCCCTTTTTAGTAGAAATACCTCCATGACTCAAAATATCTGAAGCTGCTTTTGAGACTGCCAAAGCATCTTGCTTACTCGCCTTGCGAATAATTAAGGTGTCTAAATGATTGCTAAGCAATTTCAAATAAGTGTTCACAATTGCTATGTTAATATCTTTAAAGCTTTTAAATGTATCAATAAAGTACGGTAAACCCTCCTTTAAAATAATATTAAATCCACTAGAATACTCGTTACTTATTAAATCATAATTCTTTGATAGCTCAAAAATCCTTTTAAGAGTAATACCGTCTTGCATGATTTCGTTATATGAATTTTCCCCATAAATGTCATATTTTTCTATTCTCCCTAATCCTCCAGGGCTACAAATTTTAATTGCATCATACAAATTCAAAGTATCTTTAACTGTAGTTTCTTCAATAATCTTTTTTAATATTAATTGAAAGTCCTCGATTTTTTTCTTGTTCGTTTTCATGCAAATTGCAGCAGCAGAAACTAATGGAGCTAAAACAAGTATGTGTCCCAGTAATACATTGCCTCCAGACTGCCATCTCATCATTTCTTTAGCAGACTTCTTAAAAAAAAGACCTAGCTCAATAGTATTTAGGTTCAGCTTATTATTTTCAATAGAATTATATATTTTCTCACAGAATTCCCTAAAATTAGGTTGTATGGCTGTAATTCCAGCTAAGAAGTGTTCAAATCTAGTATCTTCGAAATTTATTGTTCTGTGGACATTTCCGGGTTTTGGCCATCCAGATAACTCTAACAAGCTCGAAAGATTTACACACCTTACCAAATCATCAACAAATTTGATTTTAATATCTATAATAATCACATCTAAGATATTAATTTTAAAATTAATTATAATTTGTAGGAGACAGGTTAATAATAAGTTAATTCCAAAGTTCTTTTTTCTTTTATCATATAACCTTGATTATCTGAACTTTTATGTGAGATTGGTCTGAATTTTTCTGTCAAGTTTTTGCGATGCAGAAATTTTTTGATTCTCAATTTTATCACTCTGCTTGACATATCACTTGGCATAATTACTTCTACCTCGTTTCCACTTCGAGAGAGTTCTATTTGTGGTAACTGTTCCTCTAAAAACCGTAATAAATCATCAACATGTTGTTCCTTTTCAATACTTAATTCTTTTACGAATATAGTTAATTTTTTTGTATCGTTCTCACTCATGTTCTAATCACTCAGTATTATAATTAATGGTATTATAAATTTTTTTCTAATAAGATAATAAAAATCAAAAACTAGAAAAGATAATTTAAGTCAGTATTAAATTGGTGTCTCGTCTCCCCACAGTTCTAGTGCTTGTTCTAATTCAATATGATTTTTTGCATATTCTTTTACGCTAACATTTTCCATATATGCATTGATTGCTTGTCTTAACGCCTTTGCTCCGCTATTTGTTCCTTTAGGATGACCTAAGACGCCTCCGCCAACTTGAACGGCAATATCAGTTGATAACAATTCCATTAATCGATGAATTATTCCGGGATGTACTCCTCCTGAACAAACGCTCAAAGAATTTTTCATACCATACCAATTCTGCTCTAAAACCTCATCATCTGCTTCATTTGAGTTTAGGGCAATCTTAATATAATTATTATATACTTCTTTTTTATCACCTGCTAACTTTCCTAAACCTCCAATGTGAAGCTGATCTACTCCTTGCATCCTTGCGATTTCCGCGAGGACTTTCATGCTCATTCCATGATTAGGATTTCTATCAAAAGCAGCATGAAAAGCTCTGTGGGCGTGAATTGCTAAACCTAAATCTTCGCATTTATTCCTTACTGTTTGAACTGCTGCCCAACCGATAGTAAGAATGTCAATCATTACATATTCATTGTTAAAATCTTTCACTAACTTAGCACGTCGCTTCATTTCATCAACTTCAGCAGTAATATTGATTAAATAACTTTTCCTCTCTCCTGTTTCACTTTCTGCTTTGTCTCTCATTTTCATGCTGAGTTCAAGTCTTTTTTCGAAGCTATTAAATTTCTGATTAGATAGGTTTTCATCATCTTTTAATAAATCTACGCCTCCAGTCCATATTTCATACCCATGTTGCGCGTGTTCTTCGGCATAATAACCTACTTTTGGCTTTGGAACTGTTGCTGTTATTGGCCTTTTTTCAACCTTCAATATTTCTCTTATTCCTTTCACTCCAAATTGAGGACCTTTAAAGGAATGAATTATATTTCGAGGCCACTTTACATCGACTAATCTTAAGCCCTCTAAAGCTTTCATTCCGAAAATATTGCCTGCGATAGAGCTTAATATTTGAGGCATATTCCCTTCTTCAAACAAATCATTTGGGTACGCAATTTTAACGTAATTTCCATCAATCTGATAAACTTTTGCGCTCAATGCTCTAATGTGATCAGGAATTTTAAGTGTTGTCCATGTACCATTACTACTTTCAGCAGCAACTCTAATAGCTACTTTATCGATTGGAAAACCGCTAGAAGGTATAATCTTAAATAAACATACAAGGTCTTCCTCACCTGGTTCATACTCTAAATCCAAAAAATCTTCATATTTAATGTCTCTATCACCTTTAACTTAATTTATAGCATATCGGGATATAATTTTGCAAAATAATTGTGCACGTGACTACTCGCGAAAATCCCAGCCTCAGTGATTAATCCATCAATGTATCTTCGACTTACCGTCTCAAAAGCAGGATTTAATATTTCTACACCCTCAGGTGGATTTTCCCATATTTCTGAAGTTTCTCGCATCTCAATCTTCTCAATAACACCAAAAGAAGTCTGAGGATTATATTTCAGAAGTGGAGTAGCAACATAAAATGGTACGTGTTCTTCGTGGGCTACTAATGCTAAAAGTCTTGACCCAATTTTGTTAAGAACTGTCCCCTCGCTTGTTACGCTATCTGCACCTATAAGTATGAGATTAACTTCGTAATGATTCACAGCCCATCTCATTGCACTATCTACAACGTGATATACTTTTATTCCCGCCTCTAATAATTCTTTAGCAGTTTGTCTTCCCTGAAGTCTAGGTTGAGTCTCAGTGTTTATGACATTAAAATGTTTACCTTGTCTTCGTGCTTCTAATAGTATAGCTGTAACTACAGATGAATGACAATGCGTCATAATTAAATAATCGTTATCCGCATCGACATATGGTATTCTTCTAGCCCCAATTTCAGCAATTTTTTCCTTAGAGTTTTGAATCATCATTTTATATTTATCTTTATAATAAGAAATTAATTCCAAAAATTTTTTTTGCTTAAATTCATGTTTTGGTTTCGTTAATCTGTTTAATATAAAATTTAAACCATTTCTTAACGCGGGTTCTGTTGGGCGAGTATTAAAGAGAATTTCTTTCGCTTCACCTAATTTATTTAAAAAGTCCTCAGCAGAAATACTATCTGTGAGTCTTTGAGCATAATTATGTAAAAAATTGATCGCATTGAGCGCGATATTTGTCGCTCCTTGTATTTCTAACGATTTAATCTTTTCTGCATCTTTTAATAATTGTTGAATTTAATTTCACCTTCTTCTTTATTTTCATTATTAATTATGAGACATTTATTTTTTATTATTTTCAATAATTACTCGGTATCTTCTTCAAACGAAATATTCTCTTCTTCTAAATCCTTTGGATCGATCTCTACAAAAAGATGATCGATATAATTACACGAGGTACATTCAAACATATTTGGTGCTAACCAACCCGAAACATTAACTGCGCTTTTTAACGAAGGTCTCTTACATTTTGGGCAAATTCTTATATGTGCCATCTTATATGTTAAAGTACTCTAATTATAAAATAAAATTTTGCGTGAATAGGAAGAAGTAGTAATAAAACTAATAATTACCTTTTCTCACCTAAATATTGTTAGATATATTCTATAATCACAAATAACATTTAGCCTCTTTCATTAATTAATATAATAGATGATCGTTAAGATGGTATGAATTTTTAATTCGAAGTAATAATTTATATTTTAAAATCTCTATAATATCTGTTCTCATGAGTACTCTAGATTTAAAGCGTAGAAGTTTGCCCAACGAGCCAGGCGTTTATTTTTTTCTTAATAAAAAATCTGCAATCATTTATATTGGGAAAGCTATAAATCTTAGAAAGAGAGTTAATCAATATTTCCTTAAACAAAATTACGACGATCCCTTCTATGGAGAAAAAATTAAGGAACTCGTTAAAAACATTCAATCTATAGAATACATTGTTACCGAAAACGAAAAAGAGGCTAAAATATTAGAAAATATTCAAATCAAAAAATACCAGCCCCGTTTTAACGTTGTAATGCGAGATTCTAAGACTTACCCCTGGGTTGGTATTTTCTATTCTGAGAAATACCCCAGAATCCGAATCATTAGAGGACCTGAAAAATATTCCAAGGAAAACTTATTTCTAGGGCCTTTTACTGACAAAAAGGAAATTACGAGAATTTTAAGGGATCTACGTAAAATTTTCCCTTATTGTTCATGTAAAAAAAAAGTGAAAAATAGTAAGCGACCATGTCTCTATTATCAGTTAAAACTCTGTCCAGGACCTTGTATCGAAGCAATACCCGTAGATCAATACATGCAAAATGTAAAACAAATAGAATTGTTTTTGAAAGGTCAAACGGAAGAATTAAAGGGACAGATACAAGAAAAGATGGATGACGCAGCACTCTTACAAAATTATGAAATTGCAGCTTTTTGGAGAGATAAACTTCAAGCAATAGATAATTCTGTAATTACTCAAAATGTACTATTAGATAAGAAGGAAAATAAAGATATAATTAGCTATTTCAATGACGAGAAAAGGAAATTTATCGCAATAGTTATAATTCATATTCGTGAGGGAAAGATAATGAGTAAAAGTTCCTTTTCTTTCAACATTAAGGAAAAAATAGTTCAGAAAGACGATATTTTCCCATCAATCATGGAACAATTCTATCAAGATTTACGGCACAACTTACCCGATGATATTGTTGTTCCCGAAATTTACGATGGACTAGGCTTATTTAAAGAAATTCTTAATGAATATAATCCTAATTTAAAGATCAGAACTCCCTTGAAAGAAGAATTTGGATTATTTAGAATAGCAAATAAAAACGCAAAAGTGATTGTCGAACAAGAAATTCAAATGGAAGAAATTAGGAAAAAGGAAGAAGATCACATTCAGAAAGCATTGGAAGAAGCTAAAGAGATTTTAAATTTGCCAAAAGTACCTAGAATAATTGAAGGTTTTGATATTTCAAATATCGAAGGGACGGATGCAACGGGATCTATGGTTTATTTTCTTGAAGGGCGCCCTTATAATAAATATTATCGACATTATAACATTCGCTCAAAATCTACTCCCGATGATGTTGCAATGATGAAGGAAGTGATTAAAAGAAGATATACCATGATTTTAAAAAATAATTATACATTACCCGATCTAATACTTGTAGATGGAGGAAAGGGGCAATTAAATGCAGGATTTTCCGTTTTAAAAGAACTTGGTATTGAGGGTATCCCAATAATTGGTTTAGCTAAAAAATTCGAAGAAATATTCATTCCTAACGAAAAAGAACCGATTATATTACCAAGAAATTCTAATCTTCTCAAAATTTTTCAGCGAGTTAGAGACGAAGCTCATCGATTTGCTGTAAAGCTCCACAAAAAACAACGAGAGAAAAGAGTAAGAAGATCAATTTTAGACGACATAAAAGGAGTAGGCCCCGCGACTAGAACAAAGTTGCTTAGACATTTTGGAAGTGTAGAAAGCATCAAAAAAGCAACTCCTGAAGCTATAGCTCAGGTAGTCGGGAAAAAATTAGCTGATACTATATTAACTGAATTGAGTAATTAAAAGAACATTCTTGTCATCAAAACATTTGTATTAAAATTCAAATTTTCGTAATTACTCATTTTTGATTTGAAATTACTAATTTAATAAGTTCAGTTGTCGCTTCGCAATAAATTCGAGCTAGCGAATCAACTTTCGCTTCGGTTATAACCCTAATTATAGGTTCTGTATTTGAGGGGTGAATAAGTACAAACCATTCTTTTTCTTTACTGAATCTTAGGTCATGACCAATGTGATCTACTTCTTCGCCCTCGTCAATTAGTTCTTGTTTAACTTTGTTAATTATAAGCGCCTTATCCTTTGGATTCAGGTTTATATTTTTTCTATATGAATAGTATTTCGGTAATTTGGAAACAAGCTTTGATATTTTTTCTCCCGAATTCACTAAAATTTCTACAATCTTGGCTGCTGCAAAAAGGCCATCTCGTGTGTTATTAAAGTTCGGGAACATCACACCCCCACATGATCCTTCACCACCAAAAATAAAGCACTTTTCTCTACCTCTATTTTTAATGTTCATTAATTCCTGCATTTTTTCAACTAAGAAAACCTCTCCAATTTGAGTTCTTCTTAATTCCGCATCATATTTTTCTGCAATAACGTCAAACATTAAAGATGAAGCTAGATTCGTTATAAATGTGACTTCTTCTGCCTTGTTATAATTGTTTTTCAAATAATCTTCTGCAATAAGAGCTAATCCTACATCCTCAGGATAACAAATACCATTTTCCCCAATTATAGCTAATCTATCAGCATCAGAATCGTGAGCAAATCCCACATCATGATTTCCTTGCCAGACTTCCATAATTAAATCTTTCAGGTTATTTTTTATTGGTTCAATCTCTCTTGGAAATAACTTATTTACAAGTAAGTCATTGTTAATCACTTCAACCTCACACCCCATACCTTTAAGTATTAAAGGGGTGGCGTACTTTCCCGCTCCCGCGCCAGTATCTACGATAACTTTAAGATTATTGTTGTCTCTTATTTTTTCAATATTGAGATGCTTATATAGATTTTGAACATAATCTGAGATAGGGTTGAAACTAGAAACATTTTTCTTTATGTTCTGGTCCTCAATCCTATAATTATTTAGATTTACCTGATTTGATAAGTGGGAAATCTGTTCTAGATCATTATTATGTAAATAAGTTACCGAAGATAAAAGTTTTAATCCGTTCCATTCTTGAGGATTATGAGAACCCGTAATTATTATTCCCGCAGGAATATTTAGTTTGTTTTTTGCGAAGATAATAATAGGTGTGGGGCATATCCCGACATTCACTACCTTAAATCCTGCAGCAATTAATCCCTCAATTACACCCTCTTCAATTATTTTTCCACTTGGTCGAGTATCTCGACCTATTATGATTTTTTTATCTTTTCCATTAAACCATTCACCGAAAGAAATAGCAATTTTCTTTGCCACATCAGAGTTTAAATCTTTTCCAAAAATACCACGAATTCCACTAAAAGTAAAAATTAGACTGTTATCTCCCATAATTTATCGTAATTTATCAAATATTATGCCAAAATCGGATTTCCTTCTAGTTTATACTTTACTAGTGTTAACGCTCCCATTAAACCAATCTCGTCTAAGTAAATGGTTTTCTTAATTCTGGGTGGGTGATTAATTGTAAACAAAATCGGGTCTGTGTCAAATTGTTCAATAAGGGGCTGCAAAATCAAATCATGATCTTTCATCATAGCCCCACCAAAATAAACCGAGCTACAATCGTAATAATTATTCACTAAACCCACACCTACTTTAGTATAAAAAACACACTGATCCACAATACTCTTAGAAAATTTATCTCCTCCTCTTGCTGCCTGGAAAATTACTTTTGCGGTAATCTTGGACTCATCGTTATCAATCATAAACAATAAAATTTTAGAGCTCAAAGTACTTGTTTTTATGGCTTCTGATGCTCTGTTTTTGACACCCGTTCCGGAGCTATATACTTCCCAACATCCAAAAGCACCACAATTACATTGAAAATTACTATGGCGATTCACAATTCCATGTCCAACTTCTGCTGCATTTCCATCTTTTCCAAGAAGTAAGCGTCCGTTGCAAATAGATCCACCACCAATTCCAGTTGACATTGTAATGTAGACTAAATTATCTTTTTCGCTATCATCTGCTTCAAAATAATGGACCGCTAAAACGGAGGCGTTACAATCGTTAATCATATATATTGGAACTTCAGGAAATCTTTCTTGAATGGGTTTTTTTAACGGTATTTCTTTAAATCCCAAATTAGCATTATTGAATACTTCTCCAGTTTCTAAATTTAAAGGTCCCGCTGATGCTAAACCAATTCCTAGTATTTGGTCTTTTTCGATATTATTTTCAATTAATAGCTGTGTGAGTAAAGAGATAATTGTATTGCTGATTGAAAATTCGTTGTCCTTTGGAGTTTGGGTTACCTTACTGATTATATTCTCTTTTTTTAAATCACTGGTACATATTGCAACACGAATCCAAGTACCTCCAATATCCGCCCCTACGATATATTCGTTTATATTCATCACCACTTCTAATAGAATTATGAATACTTACATAACTTAATAATAATTTATCTCTATTAATTCGTTATTAATTATTTCTCTAAAAATCTTTACGATCTCTTTTTTTCTTTTTTCATCAATTGCGTATACAAAATATTCTGAAGGTATTCTTGCGATTGAATAGAGTTGGACAATATTCGGATTAATTTTTTTTATTAAATGAGCTAGCTGCTCAATATTTTCATTGTTATCATTAGAGGAAAAATCATCTCGATAAGATTTACTAATCAAGCATTGAATAGCTAATTTCTTTTTTGGCATATCTTTTCTCAATTTTACGAGAGAATCAGCAAGGGTGTCGATATCCGGGCAATCTTTATGCGGTCTATTAGTACTTCTTAAGTCTTTATCAGTAGCAGCATCTAATTTTGCCAACACAAGGTCAAAATGCTTCACTCTTTCCCGAATCTCTTCTAAATAGAGAGTACTTGAATTGGTAAAAAGTGTTATCAAAGGTGGGTCTTTATCCCATTTCAACTCATTTCTGACATCCAAAGTAATGTTGTAGAAATCCAATAAATAACTATTTAAAGTAGGTTCTCCATAATAACCTGTAAAGCTTAAACTTTTTAAATGTGGAACATATTTCAATATTGATTTTAATTCTTTTCTAAAATCTGGTGTTGGAGATAATTTAATTCTATATTCTGGAGGAACTAGTCTTTCTTTATTTGTTGCACCAATCTCACAATATACACAATCGTATGAGCAAATTTTATAATCTAATAGTATATTTACTCCTAATGAGAGTCCTAAACGTCTTGACTGAAAAGGTCCATAAGTAAATTTTCTTGGCATAAGATACTTTTATAGATGAAAAACTCAACATAAATTACTTATCATAATCTATTTTTCCTAAAAAGACTTGCTTGTAGGTAATATAAAATCAACTACTATTGAAACTTTTCATACTAATTAGTTATTTTCAGTCAAATATTGTTTTTTAAAATCATTATATGTTTTCTGACTGCTGGAGGTTATGTATTCCGACCGTTCTTTTAATTTTAATCATAGTTGTTAATATTACAAAAAAAGAGAAAAAATATGGTTTTCCCGTTTAGAGTTATGTGATAACTCCAAATGCGGGAGAACAATTTAAGGAACAATTCCGGCACTTGGCATATACATCTAACCTCAACAAATTTATTGT
>Ga0255055_10002311_pt1 | contig 13520 bp, 17 predicted proteins | sample JV7_2_27_MG_FD_188633 | JGI IMG/M metagenome (GOLD analysis project Ga0255055, IMG submission 188633) | Seawater microbial communities from Jervis Inlet, British Columbia, Canada - JV7_2_27 | ecosystem: Environmental > Aquatic > Marine > Inlet | place: Canada: British Columbia | collected...
TATCTAGTAGCTCCGTTAGGACTCGTCTGTATAACCTTAGTCAAGGCTGCCTGTATTTGTGGGTTCTGGAATACGTTAGCCGTGGTCAGATCAAGACCAGGTATAGCCTTCATCAAGTCCTCAGCATTCCTAATACTCTTAAGTACGTTGGTGTCACCTTCCATGATTTCATTGATGATCTTACCAATCAAAACTTCAGCCTGTTCTTTCTGCATAGCTGCTGTTGGTGCTAACTTCGTTAGAGCAAAATCCTTAAACCTACCAATTATACGTTGTGTTCCAACAACACCTACGATTGACACCATCTCAGCCGCGAATCTAATTTTACCTAAGTGTTCCATCTCAGCTGGATTGCCATTAGCTATGACTTGTGACACCGCAGTCTCACCGGACGTAGCAGCTACTGCACCTAACGCTGCCTCGTATGCCTGTGTCTTAGCTGGATTCTTAGCCATGTCGTATAGCATACGTTTGAAGAAGCCTAGAGTCTGTGGACTTTTAGAGAGCAACCTCGCTCCAGCATTAGTCATTCCCTTAACAAGGACACCACCAGGAGCAACGAACTCTCCTATCTTCTCTGATGCTCTGTTAGCGAATGCTGACTCAACCTTTCTTCGTCCCTCTACATCGAAGTCCTGCCCACCAGCAAAGCTGAAATTAGGATCAAGCAACTTATTGAATTCCTCTCCACCACCCTTTATAAGATCGGAAAATGGAGTGTTAAGTTCGAAGTCTCCAGTCCAGGTGCTACGTATAGCAGACCCTAATGCCTCGCCAGCAAGTATAGGTAGAGTAACCAAGCTTGTCATGCCAGTAACAGATCCACGAGCCATACTAAGAACGATAGAGCCAGGACTTACATCTTCCTGAGGCCTATCTTCCTCCACTACGCCTAGGGTAATACCCTCTTCTTCGCGGAGATACCTACGCATCAGAACTGAAGAATCTGTCCCCTCAGCCGCGTCCTTATTTAGCATTCTTTGTAGGTTTCTTTGTATCCTGTCGTGATTAGCAGTAGCCGCGGCCTGTGCCTCTGGTGGCAGTTGAGGTTGTTCCTTTTTTTCAGGCTCCCCCAAAATTTGAACGTTTTCAAGGGGATTGAAAGTTGTGGCTGGCATTACTGATCTCCTTGGTTTTTGAACTCTAAGTCTGGATAAGAATTGAGTAATTCATCTTTGAATTGTTGCCTTACTGCCTCGTCTTCGAACTCAAACCTTGCAAAAGATCCAAAGGTAGATTCATAGTTGAATCCCTGTAACCTATCGTGTCGTATGTTAAATGCTCGGTGAGACTTAGCCATTAGTGCAGACATATTGACGATGAATGCTTTAGGATTAAGTTCACCAGCACCGACAATCTTAAGGAATCTATCAAAGTCCTTATCAGATAGTGACCTGTTTGATTGCCCTTGAGTAGCTGCATAGGTAACAGCAAAGTCCATCATCAAATTCTTAAACGCTGTAGATTGAGATGCAAAGTCACCAAAATCAAGAGTGTCTACATTCACGCCATCTTCCCAAACCAATTTAGTTTGGTCGGTAATAGCCTTCAACTCAGCGGACATAATCTCAAAGCCTCTTACAGCCTTACCCTTCATGAATGAGAGTATAGTACCATCACTCCTAACTATGTTCATGAGATTTACAGCTTGATCAGACATGGCAGCAAGTAAAGCTCCTTCTGTTTGTAAGTCATCCTTTGAATTTTCAGCTACATCATCAGGAGTCTTACCATAACCTAAGAAGACTAACTTCCGCCAAGCTTCCTCAAACTGAGCAGGTGATATTCTACCTTCCTCTCTATCCTGTATGAGATTGGTAAATACAGTAGTCGGCTCATTGATATCGAAGTTGTATCTATCCCTGGCCAGGTCAATGGTTTGTTGTCTCTGACCTATACTAATCTCACTGGCTCTGGTCTGGAGATGTGTAGCAAACTCCTCCTGATCCATGATAGTAATAGAGGAGTCCTCCCCAGCTTCTCCCATTGAGGCTCTAGCCTCTCGTGGATCATTGAATCTACCTAGTGACGTACCTAGATCGTCTTTGCTATTCTGATCAACGGCATACCGGAGTCTACTTCTCTCAAGAGTAAGTCCCCTCTTATCGAGTTCAGCTTGTGGATCGTCATTCTCTCCGATAGTTATGATCTTCTGAATACCGTGCTTGTCGTATCCAGGAACACTTTGATGCCCAAGCGGGGCGTTGTTAAGATGAGTTGTAACCGCAGACATTCTATTGGGATCGCCAACAATCGATTGATACATAGGATCACCGAAGATAGCAGACGCAGTAGCCTCATCCCCTGCCTCGGATATATCTTTCATCATCTGGCTTTGCAATCTATCCAGACGACCATCCTGCATCCGCTCTAGGAATGTGGCTATACCTTTACCAGCCTCTGCGTATCTGGTATCTTTATCTAGCCTTACTACTGTAGCCATGATTCTTTATCCCTCTTAGCCATGATGCTGTTGCCCCTGCTTAGCTACCGACGTTGAATTGGTTGGAGTTCCAGATGTTCCGCCCCCGGCTATTCTACTAGCTATGGCCCCACCTATAGGACCACCGAGAACAGATCCTGCCGCACCTATCACCTCACCGAACAACCCACTTGATCCCGGATCGGTAGTGACTACATTCTCTATAGCCTGTGTATTGATTCCAGCCAGGAGTTGATTGATCCTGTTAGCGTCTACATTCTGATTAGCAAGGAAGGTATCGAAGTCTCGTTGGAAGTTAGACTGCTTAACGCCTTCACCACCCTGAAGCAGAGCAAGTAACTCATTAGTATTAGCTCCTGATATACTAGGTGCCAGACCAAGAGCAGACAACGCTCTGTTTCTATCACTCTCTCTAGACTGGAAGGCCAAGTTAGATCTTGATCTAGTCAGGCTATCAATGAGGGTATCTTGAGCTCGTGCATCTGAGCCCTGTCTCTCTGAGCTAAAGAAGTTAGCACCACCAAAGTCCCTACTAATAGCAGGAAGTATGTTCCTCTGAAATTCCTCGAGAGCAGGGTCACGTATGTTAGTCTGGAAGAAATCCTCTATCCCTGCATCTGCTGACTCGAAATCCAGGAACTTCATGAGAGTTTCTGATGCTTGAGCGTTCAGGTTGCTACCCCTATTAGGATCTGCTAACAACCTAGCCCGCTCCTCTAAGCCTTCAAGGGACAAAGAGGATAGATCATCTTGACCACCGAAATTGTTCTCAAACTGCTCCCTAGGTACACCTAGTTCCTGAAGTAAAGAATTGAGTGCAGTCTCTTGCTCCGGTGTCAGAGTATCTAGAACATGCTCTTCTGAGCTTGGTCCCGAACCAAATAAAACGTCTAGAAATCCCATCTATCTCTCCTGATGATCAAAATTTGACCAATTCTAATTCTCTGTCTCTAAGTTAATTCGTATGTTAAACCAGCTAAGCCTAAAGGAACCAGACCCTGTTATCCTATACCTGATAGTCCTACTAGATACCTGATGGAATACTCTAACCTTCGCAGGTGTAGTACCGAGAGTAAATGTCTCAAGGGTAGTCCAACTGATACCCTCATCTATTGACACCTCTATATCTGTTGACCCGCTAGAGCCTTTCAACTCTATGTAGTCAGTTCTAAGAGAGCCATTGTGATGAGAGAAATCAGGTGTCTCTATCTCATACGTCTGCGCTACTGTGTTGTCGTCTGGTGTTAGGAAGTCGTACTCATATACCTGACCATCGTCAGAGCAGAATAGTATAGTCTGTAGGTCTCCTGCAATGGATGTAGAACTCCAGTTCCAAGTCTGATCTTCCCAGTTACCTACCAAGTCATTCCATGTTAGTGAGTTACTTTCTGTAGCTTCACCAAAGCCTACAACCTGATCGTCGAACTCTCTGGTAGACCATACATTCAAGTCACCGAAGTATCTTAGAGTTTTATTTGGTTCCGTACCTGTTGTTGTCTGATAGAAGATTAGAACATCATTCATCTCTTCTATGTATATACAGCACGTCTTTCCCGCGGTGGCTATGTCTAACTCAGCAGTAGGTCCATAGATAAGATTCTTAATTGCTCTGTCAACAGGCTGTACATCGAATCCACCTGTGTATAGGTAGGTTTGCTTATTACCTACAACAAAGTGCCGGTCACCCATATCTACTACACTAGCTGAAGACATAACACCCTGACCAGACACCAACCGATCCCACTGAAATCTCTTAATAGCAGTGTTGACTGCCGTACCACGATAAATAGACTTATCTCGATAGACTGCTAAGTATGGCCCAATAAGCATAGCCTGATTTACATTGTCTGCACTATCTAACAAGTCAACAAAGCCTGCATCTCCTGTGACCCACTCAGTGAAGTCAGCCTTATCACACCAACGTAAGCGTTGATTCTTATTAGCACCACCCTCTATAGTCCTAACAAGAACCAGAGAGGAGTCGAATAAAGCTAGACTCTCGCAAACAGTGTCTCCTGCTGATGGAAGGTTGGGTATGATTGAAACCTCTGTTGAGCCTGGAGCGTAAAACTGTGGTGGGTCTATGCCATTTGTAAAAGCTAGTGCATCGTTCCAAGGTATGGTCAGAGCGCATACGTGTTTGCTACTCGTACCTGCTAGGGTTAGAGTTTCTATACAAGCATTGCCTGAGGTTGCTACAACTCCAGAGCCTGCAAGTGCATCATTAATCGTTATAGATATACCTGCAGACACCGAAGCTATAGTACTGATGTGGTCCGACCCATCGTCAAGTCGCAACGCTATCGTATCACTTGCTGCGAAGTTAGTAGTAGCTGTAAGAGGTATCACTGTATCTGTACCACTTACATTGGCATCAGTTGTAGTACTCCCACCACCAGTCAGTAGGACACCATGCCAATTAGCCCCGGCGTTAGCCAACACGTAGAATGTCAGATTCGATATTGCAAACGTGTTAGCCACACCAGCAGCCGTTACGTGCTTAAAGATTTTTCTGAATATACCGGGAGCACCGCCTGGAATGTCAGCAAAGGTTCCGTATCCAGTATCCTTAATCATATCCCCATCACGGTATACCACACCCTTCAGGGTCAGGAACTGATTACTCTGCATAGATTCGCTATTCTGGTTGAGGACTAACCCACCCAGAACTTCGGGAACAAACTTATTTTCCCAACCGTCTCCAGTTATATCAACTTCTGGCACTACTCTTCCTTTGGTTTGTCTTCGTCATTAGCAGAAGGAGGGGGTGCAAACTTAGCACTTAGCTCAACCTCTACCATCTTGTCTCTATATGCCTCCAACTTAGCACAAACTATACTTAGATTTCTAGCCTGATTCCTACCAGTTAGTGTAACCGTGTCAAGGAATCCTAAAACTGCACCTATTTCTTCTACTGTCAACATCATATGCCCCTTTATTCAATTAAAAGCCAATCAACAACAGCCACGCTTGATGCGTTTGAACTGTTTAATGTAAAACCTGTTACAGTTTTACTAGTCACCCAAAACGTCTCATTAACGTTTCCGGTAATAAAAATTCTATAATTTGCAGCTTGTACTGGACTGTCAAATGTAACTGCCGCCGTTCCGGACGTAGCAAACGTAACACTACTTGATACGGAATCCCCTAGACCTGCTAAGGCTTTATCTATATCCCTCAAGACATCTACTACTGCCTTGTCTTGTATCTGATTTTCTCGTAGGTTAAGAGGCATTAGATAACATCACCTGTAATCGTTATACCAGCAGCACTAGTTAGAGTAAACCCTTGTGTATCTATAGCATCACCGGCACCTCCTGCAACACCCCCACCAGTATCACCAACCTCTCCGTTTGTAGGAGCAGTACCAAGCTCTCCCCCATCACCACCGGCTGCACCAAATATAACTGCCGCCCCACCAACACCCTTAGCTGAGATCGTAGCCGCTGTACCAACATTACCATTAGCATCCGAACCAATACCGAAAGAACCAGCATCACCTAATGGTACTCCACCACCTCCACCCGATCCACCAGTACCAATCTGCGGACCCGGATTATATGATCCACCACCTCCGCCACCCCCACCATAGCCAAGTGATACGTCACCTGTGCCAGCTATATGAGTCTTACAACCCATGCGCAGAGCTGTGCCACCCAAAAATCCATTCTGCCCTACAGTACCACCGAATTCATCACCATCACCGCCACGACCACCCGGTCCACCTCTACCAGATAGTAAGCATCCAGTTACCATAGTTATAGTAAACAGTGCATCGTCATGTAGACCATCAGCATCAATAGCGTAGCCACTCAAATGCTGTGATACGAAATCTACCCCACCAAGAGTGAGTTGTATCTGGTCCCCTGCTTGAGTCGGTGCAAGCAATGGAAATTGAGCTGCTACCTGTGCCTCAACAGGGTAAGTCATGAGTAGGTTTTGAACTGTAATAGGCGCAAGGATCATAACCCTTCCACCCACTCCAGCTAAAGCCATATTAAAGGGCATTGTCTATATCTTTCTTCAGGTTAAGAACACGCCAGCGGGTTGCATCCCCATCATAGTACATGACAAGCATATCGATTGAATTAGCTGCCGTTGTTAAAGCAAGATCATCGTTGGTATTACCATATACAGTAGCACCAAACGAAAGGAGTCTGCTACCTGTCGCGTCCTGCTTGAGCATGATAGATATGACCTGTCCTGCCAACGGGTTGGTTGGTGGAGCAACTATCACATTACCAGTCAGGTCACACCAGAAGGCATTACTCAGAGAGGCATCAGGCGTGATGGTAGCGGCATAGGTTATCTGTACCTCTGCTGTAGCCTGACCTTTAGTAAAGATATTATTAACGCCAAGAAGTTTATACTTACCATTATCAGTAAGCTGAAGTACATCACCACTGTCATCCTCGTAGAATAGATCAGTGACACCAGCTACATCTTTAGTGTATAGAAATCCCTTGTTGGCTAAGTTACTAGGGTCACCTGCTTGCTCAACTAGACATACGTGCCTATGACGTCCGTCGTCAGTAGTATCCTCATCCATAATATGATCGAGGTCAAGTCTCTCACGAACATCCACTTTGAGATCTCGTATTCTGTTAGCACCCTGGGCAGCCGCAGCTGAGTCAGCAGGTATCGCTTCCAGTGCTGCGTTCCAGTTTCTAGTATGTACCATTTAATCGTCCTTTATTTCACGAAGTGCTTCTTGAAATGCTTCTAGTTCGATCCGGGAATCGCTCAACCGATCCGCATCAGCCTCAGTCCAATCGTCAGGCTTGTGCTCCTCTTTGTATTCCAATCTGGAAATGGTTCGCTTGAGTCGGTTAATGTCGGACTGGAGTATGGCCTCGAATGCTCCGATGATAGGCCGAGTCTTTGTATCAATAGTATCCTCAATCTCCCCGGCCATAGCAACGCTGATCTGCGATATCATTAACGGTTGCATAACAAACCAGAGCATTGACCCTAGAGCACCCATAGACACTAATGAACTAATGGATATGTTCATTCCTTGTTTAACCATTTCAGTTGGCTCAGGCATCTGAATCCTCAATCTTAGTAAATTGTCTCCAAAGAGATTTCATTTGTTCTTCAACTACCAATAAACGTCTATCTATCTTCCACAGAATAACAGCGAAGAAGATGATAGCTAAGTCAGCACTACTAGATAGAAATTGAGCAATGTCAAAGCTATTCATACTAAGTCCTTTATCTTGGTTAAACCTAGGGAGTATTTTGTTTTACCTTCTTTTCGATAGGCAGTAAGGTCCTGTTTTCTCTTCCGAGGGCCTATTCCAAGATGGGTCCATTTACCAAACTCGTGTATGTTTTGGTCGTATACTTCAATCGTGTCTCTTATTACTCTACAAACCTCTAGTGGTTTATAGGACAATGAGTGGAAGTCAACAGCCTCTCCATCTATATGGCTAGACGTTATAGAACCACCAATCAGTGTGTTCAATACCATAGGTCTGAAGCCAGAGGTAATGACTATAGGAGAGTCTAGCTCCTTACGTAATGGTTCCAGATAATCCCTGCACAACCTGGTTAAGTTCTCTAGAACCTCATCAGGTGGAGTCATATCTACATCATTACGTATGGCAGTCTCACTAACTAGAAACTCCCATAGCTTAAAGTGTTGGCTTAATCTCAAAAGTATAAATCTCCTGCTATTGAGCGAACAAAGGGATCGTCATAGCCTCTAGTACCACCTATGTTATCCCTACTTATGCCAGCCATTTGCTCATCGTAATCTGTATCGTCCTCTATCAATGCTTCTACAGCTAGTCCCCTATAGATAGCAAAGAACTGTCTGCCCTTATCCGTTCGGCCTAGGCTGTGATACAAGTAGCTAATAGCAAGATTAATAACAAGATCATCGACATTTTCCAGGTCCAAGACATTACCATCTCCTGTATCTGCTGCCTGCTTAGGCCACCTACTAACCCGTATGCTTATGGTATACACCGCATCGGGGACGCGCCAGAGTTCAAACTTGTTATTCTCATATACTGTGTAGTGAGTGCATGGACCCCTAGCAAAGAACTCGGGTTCAGGTATCTGTTGATCCCAATTTCTAGCCAGTACCTTCTTAAGCTTCCTAGCCATTACAATACCACTACTATCAAGTAGCCGCATTGAGTATACCTTTCTTATTCTTGAGTCTGTCAGGGCCGGGAAGGTTATGGTCTTATCATTTATCGCACTACCAGTGACAACTGTACTAACAGTAGCAGACTGTCTCAGCTCGTCAAAGTCATGTATCCTGGCTATACGAAGCTGTGCCAGATCAATGACATTATTCAGACGGGAGTCTATATCACTCCTGCTTGCGAAAGACTTACTAACTTCAGTCTTGAGTTCCGCTAGTGTTAATATACTCATCAGTACTCCTAAAAGAGGAGGGGCCGAAGCCCCCCACTCCTATCTTTCTTACCAGGGACAGTCAAGCAAAACGATCTTTGCCGTCGCGTCAATTGCTACACCAGCAGTATGCGAAGTCGCTAGTGCTCTAACAGCAAGCGCACCGTCAGTTGTACCCACAATAAGTTCATTACCATCAGCACCTGAATCTAACGCTAGGCCTAAGATAGCAACACCCTTAATCTGAATCCAACCAAACGATTCATCCGCGATAACTGCTTGCAGTACTCCAGCGACTACACCAGCACCGTCAGTATAATCAGACGTAACATCCGCCTCAGTATCTAACACCACTGAATCATCACCGTGATATACTACACAATTACCTGCTACAGCCGCGACAGATCCCGTGCCAGCTTCGTACTTAACCCACTTGAAAATCCTAGAACCTTCAAAGCGTAGTACTCCGATGCCTTCGATATCTGACGTGTTTGTATCGGTTAACTTGGTTTGAAAGACTTTTTTCATGCTTTCGTTACTCATGATATCAGTCCTCTATGCCAAATCGATTGTATGAATGACACCTTGAACCCTACGACGGTTCGTGGTGGTCGTGCAAGCAGTAGCAATCTGCGCTGCCTTATCATTGACCTGCTCAGGAATTGGCTTCCATTCGGTCATATCAAAGAACATAGCAGGATCATATACGAAACTTAAGAACATAGTATTCAAGAAATACATTCTCAAGCCACAAGCAGGAGACCATACTAATGGAATCCCCTTGAACGTCAGATGATCAAAGCCTAACTCTGCCAACTTCGTATTCTGGATTTCCAGCTTCGTAAACGCTGCATCCTCGTAGTACTCATACGGAGTCTGCCCGGTGAGAATAATATCAGACCGATCTTTTAGCCTGTTATTAGTCACATCATTGAGCATAGTCCTCATGCGATCTACACCAGATGTAGCAAACGAAATACCAGTCATACTGTTGGTTTTGTTCTGCCACCAGCTATTTGTGTTCTGGTTGATCGCTCCGACAACTGTCGACGAGGTTGGATCGTCCTGAATCAAATGCTGTAGTCCATCAAAGGCTCCACCGTCTGCTCCCACGTTTGCGAACAGAGTTGTTTCCAACGTATCCACGAGAGAGTTCTCTGCGTTTGATAGTTTAGAGTTTATCAAACTCAAGATCTTAGTTTTGCCTCTATTCTTTTGGTCGTCCACGCCAAATCTAACGAGTGGGGCAATGAGATATCGCCAGTCATAAATGGCTTCAGTGAGAAACTCACGATCATTCAAACTAACAGTACCACCTTTCCCTAGGAACTTCACTCCGTCATTTTTAGCATACTCTATAGGTTCTAGAATATGACGACCGCCACTCTGAGTCTTAAGACGACCTTTATCCCTCATCCAAAACCAGAAAGGTGTAGCAGTAAAGATGTTATCAATACTACCTCCTTTCATGTGTTGCCAGGTTGAAGTATATAAGTTGTCAATGGCCTCAGTTAAACTGTGTACAGCCATATCTTATCTCCAAAAATTAAAAAGAATTAACCTTCGCCTGTCGATGCCAGCGCCGGGAATTGCTCTAACGTATCTTCCCAGGCTTTCTCTCCAGCCTCTTCGCTCGTCATGGGTTTCTCATCGGAGTCGAGATCTGACATCCCACCTCCAGTTGACATGAGACTCAAAAAGCCTGGGTCCACGTCATCTTTCTCGTCGCTTGCTGCATACTTCTGGTCGAGTTCCTCAGCCTTCTCAGGAGCTTCCGAACGAGCTAACTTATGCAATCTAGTTAGTGACAAGTTTGGATTATCCTTTGCTAGGGCACTCATCTCTGGTTTCCAATCCATAAGATCTGGGTTATCCACCAACAGTTCTTTTACTTCCACTTGCAGGGCAGAGTCGTTTACATTCTGATTTGTCGAGTGTATAGACTCATTGACCTTACCTAGCTTCTCGTCTACAACCTTGCCGACCTCACCAACAACTAGCTTTATAAGCCCAACGTTGTCAAGGTCATTAATGTCGTCAGGATCAGGTTCCTTTGGTTTTGGTTCCGTAGGTTCCCCGATCTTTTTTACTAGGTCCTCAAAGTTCTTCTGCGTCTGAGCATTCTGACTCTGTCCCTGTTGCACAAGTAATGCTATGCCACTAACAGCGTCAGACAATTTCTTAAACGCAGGATCGTCCATCAAGTTCTTCTGACCGTCATCGCCAGACTTATCGTCGTCGCTCATTTCATTTCCTCAGTTAAGCAGCTGCCTTCTTTGCAGCCTTTTTAGGTTTAAGAGATTCCTTGAGGGAGTCGAGAACTTTCTTTGTTGCCTTCGCTAGTCTCTTGTCCTCTTTCTCATGGAACTTCCTGTCGGTTTCAGCGGTATCAACTTCAGCCTGTACAGCAGATTCTCTTGCTGCCGCGTGCTCATCTCTGATGAACTCAGCTTTCTTACCCCTGTAGGTCTTGTGCAGTATATTACCTGCAATTTCTAACGTGCGAGGAGTAATGCCTCTAATAGAGCTTAACTCAACCTCGACGCGTTTATCCGCGTAGAACTTAATCGTTGCTACGGCTTGCGGTGTATCAGACATTACGTCCTCCTTCTTATGGTCAGAATTTGACCAAATCTACATATCATTTTCAATCCACTTAGACGTTAATCCGTTTTCAGCAAGATACTCTCTCGCATGGATTTTATCGTCAAACCTTATATCTTCGTGATGTTTCGTCGGCAGCTGCACTTCATTCCCGCTATGAGGAAAAGGAGATCTATTTATGATCGCTCTAGGAGGTAATATAATTTGCTTTAACCTACCCTTACAGCCATCTTCATGTGCATCTACACAAGAAATACCTGGTCTTATAATATCGTCAAATAGAGTAATAGGACAACCTACCTCCATGACACGTTTGCAGATATCACATTTCATATCGTATAACATTACTGAATAGCCTGTGGTGCTACGTTACCGACGTTTCGAGTGATCTGTTTAAACTGTTCCGGTGTAGCAGGGTTCTCCTGAGTACCAGCAGTCTGAGGGATACCACGCATCATGTCGTCAAACGCGACACCGTGCATCTCATGTAGCAGATACTCAGTTAGCTTGATTGGATCTATGATAGGGTTCATCTTCAGCCTGTCATATATGAGCAAAGCTTTCTGCTCTCTTAGATCCTTAGTCTGTGGTATGCTTTGATCTGGGTCTACCTTAATCTCATACTTACCTCTGCGTAACATGGTAGGTCTGAACCTAACCCATATCGGAACACCCGCAGGACCAGCCACCTCTACAACTTGCTCTGCTGTCCAGTGCTTAAAGATCATAGTGTTGACATCTTCTGTTATCTCAACAAGGATGTCAGCCACCATATCCCTTCGTTCATCAACTCGTATCTCGGAAGCAGCTTTGACGATCTGTGTCTCGGTTGCAGTAGGACTTTCCCTACCACCCTGGAACTCCCCGAACTCGTTACGAGAGAAGCCCATGTTCTCACGTATGTCGTTCATCACTGATACCTCACTCTGTAGGAGTGCCTGTGGTATGTCTGCTGCTTGTATAATCTTAACAGCCATATCAGGATCTTCTTCCGTCCAGACCATTGAAAGGATATCAGAATTAAGTAACTTAACAGCTTCCTCTTTCAGTATAGCACCCCGACGTACAAGCATCTTAATGGTACTCAGCCGTCTGTGATACATCGTGATAGTTCTAATCTCATTGATCTCACGTTGCTGCGGCTCGAGGATTTGACTATCAGGTAATCCCCATGCCCTCTCATCATCCTCATTGAAGACTATGATCTTACCTGGCTGTATACCGGCTCGCATGAAGGCATCTTCTTCGATAGCTAATGGCTTGTCCATAACCTGTGGGCTAATGACAAAGACCATGCCAGTCTTCTTATCTCGTATCTCAAAGAGGTCAATCATTTCAACTGGGTCTTTATCTCTACTCGTACTTTGAGTTCCAAGCTCAAACGTCTGTTTCATCGCCCTGATGGAATTAGTATTCTTAAACCTCTTATCTGCTTTAACATCAGATACTGGCCTTCTTATGATAAAGCATTCCCATCGAGCATCCTCACGATATGCTGTCTTAGCTGGGAGAACATACCCACTAATTGGAAACTTAGAGTACCACGGCATATTAGGTAGGAGATTAAAGTTATACTCCACTGACTCCTGTCTGTCTCCATACAAAGGAGACTCGCTGATACCAACGCCCTCCGGATTACTAGAGAACTGACTTCCGAATCCTAGCTTACCAATACCAGTCCCGAACATAAAGGCTTCTTGTATCTGCCTCTTAAGCTGTGTCTTAATTTTCATCTGCTTAAGAATCTTATTGTCTACCCTCTCAACCAATTTGGCAAAGAGCATATTCTCTATACCAGGCTTAGTAGAAATAACACTGATAGATGGATTCCTAAAGTATATACGTGGTACAATAGTTCTGACCATCTTAAAGAAGATGTTAGATGGTAATATGTCTGGTAGGAACTCATTACGATAGTATCGTCTCCAGGTATTCCATTTCTCTTCGTACGCAGCTTCCTTACGAAAAGCTAGACCCCTTCTGATCTGTTGATTCCACCACTCAACATCGGGCTTTTCAGGATTCTTACCTTTATAACCTAGCATTAAATATCACTCCAGCCCCGTAACTTATTAAACGTAGTGGACGTTTGTCGTGCAGATTT
>Ga0255055_10002313_pt1 | contig 13513 bp, 14 predicted proteins | sample JV7_2_27_MG_FD_188633 | JGI IMG/M metagenome (GOLD analysis project Ga0255055, IMG submission 188633) | Seawater microbial communities from Jervis Inlet, British Columbia, Canada - JV7_2_27 | ecosystem: Environmental > Aquatic > Marine > Inlet | place: Canada: British Columbia | collected...
TTTGTGTAAAGCAAAAGGTCATGGAATCACATTAGCTACTTTTTATCATTTCTGTAAAGAAAAAGGTATTTCAACTTATTCAGAAAAGACAAAAACAATCATAAAACGTGCTACAACATTAAAAAGAAGTGGTATAACAAATGAGGGGGTAATTGATAATCTTTTAAAGTTTGAAGACATTGAAGAAATTGAAAGTAAAGATATTGTAGAACAAATATTCAATTCTAATCACAATTTTTTAAAAGCAATCCAAAATGATGAAGATAAAAATGATATGGCTATCATATCAGAATTTATACAACATGAATTTGATTTAAGACAGAACGAAATTACAAGAAAATTAGAATTAGGAAAAAAAGTAATTACAGATAGAATATTAAATAGTTGTTATGTTCATACAAAAATAGCACTTGGTGATGTAAATGTATTTCGTGGGGATTTTGACAGTATTATTTATTCAGATAATACACCAATATACAATCCAATTGAAGTTTTTATTGAAGAAAACAAAGATATTGAAATTGAAGGGGATTTAATACGTGAATTATCTAATTCAATTGTCGCACGTACTGATACAGAATATAAAAACAATTATCTATTTATTAAAAAATGGTTTGTTGGAATGATTGGAACAGCATTGAAAGAAAGTGTTTCACCATTATCTTTGGTTTTAACTGGTGGACAAGGAACAGGAAAAACAGAATGGTTTAGACGTTTACTTCCTGCTGCTTTAAAATCTTTGTATGCAGAATCAAAATTAGATGCAGGAAAAGATGATGAAATTCTAATGACACAAAAAATACTTATTGTTGATGATGAATTTGGTGGAAAAAGTAAACAAGAGGAAAAAAGGTTTAAAGAAATTACATCAAAACAAATATTTAATTTACGTGAACCTTATGGACGTGTAAACGTGGATTTACAAAGATTAGCAACTTTAGGTGGATCAACCAATGATACAGGTATTTTAAATGATCCAACAGGTAACCGTAGATTATTACCAATATTTGTCCAGGCAATTGATCATGGTTTTTACAATGAGATTGATAAAGATAAATTGTTTATTCAAGGTTATAGATTATTAAAAGAAGGTTTTAACTACAATCTAACAAGAGAAGAAGTAGAATTATTAAACAATAATACTGATGAATTTGAACAAGTTGATAGTTTAGAAGAATTATTTTTACAATATTTTACAACTAATCCTGAATATGGATACATTGAATATTTAACCAATACAGAAATATTATCAAGGGTTCAAAATATATCTAATATGAAAATTGGAAGTGGTAAACGATTAGGGCAAATATTAAAAAAATTAGGAGTTGAATTAATAAAGAAAAAAATAAATGGTACATCAAAAAGAGTTTACAAAGTTTATTGTATAAATAATAAGAACACAAATACAAACCCTTTTGAACATAAAGAGCCAATATTTTAAAAAAGGTGGTCAGATTATGTTTTATTTTACAATCTGACCACCCATCTGACCACCCATCTGACCACCCGAAAAATCCTATTCAATATGCCTCTATTCAATGTAAATACATATATATATAAATATAATTATATTAATTACACAAAGGTGGTCAGGTGGTCAGGTAAAGTCATAAACTTATAGAATAATTATTAAATAGTAAATTATAACACTAAAACACTATTTAGTAAAAAATATTAAAAGTCTTCATATTACGTGACCACTTCTGACCACCTGACCACCTTTGCACACAAAGAATTGATAATCAGATAGTTAAAGGTGGTCACATTAAACAACTAAAAAAATGACAGAAGATCAATTACAAGCAAAATGTTATAAATGGGCAATTAACAATTACAAATGTTTAAGATTTGGTAATTTATTTGCAGTTCCTAATGGTGGAACAAGGAATAAAATTGAAGCAATGAAATTTAAAGCAACAGGAGTTGTAGCAGGAATACCAGATTTAATATTAATACATGATTCTAAAGCCTATGGTATTGAATTAAAAACATTGATAGGTAAAGTATCAGATAAACAAATAAAAGTACATGAGAGTTGGAAAAATCAAGGCATTGATACATTTGTAATTAGAACATTTGAAGAGTTCCAGGAATTGATAATTAAAATTGTTGGATCATGAGAGTAAATAAATTGAGTACAAAATATCATGTTGATGATAAAGGTAATTTAATATGTTCAACATTGGAGTTATCAAGTTTAACAACAGAAGAAACACTATTCATTGATGTACAAATATTATTAGAACATTTTAAATCAATTCCTTTGGTATTAATGTATTATAATGTATATTAGTATCATGAAAGATAAAGTACAAAAAACGTTTTACTTACCATCAAAGCAATTTGAAGAACAAGTAACAGAGAGATTGACAAAGTTAGGTTTTAACGGATTTTCGGCTTATGTAAACCATTTAATTGCTAATGATATACATAATCCTTTAAGAGATGATTTTAAAGCAATAGAAAGGACTTATAAAGCTAATATTAAAATGTATCGTGATTTTAGTTTTAGTTTATTTGATGCAAAGGAAAGTGCTAAAAAAATATGTTTACTTCAATTTGACAAAAAGTTTGAGAGTTTTATTAAAAATTTAGATTAATTATGAAAGTAGAAGTAAAAGCGAAGAAAGAAAATATTGAGTATCCTTGTTTGATGGTTTGTGTACATGAGCCTTGTTTAATAGTTTTGTTTGTTGATGAAGACAAAGGAACAATATTGGGTAATGATGATTATGAAATAGGTAAGTATGCTATAAATTGGAATATGTCAGAGTTTATGCAATTTGAAGGAAGTGTAACATTAAAAAATGATTAAGTTATGTTAGAAATTATGGAATTATTCGGAAACAAAGCATTTTTAGCTTTAATATTTATTAGTGCAATTGCAATATTTTTAGTATTACGTGAGGTGTTTTGCTGGTACTATAAAATAAATAAAATTGTTGATGTACTTGAAAGAAATGAACAAATACAAAAAGAAACAAATAGATTGTTGCAGGAATTAAATAATAAATCATGAGTGAGGAAAAACTATATGAAATAATTGATAAGTTACTTCTTATTGGACAGTATGGAATTGCTTATGAAATAGCTTATCATCATGTTTTAGGTTTAGAATATGTAATGTCATATTATGAGTTTAAATTAAAAAATATAGAAATTGCTATTACTGAACTTTATAAAATTAATAATGACATTAATAATAGTCGTGTTCTATTTTTAGACCAAGAAACACATAAAATTAAAATGTTTTTAAATATAAAAAAATAAATCATGAGTGAGGAAGTAAAAAAAGTAGCACCACATTGGACAGAATTACAAAAGTTTACAGAAAAACAAACAGTTGTACAACCTTATCGTTGTCAATCTACTAAATTATGGGTTGTCAGAATTTTAAAAGGTTATGGTGAATTAGTATTACGTAAAGATTTTAAAAATCGTGATGATGCTAAATTCTTTTTTGAACAGTTAAAAAATGGATATAATGGAGAGTAAATATAATGTAGGTGATAAAGTAAGGTTACTAGTTGAATGTGATGATTTAGATGCAGGAGATATGATTACACTTTTAAAAATTGATGAAACATATTGGGAGTGTGCAGACACTAATGGTCACTTATTCATTTTTAATGAAAAAGCATTTGAACCAATCAAAGATGAATTAGTAGTTGATAATAAAAATAATAATGATATAAAACCATTGGATGCACAAGAAATTAGAGATAAATTATTATTAAATGCATCATCATTATCTAATGAAACTAAAGATAAAACAGTTGATATTGATTTTAATAAAGATAAAGAGGTAGTTAATAATTGGATTGATAACAACTATTACGGTGGTAAAGATAATCCTTATGAAGCTATTAAAATTATCAATAACTTTGATTTAAATTTTAATCGTGGCAATGTTTTAAAATATATTTTACGTGCTGGTAAAAAAGATGCAGATAAGGAAATTCAGGATCTAATAAAAGCAAAACATTATATTGATTACGAAATTGAACGATTGAAGATAATGAATAACAAATAATAAATAACTAAACAATGTTTTAATGTTGTTTAGATTAAGTTATTTTTATAATCAAACCTACTGATTAAATTTAGTAGGTTTTTTTATGTCTAAACTATTTTTTTTGTTAATATGTTAAAGAGGTACAACTAACAAATAAAAATATGGCAGCACCAGAAGGAAATAAATACGGAGAAAAACACACATTAGATGAATGGATAGAGATTTTTGAAGGCATCTATGATAAAGCAATTGAAGGTGAATTTTTAAGCCTACAACAAGCATTTATAGAAAGCGATGTAAGACCAAGTACGGCTACATGGTTAGTAAATAAGCATAAAGCATTAGCAACAATAAAAAAAGACATTGGAGAAGCCATTGTAAATACAATCAATAAAGGTGGTTTAAAAAGTAAATTCAATCCTGCAATGAGTATTTGGAGAATGAAGCAATTAGGAGAGAGTGAAACAATTAATACAGATGTAACAAGTAATGGAAAAGATATATCAACACCAATCATTAATTTTGTTAAAAAAGATAATGAATGATAGATTTAAGTGATAAATATAGTGAATTATTTACTAATCAAGATAAAAGATACCATATTATCACAGGTGGCCGTGGATCTGGTAAATCTTTTGGAGTAACATTATTTTGTGTTCTATTAACTGAACAAAAAGATGAAGTAATATTATTTACACGTTATACTTTAACATCTGCTCATATATCAATTATTCCTGAGTTTATTAACATGATTGAATTATTGGGGTGGCAAGATAAATTCCATGTTACAAAAACAGAAGTAGTAAATAAAAAAACAGGTAGTAAAATATTATTTAGAGGTATTCGTACAAGTTCAGGAACACAAACAGCTAATTTAAAATCATTAACAGGTGTTACATGTTGGATTCTTGATGAAGCAGAAGAACTAATTGATGAAACAGTATTTGATAAGATTGATTTATCAGTACGTTCTAAAATGGCACAAAATAGAGTGATTTTAATATTGAATCCCTGCACTTGTGAACATTTCATTTATAGAAAATGGTTTGAAAATGGACAAAACGAAAATACCGTTTACATTCATACAACCTATCTTGATAATAAAGAAAATTTAGATCCTTCAATTTTATTTGAGATTGAACAAATGAGGATTAACAAACCTAAAAAATACAATCATGTAATTTTGGGTGGTTGGTTAGATAAAGCAGAAGGTGTAATTATTGAAAATTGGATAGAAGGTAAATTTGATTATTCATTACCTATTTACTTTGGTATGGACTTTGGATTTAGTAATGACCCAACAACATTAACAGCAGTAGCAATTGACAATAAACGTAAAAAGATTTATGTTGATGAATTGTGTTATCGTAAAGATAAAGGTACAAATGATGTTGTTTCTATTTGTAGCATTGCAGGAAAAGGATTAATTATAGCAGATAGTGCAGAACAAAGATTAATTTATGATGTTAAAAATAGAGGTATTAACATAGTTCCATGTATCAAAGGACCAGGAACAATTGGTGCAGGAATAAAATTAATGCTTGATTATGAAATTATTGTAACTCCACGATCAATAAATATTAAAAAAGAATTTAACAACTACGTATGGAGTGATAAAAAAAGTGGTTCAGCAATAGATGATTTTAATCATTCAATTGATGGAATTAGATATGTAGTTTATTATCTTCACAAAATGCAAAATAACAAAGGCTATAAAATACAATAAAATGAAAATAAACATTAATGATCTGTTTGATTTTTCCGATTTTGGAGATATTAACAAACTTGAAAAGAAAGTAAAAGAATTGGATTCATTGTTATCTAAATTTTCTGATAATTTACAAAAAGATATTGATGATAATATTAAATCCTTAAACAAATGGGAAAAACAAATAGATTCATTAAATGTTTCATTGGAAAAAGAAGCAGCATTAATAATTCAGATTGAAAAAAATGTTAGTGGATTAACACAAGAGCAAAAGAAACTAACAACACAACAAGAAAAGGTAAATACTACACGAAAAGAAACAGTAAACCAAGCCAATAAAGCTAAAAAAGCATTAACAGATTTAGAAAAAATTGAAAATCAGTTAGCAAAAGCAACAGGAAAAGATGCAGAAGAATTAGCAAAGAAAAGAATTGAATTAGCAAATGTAAAAAAAGAAACAAAACAAAGTGCAAAAGAAGCATTAGGATTAGTAAATGCGTATGGTAAATTAGCAATAGAAGCAACAGAAGCAAAGAATGAAGCAAAGGATTTAGGAGCACAATTAAATAAAGTTCAAAAAGAATTTGGTGAAACATCTCAAGAAGCTAAAGACCTTGCAAAAAAATTCCAAGATGCAACAACAAAAGCTGCAGGTTTAGATAAAGAATTAAAAGATATTGATGCAGGTGTAGGAGATTTTCAAAGAAATGTTGGTAATTATTCTTCTGCATTAGATGGTGTTAAACAAGGATTTGGAAGTGTATTAGAATTTGCAACACCAGCAGGTTTAGCATTGGCAGCAGCAGGATTAGCAATAGAAGGAATTGGTGCATTAGCAGAAGTTATACAAGAAACTAATGTACAATTAAAAGAAACTGCACAATTAACGGGTTTAAGTGGTCAAGCATTAGATGATTATACAGCAAAAATACGTGCAACATCAAATGTATTTGATAAAGAATACAAAGAAGTTTTACAAGCAGCCAATGCAGTTAGTAAAGAATTTGGAATTAGTGGAGCAGAAGCAATTGAATTAATTAATCAAGGATTTGTACAAGGTGCAGATATTAATGGAGATTATTTAGATCAATTAAGAGAATATAGTACACAATTTAAAGCTGCTGGTTTATCTGCACAAGATTTTAACAATGTTGTTGCATTAGGAGCAAAAGAGGGAATCTTTAATGATAAAGCAGCAGATACAGTAAAAGAAGGTGGATTAAGATTAAGAGAATTTACAAAAGCTACAAAAGATGCTTTAATTCCATTAGGAAAGTTACGTAATGAACAAATACAAAGTGCAGTAGCAAGTGGAAACAGTTTTAAAGCAATTCAATTAGTATCACAAGGATTAAAAGATGTTGAATTAACAGCATCACAAACACAAGGAATTATTACTAATGTTTTTGGAGGTCCTGGAGAAGATGCAGGTATTAGATTTATTAAATTATTAGGGGATATTGATACTAATCAAAAGAATGTTTTAGATAATCTAACAGAGCAACAAAAAAGACAATTAAAAGTATTAGAAGTTGAAGAACAATTAGCTACTGCACAAGTAAAATTAGGAGAAGCATTTAAGGGTGTAGGCAATGATTTTGCAATATTAGGTAAACAATTACAGACATTAGGAATTGAAGGTATTGTAGCAATTATTGATGAACTAAAAATAGCATTTAATGAATTAACAGAACCATTTAATGAAGTAGTTGCAGAAGTAGAAGAATTAAAAGAAGAATTTGGAGGTGCTGGTTCTGGTATATTAGATTTTATTAAAAAGTTTAATCCATTAACATTTGCATTAAAACAAGTAAGTAATTCAATTAAAGGTGGTCTATTTTTATTAAAGTTATTTATAGAATTTATAAATGATTCAATTGATACTGTTAAATTTTTATCTAATGCTTTTGTTGATTTTGCAACATCATTTGATTTTGTAAATGTAGCTATTGAAAAAACTAAAAGTATTTATAATTCTTTTTTATCAGTAATTGCAGATACACCAAAATTCTTTAATGGATTAAAAGAGGCAGGTAAACAATCATTTACAGAACTTGCAAAGATTGCTAAACAAACATTAGGAGGAACAAAAGATTTAATATTAGCCTTGTTTAGTTTTGATGCTGCAACAATTAAAACTGCTTTTAATAAATCTATTCCTAAATTTACAGAAAGTGGAAAGGAAGTAGCAGAAGCATTCCAACGTGGTTTTAATAGTGTAGATCCTGTAAAAGTTGATGAAAAGAAAGTAGAAGAACAAACAAAGGAAATTGAAAAGAAAGTTGAAAAGAAAGTTGAAAAAACAGCAGCAGGAAAAGATACTAAGAAAGTAAAAGAAGAAACACAAAAACGATTAGAAGAACAATCAAAATTAATTGATGATGCAGCTAAAAAAGAACAATTAAAAGCAATTGAAAATAGAAATAATAATTTAATTTCTGAACAAGAATATCAAGATGAATTATTATTAATTGAAGTTGGGAGAATTGAAAGTGAAATTGAATTAAGAGAAGCAGCAGGATTAGAAACAATTGATCAACAAAAAGCATTACAACAAATCTTGTTAGATGAAAAGAAAAAAGGTGAAGATCAAGGTTTAAAAGATCAAGAAATTGCAAACAAAAATTCCTTAGAAGCAGATAAAAGAGCAGCAGCAAATAAAAAGAAATTAAAGGATGCAGAAGATAAAGCAGAAGCAGATAGAAAAAAGAAACAACAAGAACAATTAAGTGATCCTATTGTACAAGCTGGTTTAGATGGATTAGAAACACAAATAGAGAATCAATTACTATTAGCAGGAGTACAAGCATTTAGAGCAAGTATAGAACAAGGAAATACAGTAGAAGAAGCAACATTACAAGGAACAAAAGCAGTTGCAGCAGCACAAGTATTTAAAAGTTTATCAAAAGGATTTCATGATGGTGGATATACAGGTGATGGTAATGAATATGATGCAGCAGGAGTAGTACATAAAGGAGAATTTGTAGCAACTAAAAAACAAACATCTAAATATAATTTAAATGGATGGGCTGCAAAAGATTTAGATACAGCAATTCAAGGTGGTTATTTTAGACAATTTGAGGATGTTAATACTAAAATATTTGATGAAACGAACCTAAACGGACAAATTATACTTAATAATGATAATGAAAAAGTAGTACAAGCTATTAAAAATATTCCTACAATTGATATGAGTTTTGTAGGAAAAGATTTACAACAAAGAGTAAAAGAAGGTAATTTAATAAAAACAACTAAATATAGAGGTAGCGTAAGATGATAGATTTAGATAATTTAGGAATAGATATTGAAAAGATGATGAAGGATGTAAAAGGCATGAATAATACTCATGTCACATTCTCAAATGCAGGAGTTCAAATTAAAAAAGATGATATTTCAACAGCTTGTGAAGTTTTAGAAAATGATATTAAAAATATTATTGTAACTTTAAAAAATGGAAAAGAGATAACATTAAAAAATACATCTTTCTTTGAGTATCAAAAAGAATTTAATAAATAAGTTATGGGATCAACAGCTTTATTAGACAAAAGTTTTAATGCAGAATTATATAATGGAGATGAATTAGAATTAGATTTATCATTTGATAATTTTTCTCCTAATCCTTCTTTTGTTTCTGAATTTGTAATGCAATTTGTTTGTACTGCTAATAATGATCCTATTACTTTTTTAAATAATTGGATAAATACAAATACAATTATTAAAGATGTACCATGTAGATTGAATACACAAGATTTTACATTAAATGGTACTGCTAAACTTTCAAGTTCCCAAAATTCTTTTATATTTGATCAAGGGCAAAAATCACAATACAATGTTTTATTTGAACCATTTGTAAATAACTTCTTTGAGAAAAGTAAAAGTAAAAATTTAAATGCTTTTATTACAAATGATGATTTAGTGATTGTTAGATATGTAACAGAAAGAAATAACCCTTTAGAAGATATTATAACATTAATTGTTTTAACACAATCTTTAATTACTTTAGCACAAACAGCATATAATACCTTTGATGCAATAAAAGAAATTGTTAGTTCAGGTTTTGACAGTATTAGTGCAGCAATTAAAAGTATTTTAAAAATAGCAATGAATTTAATTTTTTTGTTTGCAGTATTATTAGCAATCAATGAATTATTAAAAGCTATGTCAGAAATTCTATTTGATAAGCCCAAACAAATGAATGCTTTGGATGTATGGAGTACATTAGAAAAAGGTTGTTTAGAATTAGGGTATAGTTTTGATTCTACATTAAAAGAAAAATACAAGAATTTAACTATTTTATTATCAAGTACAACAGAAGGAAAAGTAACAGGAACACCATTAAATAATACTATTCCATCATATTCATTGATACAATTATTTGAAAGAATAGGATTAGCATTTAATGCAGTTGCAAAAGTTACTGAATCTACAATTATTTTTGAAGATAAAATATTCTTTGAAAATAACCCATCAGATATTCAATTAAGTAATTTATATAATAATGGATCAAATGTTTTCAATTTTGAAGAACTACCAGAAACAATAAATATTGAATACCAAAAAGTCCCACAAGATAATAATTTTAAAGATAATAGATATACAGTATCATATTCACCTTCTTTTGCAGAAAAAAAACTATTTGGTGTTGAAAGTAAAATAGATGTTAAATTACCTTTTGCATTAGCACAAAGGAAAGATTCACAAAGTTCTGTTGAAAAGATATTTAATTCAATTTTTGATGTACTAAAAGGTTTAAATAAATCTTATAAAGTAAAAACAGGTGATAGAATAGGGTTTTTAAAAGTAAATCAAGATATTATACCAAATGATTTATTATTTATTCGAGATGGTGAAAAAATATCTCCAAATTCTAATGCAATTCTACAATCAAAAACTTTATTTGAAGAACATTATAACAATGAAAGCCCAATTAATAAACAATTTGTGACAGTAAAGGGTAGAGATCGTGATCCAATTTGTACTGTTTCTACTTCTCAATTAATTAAAAATAATGTAATTAAAGACAATGCAGGTAGAACTATTATTGTTACAAAAAATGTTAAAAGTTCTAGAGATGGATTATATGATATTGAGTACAAAAGAAGATTAAAACCCAATGATTTTGGTTTTTTTCCTGAATCTACAATTGAAACACATACAACAAGTGTAAATAATATTTAAAAAATGGCGATTAGATTAGATATAAGTTTAAAAAAATTAGTAGATACTGAATTTATAAGAATTGGAACTTTAGGTGAAATATCTAATTTTCAAATTGACGTAATCCCTGCTACTACTATTCCAACTTCTTTTGAAGTACAAGAAACTGAATCATATATACCATCAAAAGATATTTTAAAAGAATCTATTGATAGATTGTCTATTGTAATTTCAAGAATCAGTAAGGTAGCAAGTGTTTCATCTTCTGGAACAGTTATTAGTATTACTTTTATTAGTGGAGTAACAGATATATCTTTTGTATCTTCTGTTAATATAATTTTAGTTAGAATAATTCAAGATAATGGTACATCAACATCTTTTAATGATCCTTTTGTTACAAATATTACAGTAACAAGTGTAGTTCATGGTCTTCATAAGTTCCCTTTTCCTTCATTATCAAATCCTTTTGGTAATATGGGTGATTTACAGGAAACAACTATTTTATTTACTGCTGCTGATTCATTTAGTATTTGTAATTTTTTTTATGGTTGGATTGATAATGATACAACTATTTATCCAAACCCTTCTGATTTCCAAATTGATGTGGAAAACTTTAAGGATATTAGAACAGGAGCATTACAGAAATTTACAGGAGATACAAGTACATTTAATGCAGTTGCTCCATTAGAAGGGGATAAAGTTGATATTATTTCATTAACAAATTTAGGTGGTGATAATTACAGATTAGTAATATTACATTATATACCTATTTTTCCTCAAAATTTATCTAATGAATTTCCTGCACAAATTAATACATCATTAAAAATGGTGTTTCAAATAGATTTGTTACAAGATTTAATAAATACAGATCAACTTGAAAGTACATCAGAACAAAATTTAAGCAGTTTTTTAGGTTTAGGCAATGTTGGCTATTTAAATGAAGTTTATAGAACAGGACAGCAATTTTATAAGCTAAATTCAATTAATTGGGCTAATCCAGAAAATCAATTAAATGCTGGAGCAGATACAGTTGGAACAATTATAATTGAAAAACTTAATGGAAATTTTGATGCAACACATGAAGGAATAATTAATTACTCAAAAGTAACAGATGTTTTTGATCAAGAATTAACACAATTAGAGAATTTAAAATTAAATACATTAGATTTTCTTTTTGATGGTTCATTATCAACAGATTCAGTATTTAAAGATGTTAATGTTTCTTTTGCAGGTAATTTAGCAACTATTACATTTACTGTTTTAGCAACTAAAATACAAAATGAATATTTTTTATGGGTAAATTTATGGGATGGTGTAACAAATTATGCTAATCAAAATGTTTTAGTACAATTTGGAACTGTCGCAAGTTTAGCAGATGAAAGTGTAATTGATTTTGGTACATATCCAGGAGCATTAATAGATGAATATAATTATGATATGCACTATACTGATGATGTAGCAAATTCATATAATCAAACTAAATCTTTTGTTGATGATATTGTATTAAGTAGGTTTAGAGTAGTTAATTCTGACATTGTAAATACTGTTATAAATCAATTTACAATAAGAATAAAACAAGGTAATAATATATTAGAAACATTTAATATTGATGTTGATGATTTACCATATTCATTAGATAGAAATTATAATTTATTAATAAATGATGCTCGTAGATTTATAAAAGTTGAAACTGATGGATTAGGTAATTATGATTTTATTTATCCTTTTCAAATAAATGAAGAATGGATAAGTGAAGGAATAACACAAGAAACAATAGCAAATTGTACACAAACAAATGCAATTGCAGATATTGACTTTTCGAACAATTGGATTAGTCCACAATTTCAATTAGGGAATTACAACCAAACAAAAAACACTTTTGCAGATCCACAAGTAGTTGCACCTCCTTCTAAAATTCAATATTTTGATGAAGCAGGATTAATTGAAACAGGAGCAATATTATTAAAGGAAAAAACATTGGTTATTGCTACCTTTGAAGAAAGTAATTTAAATGATTTACTTTGTTTACCTGCTGCTCCATACACATATCTTAATAATGATTATGTAGTGAACTATTTAACAGCATATTTTGGTTTAGAAGTGAATGGGCAATATTTTAGATTTCATAATTTAAAAGATAATGAAGATTCAATGTTTGAGCAAATTATAGGAGCAGATTATTATCCAACTTTAGAAAGAACAGATATTAAAACAGCTACATTAAAAGCATACATTGATCCTGATAAATTAAAAACATTGGTAGGTGCAGATTTTGATTGTATTCAAATAACAGCACGTTTAGATAAAATTGGACAAGTTTCACCAATTAGTTTAAAAGCATATAAAAATAATTCTTATTCAAGTGGATATAGTTAAAGTAAAAATATATGGCAGATAGAATAACAGTACAAGCATTAATAGATGCTAATTTACCAGACAATACAACAGAAGAAATAACACCGGAAAAACATAGAGAAGTTGAAACTGCATTAAATGATAATAGTTTTAATAAAGATTCTGATACAGCGTTTAATGTAAATTATTCACCTACAACACCTGGAGATTGGAACGGTCCACCAACAATAGATGGTGAAGGTTTAGATGAATTAGCTGGTAGGGTGAAATCACTTGAA
>Ga0255055_10002314_pt1 | contig 13509 bp, 4 predicted proteins | sample JV7_2_27_MG_FD_188633 | JGI IMG/M metagenome (GOLD analysis project Ga0255055, IMG submission 188633) | Seawater microbial communities from Jervis Inlet, British Columbia, Canada - JV7_2_27 | ecosystem: Environmental > Aquatic > Marine > Inlet | place: Canada: British Columbia | collected...
ACGGCCGATCTGAAGCTGATGAGCCACAGGGTGATGCTGGTCGGCTGCGACGGTTGCAGTTCCCGAGTGACGGAGAGCTCAGAACCTCTCCATCGCCGCCTTCAATCGTCCGCGTGCCTCGTCGGAGAACCAGCAATCCATGAAGCAAGTTTCCCGTTCGTCCAGGCCTGTCCGAATCTGCTCCTCGACCGTCTCGACACGATTGCGTTTGATCATGGTAAACGCCCGTTGAGGATAAGCGCCGAGAGATTCGGCTCTCTCCACCGCCCGCGGCAGTACGCGCTCCGCTGGTAGGACGTCGTCCACGACGCCCATTCGAAGCAGCACGTCCGCCTGGTAGAAATCCCCGATCTCCATCATGTCCCGGGCGATCCGGGCTCCGACCAGTTGCCGCAACACGCAGTCGCCCGGGTAGGGGATGGGAACCCCGAGTTTGATCTCGTTGAGTCCCATCAGCTTCCGGCCCTCGGCGATAAACCTGTAATCGCAGCAAAGCGCCAGGATGCTGCCGCCCGCGATTGCGTGGCCGGCGATCGCGGCCACGGTCGGTTTGGGCAGCGTGTACAGGTCGATGCAAGCCCGGTTGTATGCCTGGTAGAAAGTCCGGAACCCCTCCCGGTCGAGCGGGAACAGCTGCGGGATGTCGAAACCGATCGAAAAGAACTTCTCGTTGCCGCCGAGGACGAGGCCCCGCACTTCCGGGTCGCACCGGACTGTTCGGAACATCTCGGCCAGCTCCTGGATCAACTCGAGATTCAATGCATTGGTGGGACCGCGTTCCAGTCTCGCGATCGTGACGCTGCCTTCGTGTTCGATGTGAATCATGGCCCGATGCTCCTGCTCGAGGTTCGAAAGCACCCCCTGGGATTATCGCTCGCCGCGGCGCTCTCCCGCACGATGTATATTTCTACGGCGTCCCGCGGACGATCGACGTCCCGGGTCCGAGCACGGAACGGGTAGGCAGCATGGCGAAGCGCACCACGGCCCTCTTGGCGATCCTTCTGCTCGCAGGCGTCCTGCAGGGACTGGGATGCGCGGGCCAGGTCGAGGGATCGCGTCTGACCGACGACGTCTACGCCGCGGACGGCGTGGATTTGCCCCCCGGTTCCTCGCCCGAGACGATCATCCGCGCCATTCTCGAGAAATCCGAAAGGCGAGGATCCGCCGGCGCGATCACGGTCGCCTACCCTCGGGAAGGGTCCGTCTTCCCGCCCGAGATCGTCGCCCCGACCTTTCTGTGGCACGACTCGGCCGACTCTTCGGGTCTCTGGCTCGTCGACATCGCTTTCGACGACGCCGAGCAGCACATCTACGTCCTCACCGCGGGCACCCGGACGAAACGCGAGATCGACCTTCGCTGCGTCACGGAGAACAACGCCTACCGCGAGACCGACTACCAGGCCTCGGCCAAGGCCTGGAAGCCGAGCGCCGGGCACTGGGCCACGACGAAGAGCATGTCGGTCGAACGGGACGCCACGGTGACGATGCTCGGCCTGGCCGGCAGCGCCCTGCCGGCGGGTAGCGCCGAGATCGTTTCGCGGGGAAGCGTGCGGATCCGCACGTCGCGGGACCCCGTCGGAGCCACGATCTTCTACCGCGACGTCCCGTTGATGCCGACCCGGACGCTGGAGGGCGTGATCCAGCCGCTGCAGAAGAGCATGTTCCCGCTGATCCAGTGGCGTCTGCGCGACATCTCGCGGCCCTCCGCTCCCGTGGTCATGGAGCACCTGCCGAACTGCGCCAACTGTCACACCTTCTCGGCCGACGGCGGGACGCTGGCCATGGACATGGACAGCCCGGCGGGCGACAAGGGGGCCTACGTCGTCAAGGATGTCAGCCCGACGATGATGATCGAGCAGAAAGACGTCTTCACCTGGAACGACTTCGCGGGGAGGCCTCCGGAGACGACCACGTTCGGTTTGTTCTCTCAGATCTCGCCCGACGGAAAGTACGTCGTTAGCATGGTCAACGAAGAGATCTTCGTGGCCAACTACGGCGACTATCGTTTCCTGCAGACTTTCTATCCGACACGCGGGATCCTCGCCGTCTACGAGCGCGAGACGGGAGAGATCAGGAGTCTTCCCGGCGCCGCCGACCCCGACTACGTGCAGGGCAACCCGGCGTGGAGCCCCGACGGGAAGACGATCGTCTTTCTGCGGGCGAAGGCGCGGCCGGCATACGGCGACGGCCCACGGCCGACCTACGCCAACGATCCACTCGAGACCCCCATGCTGTACGACCTGTACCGCATCCCGTTCAACGGCGGCGAGGGCGGCGTCGCCGAGCCGATACCGGGCGCTTCGAACAACGGCATGAGCCACTCGTTCCCCCGGTTCTCACCCGACGGCAAGTGGATCGTCTTCGTCAAGGCCAAAAACGGCATGCTTCTGCGCCCGGACGGCAAGCTGAACATCATCCCGGCCGAAGGCGGCGAGGCCCGCCTGATGAACTGCAACACGGATCGCATGAACTCGTACCACAGCTGGTCGCCGAACGGCCGCTGGCTCGTCTTCTCCTCGAAGCAAAACACGCCTTTCACGCAGATGTTTCTGACGCACGTCGACGAGGACGGTAACGACACGCCGCCGATCCTCGTTCCTGACTCGACCGCCGCCAACCGCGCGGTCAACCTGCCCGAGTTTGTCGACATCGCGCAGGCCGATCTTGTGGAGATCACGACGCCCGCGGTCGAGTACCGCCGCCGTCTCGAGACCGCACGCGAGCTGAAGGAGCAGGGCAGGATCGAGGAGGCGATCGACGAGTTGGAGAAGTCGCTCGAGCTGAAGTCGGATTACTGGGACACGCACCTCACGCTGGCGGACATCCTCGTCCGGGAGGGGAGACCGGCCGAGTCGGTCGAGCACTACCGGGCGGCACTCGAGCTCAATCCCCGCTACTTCTACACGCTCAGCAATCTGGGCGTGGCGCTGAACCGGACGGGGCAGTACCGCGAGGCGATCGAGCACTTCACCGTCGCGCTCGAGATCAATCCGAGCAACGCGATGACGCGCTACAGTCTGGGGAAGGCGCTGGTCCAGACCGGGAGGTCGAACGAGGCCACCGCTCACTTCGCCGCGGCGGTGGAGATCGATCCCGGTCACTACGCCGCTCACCAACAGCTCGGACTGCTATTGACGCAACAGCGACGAACCCCGGAGGCGATCGAGCACTACCGGCGCGCCATCGAGATCAACGCCGATTATTACCCCGCCTACGACAGCCTGGCGCGGGTCCTGGCGGCGCATCCCGCCCCCGGGATCCGGGACGGTGCCGAAGCGGTTCGTCTGGCCGAGACCGCTTGCAGCAAGACCGGTTTCGGCAACGAGAGCTACCTGCACACGCTGGCCGTGGCCTACGCTGAGATGGGGCGCTTCGAGGACGCCGTGCGTGCGGCGGAGCGGGCCCTGGACCTGGCCCAACGCAACGACAGGCAGCGGCTCGCCGCCGAAATCGAGACCCATCTCGCGCTGTTCAGGAACGAAGAGCCCTTGCGCATCGGTAGCTGAGCGAGGCCGGCCTCGCTCAGCCGGTCTCCCTCTCGGTGTCCAGTCAGCTAGCGATGTTCGTCTCGATCGTCTTCGTTCTCACGGATCGGGCGGGGGCCGGTCGGTCGCGTTGCAGGATCCTCGACTGAGCTCTTAGTTCGCCGCGGATCGCGCTGGTGTTCGCCGCTTCGGTCAGCTCGTACGGAGGTGCGCCCATCCGCGCGAGTGTCCGCTACGTCGAGGGGTTCGTCATCGTGAGGCACCACGACGACCGCACTCGCCTTCGTCGTCAGCTGCCACCCGTGAGTCGTCGTCGCGGAATAGGTCACCGTGTAGACGCGTCCGCCCCCCACACCGTTACGCTCCGCCCGGAGCGCGAACTCGAAATCGGACGTGCCCCGCTCTGCATCCTGGATGTCACCGGTCGTGTTTCCGTCCCCGTTGCCCCAGGCATTGTCCCGTTCGTTGCTGGTGACCGAGACGAGCACCACTGTTGGGGGACCGGTCGGCGCCGTCGCTTGCACCTGGACCTGAATCGGGACCATCCGATGGTCGGGCGGCCAGAGCACCGCGGGTGTCAGCGTTACGGAGATTTCGGGGGGCGTGCAGATGTCGCCGACGCCGTCTCCGTCACTGTCCGTCTGATCGCTGGACCCGAAGTCCGGACACTTGTCCTCAGGGCACGTGTTGGCGGGAACGCCGGGATTGCCGAAGCCGTCGCCGTCGGTGTCCGTGCAGAGATCGCAGACGTCTCCCAGACCGTCGCCGTCGGTGTCAAATTGGTCGAAATTGGCGCCCGTCGAGCAGTTGTCACATATATCGCCGACGCCGTCCTTGTCCGCATCCGACTGATCGGAGTTGGCCGTCAGCGGGCAGTTGTCGACGTCGCCGCAGATTCCGTCGTCATCGATGTCGTCGTCGGGATCACCCGGACAAGGATCGCAGGCATCGCCCGCCTGATCGCCGTCGAAATCTGCCTGGTCTGCATTGGCGGCGTCCACACAGTTGTCCTTCAGGTCGGCCACCCCGTCGCCGTCCGGATCGTCGCAAGCGTCGCCGATCCCGTTGGGATGGATCTCGTCGGCCTGGTCGTTGTTGGACGCGTCGGGGCAGTTGTCGCAGGCGTCTCCGATTCCGTCCCGGCCGTTCGGATTCCAGGCGACCGGATAGGAGGAGATCACATCCGTGTAACCATTGCCGTCGATGTCCGCAGTGGTGAGCGAGCCGCCCGCGTGCGGGATCACGCGCGGTGGTCCGAAGTTACCGATTCCGTCGACGTTTTCAAACCAGGCACCACGGGAAAGCACATCCGTGTCCCCGTCGCCGTCCAGATCCACCGCGGTGAGCGAGTTACCGGCTTGCGGCGAGATCACGCGCGGTGGTCCGAAGTCCCCGACTCCGTCAACGTTCTCAAACCAGGCACCACGGGAGAGCACATCCGTGTCGCCGTCGCCGTCCAGGTCCGCCGTCGAGATCGAGGAAGCGTAATCGCTCGAGACTGGCTGCGATGCGCCGAAGTTTCCGAAACCGTTCAGGTTTTCGTACCACGCAACTCCCTCGTAATAATTGGAGGTCAGCACGTCCCGGTCCCCATCACCGTCCAGGTCCGCCGCCACGACCGCCAGAGTCTCCCAGACATCGGTCGCGATCACTCGTCGCGGCCCAAAGCGTCCCGCGCCGTCTCGGTTCTCGTGCCAGACCAATTCGTCCCGATAGGCGGAAAGCACGTCAGTGTCACCGTCTCCGTCGACATCGGCGACGAACAGCGGCAGGACATCGCGCCAATACCAAGCGTCAGACTCGGAAATCACCCATCGCCGTCCGAAACGACCCTCGCCGTCGTTTTCCAACCACACAATTTCGTTCGATGAGACCGACCATTCGCACCCGTACCATTCGCAATCCCAGTCGTAGTAAACAAAGGCGGCGACGATGTCCGTATCCCCATCCCCGTCGACATCCCCCAAGGTCATAGACGCCACACGAGTGGGGGGGGAACAGCCATAGAGTGGACTGCACGATTGAGAACAGCCATGACTCGAACTGCACCACGCATAGGAGGAAAACACGACGTGCTGTTGCGGAGAGAATTCCGTGCCATCCCAGTTCTCGTGCCAGGCGATCTCGCTTTCGGAATATGAATAACATTCGCCGGTCATCCAATCGCAACCCAGAAAACCTCCGCGCGCCCACGTGGAGACAACGTCCATGTCCCCATCGCTGTCCATGTCGGCCGCGAAAGCGGGGTTGATGATGCCGAAGATGTCGGGGTTACCGACATCGGTCGAAATCACCCGCAAAGGCCCAAAATCCCCGACACCGTCGTCGTCCGCCTGATCTGGGTTCATGTCGCTCGGGCAGTTGTCGCAAACATCACCGAGGCCATCCGCATCCAGATCAGATTGCCCGGCGTTGGCGTTATACGAGCAATTGTCGCAAACGTTGCCCCGTGCGTCTCCGTCGTCGTCCGTCTGATCGGGATCGGCCAGCGTGACGCAGATGTCGCAAAGGTCGCCGACCCCGTCTCCATCGTCGTCGAGCTGATCCGGGTTGGTCACGGCGGGACAGTTATCGACATCGGCACAGAAGCCGTCAAGGTCGGCGTCGCCGTGAGCGTCGTTCGGACAGGAGTCGCAGAGGTCACCCATGCCGTCCCGGTCAGTGTCGGACTGATCGGGATTGGGGGTGAACGGGCAGTTGTCGACATTGCCGCAATGGCCGTCCCGGTCGATGTCGTTGTCTCCGTCGAGGGGGCAGTCGTCGACATCGGCGCACAGACCGTCGCCATCGGCATCGTCGTCTGCGTCATCCGGACAGTCATCGCAGAGGTCGCCTGCGCCGTCCGAATCCCTGTCTGCCTGCTGTCTGTTCGCGGTCAGCGGACAGTTGTCGACATCGCCGCAGACGCCGTCCCCGTCGATGTCGTCGTCGGCATCGTTCGGGCAGGGATCGCATGCGTCTCCCGCCCCGTCTATGTCAACGTCCGTCTGCTCAGCGTTGGCGATGTCCGGACAGTTGTCCCACCGGTCGAAAACGCGATCCCCGTCCGGATCCTCGCACGCATCCCCGATCCCGTTGGGGTGGATCTCGTCGAACTGATCGTTGTTGGCGATCGTGGGGCAGTTGTCGCAGACGTCGCCGAGGGAATCATCGCGGTTCTCGTACCAGGATATCTTGTTGTCGCCGGTGGAAGCCGAGAATACGTCGGGGTCTCCATCGCCGTCCACGTCCGCAGCGAAGACCGACGCGGCACCGTCGGCCTCCGTGGAGATCGTTTGCTGAGGTCCGAAGTTCCCCGCTCCGTCCAGATTCTCGTAGACCGCGATCTTGTCGTCCCAATCCGAAGCGGAAAGGACGTCCGTGTCTCCGTCCCGGTCCATGTCCGCAGCAAAGACCGATTGGGCACCCGTTGCGCGGTCGGAAATCACCCGTTGCGGGCCGAAGTCACCCGCGCCGGTCAAGTTCTCGTACCAAGCGATCTTGTCGTCGTAGTACGACGCGGAGAGCACATCCGCGTCCCCGTCCCCGTCCACGTCTGCCGCCAGGATCGAGTTCGGGGAGTTCGCATCGTGCGAGATCAGCCGAGCAGGCCCGAAGTTCCCCGCTCCATCCATGTTCTCGTACCAGGCGATCTTGTCGTCGAAGTGAGACGAGGAGAGGACGTCCACATCTCCGTCGCCATCCACGTCCGTTGCGTGGACCGATTTCGCGCCGTTGGCGTCATTTGCAATCACTCGCTCGGGCCCGAAACTGCCTGTTCCCGAGAGATTCTCGTACCAGGCAACCTTGTGGTCGTCGAGTGATGCAGAAAGGACATCGGTGTCTCCGTCGCCGTCAATGTCGGCGGCGAAGACGGCGATGGCGTAGTCCGCGTTTTCCGAGATGACTCTCTTTGGTCCGAATCCTCCCGCGCCGTCGACGTTCTCGAACCAGGCGATCGTGTCGTCGAAGGGGGACGCCGACAGGACATCCATGTCCCCATCGCCGTCCACGTCTGCCGCGAAGACCGACCAAGCACCATCGACCGCGTTCGATATGATGCGCCGCGGTCCGAAGCTCCCGACGGCACTCATGTTGGGGAACCAGACGATCGTGTCATCGAAGACAGACGCGGAGAGAACGTCCACGTCCCCGTCGCCGTCCAAGTCCGCCGCGAAGACCGAGTGTGCGTCGACGACGGAGGCCGAGATCACCCTTTGTGAACTGAAGTCCTGAATACTGTCTGAGTTCGCCTGATCCGGATTGGGATCGTCCGGACAGTTGTCGTCCGCGTCGGCGACGCCGTCTCCATCTCGGTCGGCGACCGTATCGGCGACTCGCGGCTCTGCTTCAGTCGGCTGGATAGTTTGGCCAGCGGCCGGCAGCGCGAGAGCGCCCCAAACGAGTGTTACCGTCAGGCGGAGCGCCCAGATCTCACGGGACGAACGACCGACTCCCTTCATGGCTGGTCTCCCGCTCTCTCGACATTCACGACAATCGGCTCGGACGTTGGCAAGGGTGCGAAGGCAGAATCATCTCGTCTCGAGGTGCGCCCGTCGGCGCGAGTGTCCGGTGCGTCGACGGATTCGTCGTCGTGAGGCACGACAACAACCGCCATGGCCGCGGTTGTCAGCCGAAATTCATGAGTCGTCGACGCCTCATAGGTCACGGTGTAGACGCGTCCGCTCCCGGCGCCGTCGCGCTCGGCCCTCAGCGTGAACTCGAAATCGGCCGTCCCCCGCTCCACGCCCTGGATGTCACCGGTTGTGTTCCCGTCACCGTAGCCCCGGGCGTCGTCCCTCTCGTTGCTGGTGACCGAGACGAGCCGTACCGACGGACGACCGGTCGGCGCCGAAACCTCCACCTGGGCTTGAATCGGGACCATCCGATGGTCAGGCGACCAGAGGACCGCCGGCGTCAGAGTTACGGAGATTTCGGGCGGTGTGCAGACATCGCCGACACCGTCACCGTCACTGTCCGTCTGGTTGGTGGACGGGAGGTGCGGACAATTGTCCCCAGGGCACGTGTTCGCGGGAAAGCCGGGATCGCCGAAGCCGTCGCCGTCGGTATCCGTACAGAGATCGCAGACGTCTCCCACGCTGTCGCCATCGGTGTCGGCCTGGTCGAAGTTGGCGCCCGTCGAGCAGTTGTCACAGACATCGCCAATGTCGTCCTGGTCCGCGTCCGACTGATCGGGGTTGGCCGTCAGCGGGCAGTTGTCGACGTCGGCGCAAGCCCCATCTTCGTCGATGTCGTTGTCGGGATCATCCGGACAGCGGTCGCAGGAATCCCCCGCCTGATCGCCGTCGGTATCTGCCTGGTTCGCATTGGCGGCGTCCGCACAGTTATCCGTCAGATCGGCCACCCCGTCACCGTCCGGATCGTCGCACGCGTCGCCGGTCCCGTCCGGATGAACTTCGTCGGCCTGGTCGCTGTTGGACTCGTTGGGACAATTGTCGCAGGCGTCTCCGATTCCGTCCCGGCCGTTCGGGTGCCAAGCGACCGGATAGGAGGAGATCACGTCCGTGTAACCATTGCCGTCGATGTCCGCCGTGGTGAGCGGGCCTCCGGCTAGCGGCGAGATCAGGCGCGACGGTCCGAAGGACCCTATTCCATCGATGTTCTCATACCAGGCACCACCGGAGAGCACATCCATGTCCCCGTCGCCGTCCACGTCCGCCGCGGTGAGTCCGTCACCGACTTGTGGCGAGACAACGCGCGGTGCTCCGAAATTTCCGGTTCCGTCAACGTTCTCATGCCAGACACCACCGGCCAGCACATCCGTGTCCCCGTCGCCGTCCAGGTCCGCCGCCGAGACCGAGGAATCGTAATCGCTCGAGACGAGATGCCATCGGCCGAAGTTTCCGAAACCGTTCAGGTTTTCGTACCAGCCGACTCCCTCGTAATAATCGGAGGACAGCACGTCCGCGTCCCCGTCGCCGTCCACGTCCACCGTCGCAATCGACGTCGTGTACCAAGATCTATTGATCAGCCGCGGCTCGCCGAAGCCACCCTCACCGTCCTCGTTCTCGTGCCAGACGAACTCGTCTCGGTACGCGGAAAGCACATCCAGGTCGCCGTCACCGTCCACATCCGCGACGGACAGCGGAATCACATAGTAGTCAGTCCAATCCTCAGACTCGGAAATCACCCATCGCCGTCCGAAGCGACCCTCGCCATCGTTTTCCCACCAGGCGATCTCGCTCGATGAAACGGGCGAATAGCTCGAATAACCGTAGTAAGCGTCGTAATAAACGGAGGCGGCAACGATGTCCGTATCCCCATCCCCGTCGACATCCCCCACAACCATGGACACAACTCCCTCGGGGTGGGCACCACAAGGAACACAGTAGAGGAGGAAGTCGCAGCAGGTTAAGAAATGGGAGACAATTACATTTCGCTGCTGGGAAAAAGCCACGCCATTCAAGTTGTCGTGCCACGCAATCTCACTCTCGAACCGTTGGTAGTACACTGGCCACCAACCGATATCGACTCTTTCGAATGCGGAGACAACGTCCATGTCTCCGTCGCCGTCCATGTCGGCCGCGAAAGCCGGATTCCTGATGCCGAAGACATTGGCGGTTCCGACATCAGTTGAAATCACGCGCCGGGGTCCGAAATTTCCGACACCGTCGTCGTCCGCCTGATCTGGGTTCATGTCGTGCGGGCAGTTGTCGCAAACATTACCGAAGTCGTCTTCGTCCAGATCGGACTGCCCCACGTTGGAGTGATACGCGCAGTTGTCGCAAACGTTGCCCCATGCGTCGCCGTCGTAGTCCGCCTGATCGGGATCGGTCAAGGTCAGGCAGATGTCGCAGAGATCGCCAACCCCGTCGCCATCGTCATCCAACTGATCTGGGTTCGCGACGGCGGGGCAGTTGTCGACATCGGCACAAACGCCGTCGAGGTCGGCGTCATTAGCATGATCGTTCGGACAGGGGTCGCAGAGGTCGCCCGTACCGTCGAGGTCAACATCGGACTGATCGGCATTGTGGTTGAGTGGACAGTTGTCGACATCGCCGCAGACGCCGTCCCCGTCGATGTCGTCGTCGGCATCGTTCGGGCAGGGATCGCATGCGTCTCCCGCCCCGTCTATGTCAATGTCCGTCTGCTCAGCGTTGGCGATGTCCGGACAGTTGTCCCACCGGTCGAAAACGCGATCCCCATCCGGATCCTCGCACGCATCCCCGATCCCGTTGGGGTGGATCTCGTCGAACTGATCGTTGTTGGCGATCGTGGGGCAGTTGTCGCAGACGTCGCCGAGGGAATCATCGCGGTTTTCGTACCAGGATATCTTGTTGTCCACGGAGGAGGCCGAGAGGACGTCTTGGTCTCCATCGCCGTCCACGTCCGCAGCAAACACCGATGAGGCACCGTCGGCCTCCGTTGAGACAGTCTGCTGAGGTCCGAAGTCACCCGCCCCATCCAGATTCTCGTAGATCGCGATCCTGTCGTCCCAAACCGAAGCGGAAAGGACGTCCGGATCCCCGTCGCCGTCCACGTCCGCAGCGAAGACCGATTGGGCGCCAGCCGCATTGTCGGAAATCACTTGCTGCGGGCCGAAATCTCCCAGGCCGGTCAGGTTCTCGTACCAAGCGATCTTGTCGTCGTAGTACGAAGCGGACAGCACATCCGCATCCCCGTCTCCGTCCACGTCTGCGGCCAATACCGACATCGGCCGGCTGGCGTCGTACGAGATCAACCGAGCGGGCCCGAAATTCCCCACTCCATCCATGTTCTCGTACCAGGCGATCTCGTCATCCAGGCGGGACGAGGAAAGGACGTCCGGATCCCCGTCGCCATCCACGTCCATTGCGTAGACCGAACTTGCGCCGTCGGCATCCGTCGCGATCGCCCGCTCGGGTCCAAAATTTCCCATCCCGGAGACGTTTTCGTACCAGGCGATCTTGTCGTCGTCGAAGGACGCAGAGAGAACATCGGCGTCTCCATCGCCGTCAACGTCGGCAGCGTAAACGGCGAGGGCAGAGTCCGCGTGTTCCGAGATGACTCTCTTTGGTCCGAATCCTCCTACGCCGTCGACGTTCTCGAACCAGGCGATCGTGTCGTCCAAGGCGGACGCCGATAGGACATCCATGTCCCCATCGCCATTCACGTCTGCCACGAAGGCCGACCATGCACCATCGACCGTGTTGGATATGACGCGCTGCGGTCCGAAGCTCCCGACACCATTCAGGTTGGGGAACCACACGATCGTGTCATCGAAGACAGACGCGGAGAGAACGTCCAGGTCCCCGTCGCCGTCCAGGTCCGCCGCGAAGACTGTGTGCGCACCGACGACGGATGTCGAGATCACCCGTTGCGAACCGAAGCCCTGAACGCTGTCGGAGTTCGTCTGATCCGGATTGGGATCGTCTGGACAGTTGTCGTCCGCGTCGGCGACGCCGTCTCCATCGCGGTCGGCGACCGTATCGACGACTCGCGGCTCGGCTTCAGTCGGCTGGATGGTTTGTCCAACGGCCGGCAGCCCGAGAACTGCCCAGACGAGTGTTGCCGTCAGGCGGAGCGCCCAACTCTCGAGTGACGAACGACTGACTCCCGTCATGGCAGGTCTCCCGCTTTCTTGACATTCACGACAATCGGCTGGGACGTGGGCTGAGGTGCGAAGACAGAATCACGTCGTCTGGAGGTGCGCCCATCCGCGCGAGTGCCCGCTGCGTCGACGGGCTCGTCGTCATGGGGCACGACAACAACCGCCGTGGCCGTCGTCGTAAGCTTCCATTCGTGAGTCGTCGTCGCCTCATAAGTCACGGCGTAGACGCGTCCGCTCCCGGCGCCGCTGCGCTCGGCCCTCAACGCAAACTCGAAATCGGCCGTGCCCCGCTCTACGCCCTGGATGTCACCGGTCGTGTTTCCGTCACCGTTGCCCCGGGCGTCGTTCCGTTCGTTGCTGGTGACCGAGACGAGCACCACTGTTGGGGGACCGGTCAGCGCCGAAGCCTCCACGTGGGCCTGAATCGGGACCATCCGATGGTCGGGTGGCCAGAGCACTGCCGGTGTCAGCGTTACGGAGATCTCGGGCGGCGTGCAGATGTCGCCGACGCCGTCTCCGTCGCTGTCCGTCTGATCGCTGGACCCGAAGTCCGGACACTTGTCCTCAGGGCACGTGTTGGCGGGAAAGACGGGATTGCCGAAGCCGTCGCCGTCGGTGTCCGTGCAGAGATCGCAGACGTCTCCCAGACCGTCGCCGTCGGTGTCGGATTGGTCGAAATTGGCGCCCGTCGAGCAGTTGTCACAGATATCGCCGACGCCGTCCTGGTCCGCATCCGACTGATCAGGGTTGGCCGTCAGAGGGCAGTTGTCGACGTCGGCGCAGACCCCGTCTTCGTCGATATCGTCATCGGGATCCTCCGGACAGGGATCGCAGGCATCGCCCGCCTGATCGCCGTCGGTTTCTGCCTGGTCTGGATTGGCGGCGTCCGCACAGTTATCCGTCAGATCGGCCACCCCGTCGCCGTCCGGATCATCGCAAGCGTCGCCGATCCCGTTGGGATGGATCTCGTCGGCCTGGTCGTTGTTGGACGCGTCGGGGCAGTTGTCGCAGATGTCTCCGATTCCGTCCCGGCCGTTCGGGTGCCAGGCGACCGGATAGGAGGAGATCACGTCCGTGTAACCATTGCCGTCGATGTCCGCGGTGGTGAGCGGGCCGCCGGCTAGCGGCGAGATCAGGCGCGGCGGTCCGTAACTCCCGATTCCGCCGACGTTCTCAAACCAGGCACCGCCGGAGAGCACATCCATGTCCCCGTCGCCGTCAACGTCCGCCGCAGTGAGTCGGTCACCGACTTGTGGCGAGACCGCGCGAGGTGGTCCGAAGTCCCCGACTCCGTTGACGTTTTCAATCCAGGCACCACCGGCCAGCACATCCGTGTCGCCGTCGCCGTCCAGGTCCGCCGTCGAGACCGAGGAAGCGTAATCGCTCGAGATTGGCTGCGACGCGCCGAAGTTTCCGAAACCGTTCAGGTTTTCGTACCAGCCGACTCCCTCGTAATAATCGGAGGACAGCACGTCCGCGTCCCCATCGCCGTCC
>Ga0255055_10002316_pt1 | contig 13504 bp, 8 predicted proteins | sample JV7_2_27_MG_FD_188633 | JGI IMG/M metagenome (GOLD analysis project Ga0255055, IMG submission 188633) | Seawater microbial communities from Jervis Inlet, British Columbia, Canada - JV7_2_27 | ecosystem: Environmental > Aquatic > Marine > Inlet | place: Canada: British Columbia | collected...
ACTATCATATGGGACTGGCACTGCGTGACCTCGGACAAGAAGAGGCAGCGGCCGAGCACCTGGCGAAGGCGCTGTCGATCGATCCGAAGTTCGGGGATGCAGAGGATGCCAGGCGGCAGCTCGAGGCGGCGCGCGCCGCCACCGGCGAGAGCGGCGCGCCCGCTTCGTAGGAGCCTGACGCAAGAATGGGACAACTCGTCCCGACGCCGTCGCAGCCGCCGCAGGGAACGTCACGTCCGGCCGTCGCCGGGCCTCGCTGGCTCTTTCCAGCCACGGCCGCCACGGTCATCGCGCTCCACGCGATCCTGCTGTTCGCGTCTCCGGGCCTTCACGGCGGTGCCGACTTGCTCGCCCACCTGCGCATGGTCGAGCTGATGGGGGTGGCGCCCACGCTGCGAAACGTCTACCCGCCGGCCTACCACGTGATCGGAGCGCTGCTGTCGCCCGTCGTCGGTCTCGCCGCCTACCCGAAGCTCTTCGCGGTGGGGGCGACTGCGATTTCGATCGGGTGCTTCCGGTTCTTCCAGCGACGGGCCGGGCTCCCCGATCACACCTCGGTCCTGTTCGCCCTCTGGCCCTACGCCTTCACGCTCTCCTGGTCGATGCCGAAGATCGAGGTCGCGGGATACTCCCTGGTCTTCCTCGGCCTCGGCCTGCTGATGGCGCGGCGCCATGTGTGGCTCGCCCTGGTCCTCGGCGCGAGCTTCTGGGTGCATACGCCCGGGGCCCTGCTGCTGGGTCTATGCGGTGGTGTCCTCGCCCTCGCACGGCGGGACGTTCGCGGGCTCGCCGCGCTCGCGCTTGGAGCGCTGGGCGCGGTGCCGCTGATCGGCTCCCATCTGGCCGCCGGATGCTCGCTGCAGCAGGCACTTCTCTTCGAGGAGGGCGACTACCTGCACATCGCGGGGCTTCGAAGCAGCCTGCACCGATGGCCTCTCTTCCTCGCGCTCGCAAGCCCTCCCACCTTGGTCGCGGCGATCGCGGGCGCTCCGGCCGTCTGGACCCGCGACCGGGCGCTCGCAGCGCTCTGCGGCGTGCTCGTCGTCCTCTACCTCCAGGAGCTCTGGCTCGCCCCGTTCGGAGCCGGGACCACGGTCAACCTCAACCGGGGCCTCTCGCTCCTGGCCATCCCGGTCGCCATCTCGGCAGGCATCTGGCTCGCCTCCCGGCCCCGATTCGCACCCTGGGTGCTCGGCGCGGCGGCGCTGTGGTGCGTCGGCTGCGCGCTGACGGTGGCAAGGGAGCCGATCTCCTGGCGGCCCGTCGCCGTCGAGGAGATCCGGGACCTGCGCATGGCGCGCTGTCGCTTCGGCTGGAACGCGCCGCACGCTGCCCACCGCAAGGATCGCCGCCCTCGAGCGCCCGCCCGCCCCTGAGCCAGCGGGTCACTCGCCGTCGTGGGCACCGGGAGTCGCGGCTCGCTGGAGACCGATCGCGAATCTTCTCCCGTCGTAGCGGGTCCGGTGGGGGCCGTTCAGGCGCACCGCGAGGAAGGCGACGCCTCCCTCGCGGTCGAGGTAGGGGCGCACGTCGACCCGATCCTCCGGGAGCGCCTCCAGAGCACTCTGGAAGCGGACTCCCAGCCCGAACAGGTCGAAGGGCTCCGGGTGGATCAGGTAGACCGTGCCGGCATCGCCGACCGAGCTCCAGACCTCGCCCCGAGCGAGGGCGTTGCGCACCTGCCAGATCGCGTCGAGGGAGTGCAGCTCCTCGCCCAGGAAAGCCACCTGGTTGTGAAGCCCCCAGTCGAGGCAAACGACACGCTTGCCCGGCGAGACCGCCACCTCCTCCACGAATTCGACGACTGCGCCGCTCCAGTATCCGCGGCCGCCGCTCCGCTCGAGATCCGCATGGGTGTGCCAACCCACGCGAAGGTTCGCAGCCACCAGAGCGAGCAGCAGCGCCCCGGTCACCGCACGACGGGCAGTCAACCGAAGGGGTGAGCTCCCGTCGGATGGCCCCCACGGTCGCCACAGCGCGACGAGACCGACCGCCACGATCCAGTGGGGAAAGGGGTAGAGGTTCATCAGGTGGTGCGCCCGGACCGCGCCCGGAAGCAGCAGGAGGAGGCCCGCCAGCAAGATGCCGCACACCAGAAGGAGGACGGTGCCCGGCGGAGCTCGCCGGCGCACGGCGCTCACTGCCAGCCCCACGCCCGTCAGCAGGAGGGCGATGGCGAGACCGCCCCGCGGTATCTCTTCCAAGGAGAACATTGCATCGAATCGCCCACCCACCCGCATCAGACGCAGAAAGTAGGAGCCGTCCAGAACGCTTCCGAGCGCGCGCGCCTTCTCCGAGAAGGTCACCTCCTCGGCGAGCCGCCCGGCGGCCTCTTCGAGCTCCGGAAGGGAGGCCAGAACCGGCAGGGCGACGAGAGCCGCAATCAGGATCGCGGCGACGGCGTGGGCGCGCCGCTCCCGAACCACGCGCAGGACCGCTTCGCGATCGGCGGCGAGCAGTGCCAGGGCCGCCGCCGCAGGGAACAGGGCGAAGTCGACCTTGTTGTAGATGCCGAGGCCGAGCGTCGCGCCCGCCAGCAGCGCATGGCGCAGCCTTCCGCTCTCCCACCAGGCGGCTGCGAACAGCAGGCTCGCACAGCGCAGCAGGAAGCCGAGCGAGAACGAGCCCCAATCGTGGCGGCTCAGGAAGAGAAAGCTCGGATCGCAGACGACCAGCAGACCCGCGACGAGCGCGACTCCCGATCCGAAGACGCGTCGGGCAAAGGCGATGCAAGCCAGCAGTCCGAGGGCGCTCCAGGCGAGGGTGGTGAGGCGCAGGACGGAGAGATCGCTCCCCGCGACGGCAAAGCTCGGAATCAGGAGCTGGCTCTTGAGAGCTCCCATGTAGGCCTGCGTCATCCAGGGGAAGGGGCGACCCTGGAGGCGCAGGACTTCGGAGCCGGGAAGCGCCAGAGCTCGAGGCCGGCCCTCCAGGAACTCCAGGCTCGGGAGTGCCTGGATCACCTCGTCGTAGTAGGGGCCCGGCACGCCGAGATCTCCGACCGCGAGGAGCGACAGCAGCAGGCCGAGGCCGAGACAGGCTGCGCCGATGGTCCGCACGCGCCCCTCCTTCTCACCCTGCGAACGAGAGGTAGAGGACACCCAGCAGCGCACCCCACCAGGTGAAGAGGAGCACGCGGCCGGCGGTCCACTCGCGGCGGGCGAGCCAGCGGTCGACACCCACGAAGCCCCAGGCGAAGAAGAGCGCGAGCACCGGTGTGAGCGCCAGGGCGTAGGAGGCGCGCGCCTGGCCATGGTAGGGAAGCACCAGGGTCACGTAGAAGAGCGCGAATCCCATCGCGGCACAGACCAGGACCAGAAGACCAAACGCTGCGCGTCGCTCCGGCTCCCGCTCCCGAAGCGCGGCCCAGGCGCAGCGCAGGAAGCCGAACCCGAGAAGCACGGTGGCGGGGAGCGCCAGCACATAGCTCGCCGCCATGAACTCGTAGTTCCAGGCCAGATGCCGCACCCGGACGCCAGCGCGCCCCGCCACGAAGCCATCGCCCCAGAGGGTCGAGTAGAGGGAATCCCAGAAGGACACGAAGCCCGAGTAGAAGGGACGCACCAGCACCTCCCCGAAGCGAAGATAGTACTGCGGCGTGTGGAACCCGGGTGGGGACCACCAGGTTCGATCCGGGCTCGGGAGATCCCAGTTCCCCACCATGGGCCGCCCGAACTCTGCCAGATTCCGCGCGTAGAACCATCCGGAGACCAGAAGTGCCGGGAGCAGCAGCCCGGCGCCGCGCGCCAGCGCGGCGCCGGGCCGGCGGTGCAGCATCAGGATCTTGATCCCGAGGGCCAGGAGCAGGGGGGCCGCCACCAGGACCGCCGTGAACTTGGTGAGGAGAGCGAGCCCGACGAGCAGCGAGACCAGCGCCGTCCGCGGCGGGCTCACCTCTTCCGCGAGCAGGATCTCGATCCCCACCAGCAATGCACAGCCGGCGAGGAACGCGTGGAGGCCTTCGTTGGAGTAGTAGGCGGCGATGTACAGGTTGACCGGAAGCACGGCGGCAAAGAGCGTGGCGTGCGCCCAGGCGACGCGATCCTGGGGCAGGAGGCGCCGAGCGAGCAACCCGGCGAGCCATACGTTCCCGAGCCCCGCCAGGAAGGAAACCAGCTTCAGGGCGACGACATCGGGTCGGGTTCGGCCGAGCCATGTCGCCAGTTCCTCCAGCGCGGCGCTCGCCAGGTAGAAGAGCGGCGGTTGGTAGGTCGACCACCCGTCCGTGGCGAGCGGAATGCGCCCGTCGCTCCGCATCGAGTCGAGGTAATCGAGGTGGTCGATGGCGTCGAAGCCGGTAGTGAGCTCGAGTCCGCGGAACTTCGCCAGGAAGAGAGCGGCCCAGGCCAGGATCGCGACCAGCAGCGCGGCGCGGGGCAGACCGGGCCAGCGCGCCAGGGCGTCTCGCTTTGCCGGCGGCACGAGAAAGGCCAGGGCGGGAACCAGGAGCAAGAAAGCGAGCGCGATCGGGTCCGACGTGAGGGCCTCGAAGGGGTGCTCGCTGGAATAGGAGTCGGGGAAGCGACGCGCATCGGTGGCGGGAAGGGTGCGGCACATTGCGCCGTCCTCGAGCGCGCCGATCCAGCGCGGGCCGGTGGCGAAGGGCGCGCCGACTCCCTCGAGCCGCAAGGACAGGAGTGCGGGTCCGTGCCGGTTCGCCACCTCGACGCGGATCGCGTTCAGCCCGCGGCGCAGCAAGTCAGCCACCTCGAGCTCCCGGAACCGCTTCCAGTTGGCCGTCTCCCCCGTCTCCCGTTTCGGCTCTGGAACCAGCACGTCGTTGAGGAACACTCGCGCATCCCCGAAGGAGCGGAGGAACAGACGCGCTCGCGGCCCGGGATCCGTCGCCTCGAAGCTCGCGAAGAAGCGCGTGACGGGCGCGTCCACGCGTCCCCACTGCTGGAGCCGGGCCGTGACCGGCCCGTCCACCATGATCCAGGGGGCGCGCTCGTCCTGGAGGACGAGGATGCCCGAAGGCGAGAAGAAGACGCTACGCGCGACCAGGGCGAGAGCGAGGAGAATCAGCATCCCCGCTCCGCTCCACGCGAGCACGTCGAATCGGCTCCGCACGGGCTGCGTCCTCGCCTTCTGGTTCAGTCCGGTCTCGATCCCCGGGATTCACTCGGCCTGGCGGTAGCCGAGAGCCCGCAACCGCTCGAGCGTCTCGGGTGAGATCTCGGCGGCCGACTCCTGATCGCTCGATCGCTTGGCACCGGAGCTCGGCCCCGTCGACTCGAGGTACTCGCTCAAGGCGTTGCGCAAGGACGCAAGCCGCCGGGGAGAATCGACGCTTCGATCCTGCTGCTCCAGAGGATCCAGGGCCAGGTCATACAGCTCCTCCCGGATCGGAGGAGCGCCGTCGAGTTCCAGGGGCTCCGGCTTTCCGGCCGTTTGAGCGCGCCGCTCCGGCGAAATCCAGCGATGGACGGCGAGATACTTCCACTCGTCCTGGATCACGGCACGCACGACGTTGCGTTCTTCGATGAGAAGCTCGGCGAAGTGCGGGCGCGAGGTCTCGAAGTCGACCGGACGTCCCGTATTCCGCTCCAGGAGAGAAGTACCATCCAGCTCCCCGTCGGGTGCCGCGATCCCCACCAGATCCAGCACAGTGGGCAGTACGTCCACGAGGGAGATGCGCTGCGCCACCCGAGCGGGCTCCAGAGCGCCGGCGGCCCAGAAGATCAGAGGCACGCGGATCGACTCCTCGTAGAGCGTCCAGGCATGCTCGACGAAGCCGTGCTCCAGGAACTCCTCACCGTGATCGGCGGTGAGCACGACGAGGGTTCGCTCGCGGCGTCCAAGCGTCTCGAGGCCGCGGAGCAGGCTCTCCACGGCCTCGTCCGTCGACGCGATCTCGGCGTCGTAGCGCGCGATGAGATCCTCGAAGCCCGGCTCACCGGGGCCGAAGCCGCCGGCCACGAGATCCCCGAACGTCGGCTGGACATCGTCGTATAGCGCGAGTGGTGATGCGGAGGGAACGGGAGCGAGACGCCGGCGGAAGCGAGGGGCCGGATCGTAGGGCGCGTGAGGATCGAGGTAGTGGAGGTAGAGGAAGACGGGCCGGTCGCCCGCGCGCCGCACCAGGTCGAGCGCGCGCGCCGATAGCCGGCCGCCCTCGCCGCTGATGTCCCAGCGCCCCGGCAGGTGCCGGACCTCGTCGAAGCCGCGGGTGAAGCCCGGACCTCTGAGCTGGACGGTGTTGCTGAGGAAGCCGGTGCGGTACCCGGCCCGGCGGAAGATCTCTCCGAGATGAGGACCGGCTCGATCTGGATGAGCCAGCCAGCCGAAGGCTCCGCTGCGTGAAGGCAGCTGTCCCGTGAGGAGTGCCGCCACGGATTCGCCCGTGTACGAGGAGTTGGCGACCGCACTCTCGAACACGATTCCCTGCCGCGCCAGGGAATCGATGAAGGGGGACGTGTCGCGGGGGTAGGCGTAGCTGCCGAGGTGATCCGCACGCAGCGCGTCCACGACGATGAGGAAGACATCGTAGCCGGCGAGCGCGGCGGAGCGATCCGGCGCGCCGCTCCAGCATGCCAGGATCAGCAGCATCGATCCCGAAGCCAGCCATCTGGGCTGGCGACGCGACCTGCGTGCGCGAAGCTGCCCTCGCAGGCCTGCGACGAACTCCGACCGATTTTCGTCCACTTTCTCCTGCTCGCACCGAGGGCGCACCGCGCGTTGGCCCAAATCGGTGAACGCACCAACCTAGCGCAGCAGTCCCCCCCGGGTAAACTCGGCCCATGCACTCCGTCCGGAATTCCATCGCCCGGGTCTCTTGGGCCGTACTCGCCTTCGCCGTGCTGCTGGCCTGCCACGACGGCGGAGCTCCCGCGGGGCGCGGAGTCACGGGGCCGCGCTCGGGAGGGCTCGTCTTCATCAGGGAGGTCGACGGGAAGGCCGACCTTGCCCGGGCGCGGATCGCTGACGGGGCCGTGGCCCTCGTCTCCCCGACGCCCGCGCGCGAGGAGCGCTGGCCCTACTGGTCAGATGTATCCCGACGCGTGGTCTTTCCGGCCCGTCTGTACGGTCCTGCCCAACGGATGGACCTGGTGCTCTGGGACCCCGAGACCGGAGAGGAGGGGGTCGTGACGTCGACACCCGCCCGCGACGAGCGCTGGCCCACCTGGTCGCCGGTCGCGCCCCGGCTCGCCTACGCCTTCAGGCAGCCGCGGCAGCCTTCCGGAATTGCCGTCTACGATCTCGCTACGGAGCGCTCCCAGGTCATCGCAAGCATCGCCTTCCCTGGCTCCTTCCTGCGCCCCGCCTTCTCGCGCGACGGAGACCGCCTGGTCGCTCAGCGACGTCCGGGCCGGAGCTCCGAGGCGGAGCTGTGGCTCCTCGAGCGCGGGCGGCGTCCGCGCAGGCTCACGAGCGAGCCCGGGGCAATCGACTCCAAAGCCCGTTTCACGCCTGACGGTCGGGCCATCCTGTTCACCCGCTGGGTCGAAGCGGGGGGACAGGCGGACCTGTTCCGGCTCGACCTCGAGAGCGGCAAGCAAGAGCGGTTCGCGAGCCTCCCGACGGCAAACGATCACTCGGCCTGGCCCTCGCCGACCCGCGACGAGATCGCCTTCATCTCGAATCGCGACGGCAGCAGGGACGTCTTCTTGGTCGATCTCTCCGACGGGGTACCCCGGAACCTGACGCGCTCGCCCGAGATCGACGAGGCTGCGCCGCTGTGGTCCCCGGACGGAGAGCGACTGGTGATCCTGCGGATGCCGCAGACCGAGTCCGGACGCCGCCCCTCGGCCGGCGAGAACCGCCTCGCCGTGATCGACCGCGAAGGCCGTGCGCTCTTCGAGACGCAGGGAATGATGGCCGACTGGATGCCCGCCTGGCCCGATGACACGGAACGCTAGCGTTTCGGGGGGCGTCACTGGGGAGAGAATCAGCGAGGCAGAGCCTCTCAGAGCAGTTTGCCGCTCCATAATTGCGCACAGAAATCACGCCACGGCACGATCTCGATTCCGTCCTGGGTCTTGCGCCGCCGCTCCCCCCGCGAGACCACGATGCTGCGCCGCGGCGTGTGCTCTTCGAGCAGGGCGCGCATTCCCCTGAAATCCGTCCCTCTCAGTTCGCGCGCCGCCTTGAATTCAATTGCAATTTCCATGTCCCCCACGATGAGATCCACTTCAAAGCCAGAACTTGTCCGCCAGAAACTCAGCGGATACTCGAGCCTTCCGTAGTCCAGCGCAGCGCGAACTTCGTTCAGCAGGAAGTGTTCGAACGCATAGCCGAAGCGGTCGGATCCCTCGCTGACGGTGCTTGCCTCGGGATGGAGCTGGTTGGCGACGCCAATATCAAAGAGATAGAACTTGGCCGTGTCGGCGAGGCGTCTCTTCTTGCGCTTCTTCCAGGGATCGAGCGTGAAGCCAAGCAGCGTATCGTCGAGAATCTGGAAGTAGTTGCGCACTGTGCTCGCCGATACGCCTGTCTCACGGGCGACATTGGCATAGTTGAGTTGCTGAGCGTGGCAGAAGCCGACGACCTGCAGAAAGCGGGAGAAAGCCGGTATGTTGCGTGTGACGGATTCGTCGATGATTTCCTCTTTGATGTAGTTGTTCACATAGGCCCTGAGCAGCAGCCTGGGATCCTCGACCAGATAGTGCGAGGGCAGCGCGCCATGATTGAGGAGCTTCTCCAGATCGACATCGCCGATCTCTTCGCTCGTCAACGGCAGCAGATGAAAATCGATCGCCCGGCCGCCGAGCAGATCTCGCGACTTGCGCCGCAGCTTGCGCGCGCTCGAGCCACATAGAATGAAGCGGGTCGCCGTGTTCTCCAGCAGCCAGTGCACCTCCTCCAGCAGGGCGGGCACCTTCTGGACTTCGTCGATCACCACAATCTCGGGCTGCTCAGCTAGGACCTCTTCGCGAATCTGAGCCGGTCGAACGCTCAGCCCGGCCTGCAGGTCGGTGTCCAGAAGATCGTAGAATTTCGCCTGCGGGTAGCGATCGCGTAGGAAGGTCGTCTTGCCTGTCTGTCGCGGCCCCCACAGAAAGAGCGCGCCAGAACCCGTGAGCGGATTGAGCACCCAATCCAAGTTCAGAGTTCGTGCGTACTTGGATATTCGTTGAGACATCTATTGATTATCGCGAGAATCCGTATCTCAGTCAACGATTGCCCTCAATTCGCGAACCGGCTCGGTGACCCGGGGCGCGGGTCGGGCTGTGGTAGCGGGCGGAGCCGAGTTGCTTGGCCCGTTTCGCCCTCCTGCGAACGGTCGCGACATCATCTCCATCCATCAAATCGCTCGAAAATTGCGGGAAAATTGTCCCGATCAGGGTGCCATGGGTGGTCCGGTAGGCGAGATCGAGAATGGGAAAAGCTGAGCAGTTTCGGGGTGTATCGGTTTTGACAACCCACAGGCGTCACTCGACGTAGCCGAGCTGCCTGAGCTTCTCCTGGAGCTCCGGGTCGAGCTCGGCGGGCTCGCTTCCATCCCACGGCAGCGACTTCGCCCGGCTGAGCTCCGCGGCCATGCGGCGCTCGAGCGCGCGCAAGGCGCCCGGTTTGAACCGCCGCGCGGATCGCGGATTGTGCTCTCCGGGATCCCGGGCCAGGTCGTAGTAGACGGGCGGGGCTCCCCGGCCGCGCGCGATCACCTTCCAGCCGGGCCCTCGAAGCGCCGCAGTCTTCTCCAGGTTGAGGAGCACGGGCACTCGCGGGGAACGACCCAACCGGATCTGCGCCGAAAGGTTCCGTCCGGTCGCCTCGGGGAGTGGGGGCGCACCGAGCAGCCCGAGCAGGGTCGGGGCCACGTCTTCGAGGGAGACCACGCCCCCGATCGCGGTACCCGGCCGGATCCCCCCCGGATACGTAAGGATCCAGGGCACGCGCACCGACTCTTCGAACAGGGTGTTCCTGTGGCCCTTGCGCCTGTGCTCGAAGAACTCGTCCCCGTGGTCCGAGACCAACGAGATCAGTGTGCGCCCCGAGTCGGAACGCTCGCGGAGGGCGTCGAGGAGAGACTCCAGCTGCGAATCGAGCCAGCGGATCTCCCCGTCGTAGAGCGCCCGCAGGTGCTGGAGGTCCCGCTCGGGGAGGTCTTCGTTGATCGTCCGGTTGAAGCTGTAGTCCCGCACGTCGAGCTCGCCCTCGTAGTCAGGGTCGAAGATCGCGTCGTAGGGCTCGGGGGGGATGTAATCGTAGTGGACGTCCCAGAGGTGGACGAAGAGGAAGAAGGGAGTGGCGCTCGGGCTGCGCTCCTCGAGCCATTCGAGCGCCGCCCCGATCACCTGGGGCGCCGTCTCGTCCGCGTGGGATTCGCGAATCCACTGCAGCGGCGGCGGGTGCGCGGCGGCCCTGCTGTTCGCGAAGTTCGTGTAGACCGAGAAGCCGCGGTCGAACCCATAGGCGCGGGCCAGAAAGGGCGCGGAGACGAAGCCCGCCGTCTCGTAGCCGAGCCGCGTCAGATGCTGAGCGAGAAGCGTGCGCGCCGTATCGATGCGTTGTTTCGGCCCGGCGACGCGATGCGCGGGAATCGAGAGCCCGGTGAGCAGGGTCACGTGGCTGGGGAGGGTCCACGACGTGGGCGCCAGAGCCGTCTCGAAGCGCAGCCCATCCGCCGCCAGCCGATCCATGGCAGGGCTCGTATCGCGCTCCGCGCCGTAACAGCCGAGGCGGTCCGCCCGCAGGCTGTCGATGGAGATCAGCACCAGGTTCGGCGGCCCCGCCTCCCGACACCCACCGCCGAGGAGCAGCAGGGCAACGGCGCAGGCGAAAAGGAGCCCGGACCGGCCGCGCATCAGGGACCGGCCTCTGCCGCGCGCGCGGCGAGACGGGCCCGGCGGGCGACCAGTCGCTCGCGCTCCGCGCCTTGAGTGCGCTGGATCGCCTCCCCTAGGGACGAGAGCGCAGAATCGGTGCGGCCACTTCGTTCGAAGGCCTCGGCCATGCGGATCCAGGGTTCGGGCGATTCCGGGTCGAGCGCCGCGGCGCGCTGCAAGGGATCCAGCGCCTCCTGGGGGCGCCCCGCCGCCAGGCAGAGCCGTGCGTACGCGAGTTGCACGTCTGCGACGTCGGGGTGCATGCCCGCCAGGCGCTGGAGCGAAGGAAGACCGGCGGCGGCCCGCCCCATGGCCTGGTAGCCCGCTGCCACCAGGTCCAGGGAGCTCGAGTAGAGGAGCGCAGCGCGGGTCTCGGGATCCAACCTCTCGAGCGCCTGGACCCCTCGGTCGAAGTACGCCGCGGCTGGCTCGGAGCGCCCCGCGTCGAATAGCGCCGAGGCCAGGTTGAAGAGCGCGGCCGGGTGGTCGGGATCGACTCGCACGTCCTGGTGCCAGATGGCAACCCGGCTGCGATAGTCGTCCAACCGGACGCCGGTCCGCCAGCCGAGCCCCAGGCAGGCCGCGGCGAGCAGCGCGAGTCCGACGGCTCGAGCCACGCGCACCCGGTTCGGCATCGCGCCGGCCCAGGCGCGGAGGCCGGCGAATCCCCCGACCACCACCAGGCCGATCACCGCCGCGAGCGCCAGGTAGATGCGGCGCTGAGCCGCGATCTCCGTCACCACCGGCACGACGCTCGAGCTGGGCGCGAGGGTCAGGAAGAACCACGCCCCCGCGAACCCGAGCCGAGGGCGGCGCCAGCAGGCCCACAGGGTCGCCGCAAACAGCGCGACGACGAGAGCGCCCTCGGGTGGGAACTCCGCCCAGCTCCGGGCGGTCCACGGGGGATAGCTGAGCCGCAGCGCATCCGGCCAGAAGCAGAGCCGCAGGTACTCGGCGATCACACCCGCCTGGGTCCGCAGGTAGGAGAGGGGCGAGACCTCGCTGCTCAGGGCCACCGCCCCCGCCCGGGGGCCGGCCACCACGAGCGGAATCAGGATGCCCCACGAGCACGCCAGGCCTGCGTACAGCCCTCGGTGCCTTCGCAAGGCCCGGGCGAACCCTCCCGACGCGAAAGCCCGATCGCAGAGCAGCACGGCGAGGGGCGCCGTGACGATCACCTCCTTGCTCATCGCCCCCAGCGCGCAGGCGCCGATGGCGACTCCGGTCCAGGCGAAGGACGCGCGGCGGGAGGTCGCTCCGAAGCGCGCCAGCGCCGCGAACAGGGTGAGCAGATAGAAGAAGCTCACCAGAAGCTCCGTCCGCTGCGAGACGTACTCCACCAGCTCGGTCTGGAGTGGGTGGAGGCTCCAGAGAAGTGCGACGGCTCCCGCAAGTCCGGCCGCTTCGCCTTGGCTCATCCGCAGGGCCGGCCAGGCGGCCAGGATTCTCTGGACGATCCAGAGAAGCAGCAGCGCGTTGGCGATGTGGGCCGCCAGGTTGAATACCCGGTAGCCGCGGGGATCGTGTCCATGCAGAGAGAAGTCGAGGGCCACGGTGAACGCGACGGCGGGACGACTCGCCAGGGGAATGTCGTGGTCGTACCACGCCCAGGTGGGCGGCCAGAGTCTCTCGATCCGATCGTTGCGCACCACCGCGTGGTAGTCGTCGAAGATCCACTCACCGCCCAGCCGGCTGGCGTAGAGGGCGGTGGTGGCAACCACCGTCGCGACTGCCCAGGCCGCGACGACCCGGGTCGAGCCAGGGGTCCGCTTCTTCTCGGGAGTCTTCGGAGGCGGCGGCCGCGTCACGAGCCGCCGTCGGAGGCGCGGTCGATGGAATCGCGCCGGGGCAGGTGGTGCTCCTCATCAGCGAAGAGGTGCTCTTTCGGTAGCATCGGCAACGCTTGTGCCCGGTCGGGAGATACGGCTCGCAGGCGGCATGGTACGGCAGGCGCGCGGGCGTAGCGAGCCCCACCTCTCGCCGTGCCTCCCCTCCCCGCAGCTTGCTGTAACCTCCACGGCGGCTTTCCCGGTTCGCGAGCCCACCGTGGCTTCGCCATGAGGCCGAGATGTCGTACCTGCGTTCGAAGCAACTGCTGTTCTCCGCGATCACCGCCGGTCTCGCCATCGGCCTAATCTGGGTCGGAGCGGAGGTCCTGCTCCGCGCCTCCGGTCGCGGGCCCTGGCACCCCATCTTCCTCGACCCGGCGCAGCCCGTGATCTACCGGCCGGACGCAGCACTCGGCTGGAGGCACAAGGAAGGTGAATACCGTTTCCCGGCTTTTTCACCCCTTGGCAGGGGAGTGCGGATGCGTTTCGAGCCCGACGGAAGTCGCTCGACCGGCGCCAGGGCGGGCGCCGGCGGCGGAACCATCGCGATCGTCGGGGGCTCCTTCACCGAGGGATTCGCCATCGCCGACCACGAGACGTTTGCATGGAAGCTGCAGGAGCGATTTCCGTCGATGCGGGTCAGGAACTACGGTCACGGTGGCTATGGCACCTACCAGTCGCTTCTCCTGCTCGAGCAGGTCCTGTCGCAGCGGCCGGCGCCGGTGATGGCGCTCTACGGCTTCTTCGAAGGCCACGAGATCCGAAACGTCGCAACGGCCGATTGGCTCGAGATGCTCTCCATGATGGCCCGGCGCCATTCCACCATCTCCGTACCGTACGCTACCTTGCGCGATGACGGCGTCATCGTGCGCCATCCTCCCGAGCCCTACCCGCTCTGGCCGCTGC
>Ga0255055_10002317_pt1 | contig 13501 bp, 14 predicted proteins | sample JV7_2_27_MG_FD_188633 | JGI IMG/M metagenome (GOLD analysis project Ga0255055, IMG submission 188633) | Seawater microbial communities from Jervis Inlet, British Columbia, Canada - JV7_2_27 | ecosystem: Environmental > Aquatic > Marine > Inlet | place: Canada: British Columbia | collected...
AAGCATATTCTTCCTGATTATTAGTATCTGCGGTAAAGTATTTAAACATTAATAATCCTTCCTCATTAAAAATGCGCAATAAATATTATTGTGAAAATGTTAATCAAATAAAATTTTGCTTATTTGCATTTCGGATTCTTCCCGAACGTCTTTTAATAATAATTCTAATGAAATATTTTTCCTTATCTTGCCAGAACCAATAATTACTCCACCTTTTATCGTAAGATAAGAGCAGGATAATTTTAATACACCCTTTTTTCCTTTGGATTTTAGCTCTTCATTTATATCTTCTATAAAACTTTGGGAAATTTTTCTCTGGTCTGAAGACCCAATAAAAATAGTTTCATCGCCTATTTCAATATTATCCAATATCAATTTATTTATAAAATCATGATATTCTTTATCATTTAATTTCAAAATAATTTCTAAAGCTTTATCAAAAACATCTTCAATAATTTTTTGTTTTTCCAATAGAATAGTCTTTTTTGCCTTTAAATTTGCCTCGGTTAATATTTTACTCTTTTTTAAGGTTACTTCTTGTTTATTTTTATATAATATTATATTTTTAATATTATCTGCTTCTTTTTCACCTTTTTTTATAATATTATTTGCATTATCTTCAGCTTGAGCAATAATTTTTTCTGCTTGAATCCTAGCATCAGATATAATTTTATCATTTATATCTTTAATAGTCATATAATATTCGTCCTTTTATAGAGTTATACCGTTAAAAAGTAACAGGGAAGCCAATAAAGAAAATACTGCATAAGTTTCTACCATGGTAACCATTACTATCGCTTTACCAAGTCCTTCCGGATTTCTAGCAGCTAATCCTATGGCTGCAGCAGCAGTTTTCCCCTGATACCATCCAGAAAAAAATCCTACTATACCTACCGGTATGCAAGAAAAAAATATCTGCATTCCTTGATCCAGGGTTATAGGAATGGGAGACCCTCCGAGAATTCCTGTTTTCATCAATACCCAAAATCCAACCAATAAACCATAAATGCCTTGTGTGCCCGGAAAGGCTTGTAAAAACAATACTAAACCAAATTTTTCCGGTTCTTCAGTTAATACTCCTATACCAGCAGCTCCGGCTATACCTACTCCGATACCAGAACCGGAACAGGCCAAACCTATAGCTGTTGCAGAACCTAAAAACGCAATTACTATTCCTTGTGTAATCATATTTCCCTCCTATTTCTAATTAATATTTCCTAACTAATTTGAACCTTTATATATTTAGTGATGACCTTAAAAGGTTTAAAAGGGGTGCCTCCACCTTCATAAAACTTAGTAAAATATTCTACGTATTGTAAACGAGTTGAATGGATAAATGCCCCCATACCACTTATCACCATATTAAATAGATGTCCTATAATAAAGACTAAAGCTGCTATAATAATTCCAATAATTGGAATATCTTTAAATAACATTACAAAATTATTAACCACCACTGCTAATACTGCAGTTGATAATCCTAAAGCAAATAGTCGTGAATATGAAAGAATATCACTAAAATAACCTATAAGATCATATAAACTTAATACTCCACCGGCAGCTTTTAGTATAATATTTTTATTTGACCTTCCCTGTGTAATAATCACAGATAACAATCCCGCCCAAATTATATATTTCGTAATAATTTCATATTTTTCCAAAGAACCAATAGCACTTGCTATTACAAATAAAAGTATTCCGGAAATTAATAATAACCATGAGCCTTGGTCCATAAAGCCTGTTTTAATTTTATTTTTCTTAATATTGGCAATGAATTTAATGATAAATCCGGTGTAAATTTGAATTACTCCTAAAGATAGAGATATCAATAAAAGAGGCATGGGATTTTTTATCGGGTCGAGTAAGGATATTGTATCAATTAAAAAAGTTTTTATAAATGAAATATTTTTTGGAAGAAAATTAAGGGTATCCCCCATCCAACTACCCATAATTGCCCCCATTATAAAAGTGGATATTCCACCCAAGAAAAATAATCCAAAAAATTTCTTTGCCATCCCTTCGAATTTGAATTTTACCAAAGCAAAGTAAGACAAAGCAGCGATAACCAAACCATAGCCGGCATCAGATAAACACATACCGAAGAAAATAAAATAAAAGGGAGCAAATAAAGGAGTAGGGTCAAATTCCTTATATTTGGGGATTCCATACAGTTCTGTTACTGATTCAAAAGGTTCTACAAATTTATTATTCTTTAAAGCTACTGGTATATCATCGCTTTCTTTAGGATCACTAAAGACAATCTCTAATTCTTTAAATTTTTTGAATAATATATTTTTTAACTTATTCAGCTCTTTCTTTAAAATCCATCCTTCGATGATTATAACTTTTCCAGTCTGTTTGATGTATTTTTCTATATCTCTTTTATTTTTTAAGATAGATAAATAATCAAAAGCAAGATATAATGATAAATTCTCTCTATACATCTTTTTACCTGCTTTAAGAATTATTCCCCTTTTTTCCTCAATATTTTTTAATTCTTTATAGATATCTTCTAAGATATTCTGTGGAGTTTTGCTAAATTCTAAAGGAATTTTAAAATAGTCAATATTGTATTTATTTAATATTTTTTTAATAAGAGCATAATATTCAGATATTGAAAGAATCATTATCTTGCATTGTTTTTTGTCTAAGCTTATTTTTATTATTTCAATTTCTTTTCCTATTCTTATTATTTCTTCTAAGCAAGAAATAAAATCTTTTGAAGGAATAGTTCCTACAATAATTTTAATATTTTTTGTTCCTTCTAAATCCTCTACTTTTATGTCTAATTCTTTCCATTCTTCTAAATTTTCTTGAAGATTTTTAAGATGGTTTTCTCTGTTTTTTAGATTCTTGAGATCCCCATCTAATTCTTTGCACTTTTTATAAATATTTTTATAATCATATTGAAAAAATAAAGAGGATAATTTTTTATAATCATAAACCTTATCAGGGTTGACTAGAGATTTATCTAATTTTTTGGGTTTATCTTTAAAATTTGATAGGAAATCTATGCAATATTTTACTTCTGGTAATGCGGATGTGCTTTCCATATTATTTATTGCATTGAAATCTAATAAACCATGCATCTTCAATTTAGATGTAACATCTATTATTTGGATACAGCCTGCTTTTTGGAGTTCTTCAATAATCTTATCTTTTAATTCAAGATGAGTAAAAATATTTACTTTTTTTACTTTGCAAACAGCCATTATTTTCCTTCCATTACTTTTTCAATTACTATTTTTACCGCTATATCGATATTTTTAAAAGATTTTTTACCTAGTTCTTCTTTCTCTCTTTCACTTTTTTTTATAATATTATCTGCTTCTATCCTGGCTAATTTTTCTTCTTTCTTAATTATCATCTTTCCTTCTTTTTTAGCTTCTTCTTTGATTATTTCAATTAGCTTACCTGCTTCTTCGTGGGCATTGTTAATGATTTTATCAGCTTTGTCATTGGCATCTTTGATAATCTTATCTGCTGCACGTTCAGTTTTTTTAACTTCTTCGATGATTTTATTTAACAAAAAATTCACCTCTCAATAATAATTGTAAGACAATCTATGAAAACTTTATAAAATGATGGACTATAATTTATGAATACATCGCTTTATTAATAATTATATAATATGTTATAATTATTCTCAATGCTAAAACAGTATCGAGTATATAGTATCGAGTATAAAATACAGTAATGAGTGATGAGTAATGAGTAATAAGATTAAATTTCAGAAATCATGAAAATGGGTATTTATTGCTAGTTACTTATCACTTGTTACACATTACATCACTTGTTAGCTAGTTAGTTGGTTACCTGGTTAATTGGTTAAAAAAATAATAGAAAAAAATCAGGAGCCAGAATAAATTCGTATTGCGAATTGCAAAAAGAAAAAAAGGGCACCAGATTTACCAACTTTTAATTTCTTCTAATAATCTTCTTATTATTATTTTATCACTACATTTTGCAATTATCTTGCCTTTTTTAAATAGCACTCCATTTTTTTTATCAAATGCAACTCCTATATCAGCTTCTTTTGCTTCACCCGGACCATTTACCATACAACCCATAACTGCAATAGTTAATGGTCTATTGATATTTCGAATCTGCCTTTCCACTTTTTTTACAATTTTACTTAGGTCTACCTTGCATCTCCCACAGGTAGGACAGGAAATTAAATCCGGGCTTCTTTGTCTAAGATGTAAAGCCTTTAATATCTCATACCCTACTTTTATTTCTTCTACCGGGTCTCCGGTAAGTGATACTCTGATAGTGTCACCGATTCCCTGAAATAATAGTGAGCCAATTCCCACAGATGATTTAATAATACCTTGAAAAGGCGGACCTGCTTCAGTAATTCCCAAGTGTAAAGGGTAATCATATTTTGAGGAAAATATATTATTTGCTTCGATAGTATTAATTGTATTTGTAGATTTAATGGAAAATATTATGTTATGATAGTTGAGTTCATCTAATATCTTTACAATATTTACTGCACTTTCCACTAAAGCCTGAGGAGTTACTTTTTTATATTTCTTCAGTATATTTTTATCTAACGAACCGGAGTTTATACCAAACCTAATAGGTAAATTCATTTTCTTTGCTGATTTTATAACTAATTTAATTTTCTCATTATCACCGATATTTCCCGGGTTTATCCGTAATCCATCCACACCACATTCAATTGATTTTAAAGCTAATTTATAATCATAGTGAATATCAGCAACTAAGGGTATATTAATTTCTTTTTTTATCAATGGTAGTGAATAACACGACTCTGAGTCTGGAACAGCGACTCTTACAAGCTCACAACCTTCTTTTTCCATTCTTTTTATCTGGGATATTGTATCTGATATATTTATTGTGTCAGTATTAGTCATTGATTGAACTGAAATTGGAGCATTCCCTCCGATTTTTAAGTTACCTACCTTCACGCTCCTGGTTTTTCTTCTCATATACATCTTTTACAATTTCCTTCTTTTTCTACTCAAAAAAAACTCTTAAAATGTCCTTATAAGTAGCAATAACAAAAATAATTATCATAAGTGATATCCCGATGAAATACATAAAGCTTATTTTTTCAGCTTCCAGGGGTTTACCTCTTAATTTTTCAATAGCTAAAATTATTATATGCCCGCCATCTAAAATGGGGATAGGAAGGAGATTAAACAATCCTATAAATATACTTAAAATTGCTGTAAAATATAATAAGTTTACGAAGCCTAATTTTGCTACTTCTCCAGTCATTTGGGCTATACCTAAAGGTCCTGCTATTTCAAGGGGGACTTTCCCGGTAATCATTTCCATTATGTTGGTAAATATTAATTTAATAATATTTCCAGTTGTAATTAAGCCCCTGGAAAATGCTGAAAATATATTAATCTTTTCGATAGATATTTCAAAAGTAATTCCAATTAAACCTTTTTTGTAAGTATCATCATATTCAGGAATTACAAAAACCTCAATAATCTCCCCTACCCTATCTAAGGTAATTTGTAACTTTTCGCCTGAACTTCTATTTATAATATCCGCAATTCTATTAGGATCATTCATTTTTGTCGAATTAATCGCGATAATTTTATCTCCGGAAAAGATACCAGCTTGTTCGGCAGGGCCATTTTCAACAACCGTCGATACATAATTGGTAACTACCGGAATTCCATTTGTAAAAAATATAAGGCTAAATATAACAACTGCGGTTGCAATATTCATAAAAGGACCTAAGGCCACTATTAATGCTCTGATTCCCAATGATTTTTTATCAAATCTTTGTTCTTCGGGTACTTCTTCTGATTTTTCTTTACCTTTTTCTTGTCCCATTTCTCCAGCCATTTTTACATAACCGCCGAGAGGAATTAAGCAGATTGCATATTCTGTTTGGTTTTTTGTAAACCCTACTATTCTCGGTCCGAAACCAAAGGCAAATTTATATACCCTTACTCCAGATGCTTTAGCAGCAATAAAATGACCGAATTCATGAAAAAATATTAATATACTAAAAACAAATATAAAGGCAATTATAGTTAACATTTTTACTCCAAATTAAATTAGTCGTTAGTGAATAAAGCTAGCGTAGAGCGTTTAGCGTATACACTTAGTTATATAGTTAGCTGGATGCAATTGTAACCTGTAATAAGCACCTGTTTTTATGATTTCTGAATTTTAAGCTCATTACTCATTACTTATTACTTGTTACTGTATTTTAAATTCATACAAAAATCTAAAGCTCTCTCCCTGGCCCAGTAGTCAGCATCTAAGATATCATTAATGTTGGGATTATACTTTGGTTTGTGTTCTTTCATGGTGTTTTTAATAATTAAGGGAATTGCAGAAAAGCTTATTTGATTATTTAAAAAAGCATTAACTGCAATTTCGTTTGCCCCATTTAATACCGCTGGCATCGTTCCTCCAAGTTCTAAGGCTTGATAGGCAAGTTTAATACAAGGGAATTTGTCAAAATATACTTTTTTAAAAGTTAGTTGGCCTATTTTGGTTAATTCCAGGCGTGGAAAGTTATTAGTAGTTCTATTAGGATAAAATAAGGCGTACTGTATAGGAATTCTCATGTCATGTTCACCTATTTGAGCCAAAATGGTACCGTCTATAAATTGAACCATTGAGTGCACATGACTTTGAGGATGGATTACGATTTCTATTTTATTAGCCGGTATATTGAAAAACCATTTTGCTTCAATTACTTCTAATCCTTTATTCATTAAGGTAGCTGAATCAATGGTAACTTTTTTCCCCATTTTCCAGGTAGGATGATTCAGCGCGTCCTCAACTGATACATTATTTAAAGCAGTTTCGGTTAAATTATAAAGTGCCCCTCCAGATGCAGTTAAAATAATTTTTTCCACACTGTCTTTTTTTTCATTCTTTAAACATTGTAAAATTGCACTATGCTCACTATCTATTGGTAAAATACTTGCATTCCTTAGTTTCGCTTCTTTAACTAATAATTCACCAGCTACCACTATTGCTTCTTTGCTGGCTAAAGCGATATTTTTTCCCTGTTTTACTGCTTCATAAGTAGGTATAAGGGAAGCTACCCCGGTTATAGCAACCACAATAATATCAGCTTCTTCTAAGATTGATATTTTTACTAATCCATCAATCCCCCATAATATTTTAATATCATTTAAGTTATTTAAATCTTTTTCTAATTTCTTGGCGGTATTTTCGTTTTTAACTACTGCTATTTTTGGTTTAAAAAAACTTATCTGCTCCTTAAGAAAAGTTGTATTTTCCCAACCACTTAGACCTACTACTTCAAATTCATTTGAATATTTTCGTATAACTTCTAAGGTTTGTTGCCCTATTGAACCTGTTGAACCTAATATAACTATTTTTTTTCTCATAATTAGATCTCGTACCTTCAAAAATATTTATTAATTAATTGTATCGGATAAATCCGATCTATACATTAAAAACAATATTATATGTAAAAAAGTTTTAATTTATTATTATGCAGCGAAAAGCTTAAAGCTAAAAGCGAAAAACCATAATTATTATTTAAAAATTCAGAAGTCAGGAGTCAGAAGAACATAAAATAACTCAACAACTAATATAACCTTATAATTTAAAATAATTCTGAATACTGGATTCTGTCTTCTGTTTTCTTAACCAATTAACCAGGTAACCAACTAACTATACAACCAAATGTATACACTCTAGGCTCCACTCTATCTTGCTAAATGCTATTACTTGTTTTTTAACTAGATACGATTCACGAGATACAAGATACGAATTAGGGTGTACAGAAAAAGGAAATTCCGACAATCAAGTTAAAAAAATTATATAATAATAGAATACAGGAGCTGTAAATATTAGACTATCAAGACTGTCTAATATCCCTCCATGACCAGGGACTAAGGTCCCTGAATCTTTAACCCCTGAACCTCTTTTCAATACGGACTCAAATAGATCGCCAAGTTGGGCTATTATCGAAATAATCAAACCGAGAGAAAGTAATCCATTAAAAGTTAAATTTAACCAGCCTTTTAAGGCAAATGTGACAGCAATACCAAATATTATCCCTCCAATCGATCCTTCAATAGTTTTTTTAGGACTTATTTTGGGAAATATTTTATTTTTACCAAGCTTAGTGCCAATAAGATAAGCTCCGGAATCATTAACCCAAGTAATAAGTAACAAGGAAATAAGAAAATAATTTCCATTGGGTAAATCTTTTATTTTTAGTATAAAGGAAAACAAGTATCCTAAATAAATGCTTCCAAAAATTGTAATGGATATCTCAGTTAATACCTTAGAATAATCTTTTTTTAATAGTTGCATAAAAAAAGACATTATAATAAAAAAAGTAATAAATATATTTTTAATATGGTAATTTAAGCTGTAAATATCATAAATTGAAGTAAAAACAAAGTATGATGTTAGCATACTGCCTAATATATATGATGGTTTATATCCTTGTTTGTGGGCTATACTATATAATTCCCTCAACCCCAACAAAGCTATTATTATAATAACAATAAAAAATGGGAATTCATTCCAAAATATTATTAGAAATACTAATGGAACCACTATAATAATAGTCGCGGTTCTCTTTAAAAAATTACTATATTTTTCCTCCATATTTTCTTACTCTTTTTTGGAAATTTATTATTGCTTCTATTAAATTGTTTTTATCAAAGTCGGGCCACAATACAGGAGTTACCCAAAATTCTGTATAAGCAGTTTGCCATATCATAAAATTGCTAATTCTCATTTCGCCCGCTGTTCTAATTAGTAGATCAGGATCAGGAAGATTATAGGTATATAAATTATCACTAACAGTATCTTCATTAATTTTATCAATATTTAAATTTTTTTTATCTATTTTTAGTATTATAGAATTGATTGCGTCAACAATTTCAGCCCTTCCACCATAGTTAACAGCAATATTTAAAATAAGTTTATTATTCTTTTTGGTGGATTCACATAATTCATTGATCTTATCATTAAGCGGGGTAGGAAGATCGGTTAACCTTCCTATAAAATTTATTTTTATATTATTTCTAATTAAGTTTGCTTTTTCTTTAACCAAAACACTTTCAAATAATTTTAATAGATAGGCTATTTCTTTTTTAGGACGTTTCCAATTTTCCGTAGAAAAAGCAAAAATTGTTAATATAGGTATATTAAAATCTAAGCAGCTAGCTATAACTCTTTTAACTGCTTTTGCCCCTTCCTTGTGCCCCATACTCCGGGGAAATCCTTTTTTCTTTGCCCACCGCCCATTTCCATCCATTATTATAGCCAGATGCTGAGGCAAACTACTCATATCAAATAATTCATTTTTATTGTTTTTACAATTACTAATAACTATCACCTATAAAAAAACCCCCTTTAAAAATATATTAATAAAAAATAGATTAATATAAATTAAAATTAGAAGGGGGTTATGCTTTTATTCCTTTATTATTGCTCCGCTTGGACAAGCATCGGCGCATGCTCCGCAATCTGTACACATATTTTTATCAATTAGGTAAATTTCCACTCCTTCAGAAATTGCTTCTGTAGGACATTCATCGACACATATACCGCATTTAATGCATTCGTCAGTAATTTTATAAGCCACTTACAAAATCTCCCTTCTTTTAATAATTAAAAAAACGATTTTTTATACTTCCATAATTTCTTTTTCTTTAAGCTTCAATAATTTATCAATATTTTCTGTATATTTATCTGTTAATATTTGGATTTTATTTTGATAGTTTTTACATTCATCCTCAGAAATATTATGTTCTTTCTCATCTTTTTTTATTAAATCATTCATTTCTCTTCTTATGTTTCTTATGCTTATTTTCCCATTTTCAGCCTCTTTTTTTATCAGTTTTACTAATTCTTTTCGCCTCTCTTCGTTTAGTGATGGTATTGTAAGTCGAATAATATTACCATCAACAGATGGAGCTAATCCCAAATCAGATTTCCATATAGCTTTTTCAATTTCAGAAAGGCAATTTTTATCCCACGGTTGAATAACTATTAAATTTGATTCTGGAATAGAAATATTTGCTACTTGTTTTAGAGGAGTTAGTGCACCATAATAGGATATTTTTATCCGATCTACCAGTACGGAAGAAGCTCTTCCTGTTCTTATATGAGCAAACTCATCTTTTAATACTGCAAGTGTTTTTTCCATTTTAACTCTTGTTGTATCTAATAAATCAGATAACATATTTATTCCCCCTTCACTATCGTTCCTATTTTTTCACCAAATACAACTCTTCTAATATTTCCAACAGTATTAAAATTAAAAACGATTACTGGAATATTGTTTTCCATACATAAGGATATAGCCGTTGCGTCCATAATCTTTAAACCTTTATTTAGGAACTCGAGAAATCCTAAATTATTAAATTTTACTGCTTTTGAATTTATTAATGGGTCAGACTCGTATATACCGTCAACTTTCGTAGCTTTAAGAATTGCTTCTGCATTTAACTCTAATGCTCTAAGGGCAGCAGCAGTATCTGTGGTAAAGTAAGGATTCCCTGTTCCAGCAGCTAAAATTACTATTCTACCTTTTTCCAGATGTCTAATAGCTCTTCTTCTGATATATGGTTCAGCAATTGCTTTCATCTCGATTGCAGTTTGTACCCTTGTTTCAATATTTAATTTCTCCAAAGATTCTTGAAGGGCTAAAGCATTAATAACTGTTGCTAACATGCCCATATAATCTGCCGAAACCCGATTTATGCCTTTTTCACTCCCCTCTTGGCCTCTAAAGATATTTCCCCCTCCAATTACAACCGCTGTTTGTACTCCAAGTTCTTTTATCTCTGTAATTTCCTTAGCGATAAAATTAATCTTTTGGATGTCGATGCCATAACCTTTTTTTCCGGAGAGTGATTCGCCACCAAGTTTTAAGAGAATTCTCTTATATTCAAGTTTTTTCATATATTTATCCTTCACCACAATATTTAGCGTAGAGCGTACAGCGTTTAGCGTATAGGAACTCAGTATTGCGTATCGAGTATCGCGTATAGATACAGTAATAAGTAATAAGTAATAAGTAATGAGTAATAAGTAATGAGCTTAAATTTCCTAAATCATAAAAACAGCACTTATCGCAGGTTAGTTACCACACGTTACACGTTACATCCATTGTTGATTAGTTAGTTAGCTGATATGTACCGATTTAATAACCAATTAACCAGGTAACTAGCTAACTAGTTTTAAATTTCCTCGCCAAGTTGGAATCTGGCAAATCTTTTGATTACAATATTTTCACCTAATTTAGCAATCAACTCTAATAATAATTGATTAATATTTTTACTATTATCCTTAATAAATACTTGCTCTTTTAAACAGCTTGTTTGAAAATATTTATTTAATTTTCCTTCCACAATTTTTTCAATAATCTGGGCAGGTTTACCTGATTTTTCAACTTGCGCATAAAATATTTCTTTTTCTTTTTCAATTATACCGTTGGGAACATCTTCTCTGGAAATAAATTTAGGATTTGAGGCTGTGATTTGCATAGATATATCTTTCACAAATTCTTTAAACTCCTTAGTATTGGCTACAAAATCTGTTTCACAATTTATCTCGACTAAAACTCCTATTTTACCATATAAATGAATGTAGGATTCTACTTTTCCGCTTAGTGCTTGCCTATTAAACCTAGCAGCAGCTGCATCCATTCCCTTTTTACGTAAATATTCAATTGCTTTTTCCAGGTCTCCCTCAGTAGCTTTTAAGGCTTTCTTGCAATCCATCATTCCAGCACTTGCTTTTTTTCGTAATTCTTTAACCATCTGGGCAGTAATATTCATCCATATCTCCTTGTTTCGTTAAATATATATTTTATACTTCAATTTTTTCAGTTTCTTTTTCAATAGTAGATTTCTTTCCTTCAATAACTGCGTTAGCTATAACTGAAGAAATCAGTTTTACTGCTCTTATTGCATCATCATTCCCTGGAATTACATAATCAATTTCCTCTGGATTACAATTTGTATCCACAATTGCCACAATAGGAATAGAAAGTTTATTAGCTTCAGCAACTGCAATCTTCTCTTTTTTTGGGTCAACTACGAATATTGCAGCTGGAAGTTCTTTCATATCTTTAATTCCGGTTAATACTTTTTTAAGTTTCTCTTTTTCTCTCTTCAAACTTATCACTTCTTTTTTAGGAAGAACTTCAAACATTTTATTATTTTCCATTTCTTCCAATTCATGAAGCCTTTTTACTCTTTTTCTAATAGTATCGAAATTAGTTAACGTTCCGCCTAACCATCTATAATTTATGTAATACATACCACATCTCTCGGCTTCATTTTTAATCGATTCCTGAGCCTGTTTTTTTGTTCCTACAAATAGTACATTACCACCATTACTAGATATTTCCCTTATGACATTATATGCTACTTCGATTAATTTTACAGTCTGTTGAAGATCTATAATATATATATTATTTCTTTCTGTAAAAATATATGGTTTCATCCTGGGATCCCATCGGCGCATTTGGTGGCCAAAATGTACCCCTGCTTCCAGTAATTGCTTCATCGAAATTACACTCATCTACCATCCTCCAATTTTCATTTTTATAATCTTATTTTTCTATTTTTTATTATGATGCAAAAATTATTATAAGTCGTTATAACTTATATATAATAAGCGCACAAAATCAAAGATAGTATAACACAGTTTTTTTTCTAAATCAAGAAAATTAAATATAGTTACTTGGTTACTTAGTTACTTAGTTAGTTAGTTAAAAACACAAATCAAAACCAACAAATCGAATAACTAATAAAATAGTTACCACCTGATAGACAGACGGACCTGTCCTCGTGAAAATGGGGAAAACCTGCCCTACGCGATATACAATATACGAAATAACTGGCTACTGTCATCTTAACCAGTTAACCAGGTAACTAAGCAACTAACTAACCAAATTAATTGGTGAATTACAGAATATATCTACTTAAATCTTCGTCCTTTACAATGCTTTGTAATTTCTTATTTACATATTTTTTATCAATAATAAATTGCTTCTTTTTGCAACCGGGGGCATTAAAAGATATATCTTCTAATAGCTTTTCTAATATAGTATAAAGTCTCCTCGCTCCAATATTTTCTGTCTGTTCATTTACCAAAAAAGCAGTTTCAGCAATCTCATCAATAGCGTCATCTGCAATTTCTATTTTCAAACCTTCGGTAGCAAGTAAGGCTACATATTGTTTTATTAGTGAATTACAAGGTTCAGTTAATATCCTTTTTAAATCTTCTTTGTTTAAAATATTTAATTCAACCCTAATAGGAAAACGTCCTTGTAATTCAGGTATTAAATCAGAAGGCTTTGAAGTGGTAAAAGCACCGGCAGCTATAAATAAAATATGGTCGGTCTTTACTGCTCCATATTTAGTCATAACTGTTGAACCCTCAATAATAGGTAATATATCTCTTTGAACTCCTCCTCTGGATACATCTGGTCCGTATGATTTTTCTTGCCTGGCAATTTTATCGATTTCATCAATAAAAACAATCCCTA
>Ga0255055_10002318_pt1 | contig 13494 bp, 11 predicted proteins | sample JV7_2_27_MG_FD_188633 | JGI IMG/M metagenome (GOLD analysis project Ga0255055, IMG submission 188633) | Seawater microbial communities from Jervis Inlet, British Columbia, Canada - JV7_2_27 | ecosystem: Environmental > Aquatic > Marine > Inlet | place: Canada: British Columbia | collected...
CGCTGCAGAGCGGCGTCGGCGGAGACCGTCGTGCCCATGCCGCCGTCTTCTCGCGGGGAGCGTCGGGATCGGGCGTGGTGCCAGGCTCGTGGTTCCGCCGCTCGGGGATCCCGCACGGGTCCGACACCAGGAGGAGGTGGCACGCCCGGCGGGGCTCGAACCCGCATCTTCGGCTTACAAAACCAATGCTCTAAGGATGGACCATGGCTCCGAGTTCCCTCGAATCGTCCTCGCAGGCCGACCCGATCACGCCTCGCCGTCACGCGGGCCCGGCTCACGGGCATGAAATCCGGACGTCGCGCTCTGTCGAACCGATCTCGAGCCCCGGAGTCAATCCGGCCAGACCTCTCAGACGCCGGCTTCCCTCGGACTTTCCGGCCCGTTTCCAAACCAATTGAGCTACGGGCGCCGAATACCTCCTGTCGATCTCCTCATTCTATCAGACCTGCGACGAGGTCCAAGAGGTCCCGGACGGTGCGCAGCTGGGCGAGATCGACGTCTTCCCCGATCTCGATGGCCAGGCGTTCCTCGAGCTCCACGAGGATCACCACGAGGGTGATCGACTCCAGCGCCAGGTCCGCCTTGAGCTCCAGAGCGAGCCATCGGTCCGCGGGCCTCAGCTTGGGCACGTGGTGGCGCAGGACAGTCAGCACTTCGCTCTCGATCGCTCGACGGTCCATGCCGGGATGCCTCACGCCCGCGAGAGGAGGCTGGCGCCACAGAGGTAGACGGGGGCCGTCGCGTTGGAGAACCCGCTCTTGAACCCCGAGAGCGGATACTCCTTCGAGTCGCGCAGACCCACCTCTGGGCCGAAGCTCAGGTAGCGGCAGTCGGCAAAGTGTTCGATGGCAAATCCGTGGCAGGCGTAGGAGGCCGCGATCCCGTACCCCTCCTGGTTCGACATGCCGAGGTGAAAGTAGGCGATGTCGCGGAAACGGATCCAGATGGAGAGGGTGACCAGCGCTTCCCCGACGAACGCGGCGATGGTGGTGAGCTCCTTCATCTTCGCCAGGTTGGGGAAGTAGGCCGGCCCGAAGTCCATGGATCCGGAGAGCTCCTTGATCTCGGCGAACCCGCGGTACATCTCGTACGCCGACTCGATGTGATCCGCGAGGGCGACGCGACGGACCCGACAGCGGCGGTTCGAGCGGTTGATGCGATTCCGATGCTTCTTTCGAAAGCGCACCGGCCCCGCCGCGCGATCAATCAGGTAGGTCGTCTTGAACGGCCTGCACAGGTCGAAGGCAGCGCGCAGGGCCTCCAGGGGCGGTTGCCACAGGGCATCGGTCACCAGCGAGACGGAGCCGACGCCCTGCTCCCGCAGGAAATCCAGGCCGGCGACCAGATCGCAGTCGGGTTCCAGGGACGCATAGGGATAGAGGCCGCTCGCCGTTCGGACGCTCGGATCCGACGCGGCGCAGCGCACCAGCACGTTGCTTCGCCAGGGCGGCACCTCGAGCCGCGTACGCCCGTCGCCTTCCAAGCCCCGGCTGTAGGCGTCCGAGGCGTACGGATGGCGTTCGAGCATGCGGCTTCTCCGGGGGTGCTTGATCGCTGCTTCGATTCGGAGTTAAGATGGTACTGGTTCGGGGGGTTGGAGCGCAGCTGAGAAAAATGTCGGCCCTGCTCCACAAGCCCGGGAACGGCGGGAACGGCGCTCTCGCCGGGCCCGACCGCTGCCTCCATGAGCGTTTCGCGAGCCAGGCGGCTCGCACGCCGGACGCCGTCGCGGTGTGCTGCCGCGGTGAGGTGCTCACCTATCGGGAGCTCGGCGCGCGCGCCAGTCAACTCGCCCATCACCTCCGTGCACTGGGCGTCGGCCCGGAGGTTCGTGTCGGCGTCTGCCTCGAGCCCTCCCTGCACTTGCTCATCGCGCTCCTCGGAGTGCTCGAGGCGGGCGGGGCCTACGTGCCGCTGGATCCCGATCACCCACCCGAGCGCCTGGCCTTCCTGCTCGACGACAGCGAGGCGCCGCTGGTCCTGTCCGTCCGCCGGCTCGCGGAGGCACTGCTGCCGCGCACCACCGGCCGCGTCCTCCTCGATGACGACGCCGACCGGATCGCACGAGGCCCGACGAGAGCCCTCGAATCCGAGTCATCACCCGACCAGCTTGCCTACTTGATGTACACGTCGGGCTCCACCGGCCGGCCCAAGGGCGTGCTCGTCGAGCACGGCCACCTCACCCGTCTCTTCGACCAGACGCGGCCCTGGTTCCACTTCGGCGCCACCGACGTCTGGACGCTGTTCCACTCCTACGGCTTCGACTTCTCGGTATGGGAGATGTGGGGCGCGCTCATGCACGGCGGCCGTCTCGTGGTCGTGCCTCCCGAAGCCAGGCGTTCCCCGGCTGCGTTCCTCGCCCTGCTGCAGCGGGAGCAGGTGACGGTGCTGAACCAGACTCCCTCGGCGTTCCGCCGCCTGATTCTCGCGGAGGGGGAAGCGGACCGATGCGAGTCTTCGCTGCGTCTGGTGATCTTCGGCGGCGAGTCGCTCGACCCGGGCATGCTGCGTCCGTGGTTCGCGCGTCACGGCGACGCCCATCCCCAGCTCGTCAACATGTACGGGATCACCGAGACGAGCGTCCACGCGACCTACCACAGGCTCCGCGCCACCGACGAGGCGGGACAGAGCCCGATCGGCTGCCCGATCCCCGATCTGGAAGTCTTGCTAATGGACGAAACCGGCAAGCCGGTGCCGAAGGGCGCCCCCGGCGAGATCTACGTGGGCGGGGCAGGCGTCACGCGAGGCTACTGGAGGCGGCCGTCCCTCGACCGGGAGCGCTTCGTGCCCGACCCGCGCGCCCGGAAGCCGGGAGCGCGTCTCTACCGCTCGGGCGATCGGGCCGTGGAGCGGGGGGACGGGAGCCTCTTCTACCTGGGCCGGCTGGACCAGCAGTTCAAGCTCCTGGGCCATCGGATCGAGCCCGGGGAGATCGAGGCCTGCCTCCGGGAGCATTCGGGTGTCTCCGAAGCCGCACTCGTCGCGCCGGAGTATGGCCCGGGCGATCGACGCCTGGTGGCCTACCTCACCGCCCGGGAGGGCGGGGCGGCGAAGGACTCCGAGCCCTTGGTGCGCGCACTCCGCGCGCTCGTGGCCCGGAAGCTTCCGCCTCACATGCGACCGGCCTCGTTCGCGGTGATCCCGCGCATGCCGTTGACCGTCAACGGAAAGATCGACCGTCGCAAGCTCTGCGAGGCGGCGCTCGAGCCGACCGCGGCGGCGGGTCTGCCGGCAGGCCCCGAGCGAGCGCTCCCCGAGGCACTCGCCGCGCTCTGGGGAGAGGTGCTCGAGATCGAGGGTGTGCAGGCGGAGGACGACTTCTTCGAGCTCGGCGGAGATTCGCTCAAGGCCGTGCTCCTCTTCGCTCTGATCGAAGAGCGCTTCGGCGCCCGGCTGGATCTGGGCGTCCTCGCGAGCGGCGCGACCGTGGTCCGCCTCGCGGAGGCCATCGCGGATGAGCTCGCGCAGCCGGTACTGGAGGTCGAGGCGTGAGCACCGCACCCGGTCCGCCCGGCCCGTCGCGCGACTTCGCCCTGACCGAGGCCGAGCTCGCCGCCTTCCGGCGCGAGGGCTTCGCCGGTCCCTTCACGCTCTACGAGCCCGAAGAGATGCGCCGGATCTGGAAGGCCGTGCGGCTCGAGCTCTTCGACCGAAGTCACGCGATCTATGACGCCAAGGAAGCCGTCTCCGGCTCCACGGACATCAGCAACTACGATCGCCATCTGGACGTGAGCCTGCTCAGCCGTCACGTCTGCCGGTCCGAGATCGAGCATCGTGTTCGCAGCATCCTCGGTCCGGACGTGTTGTGCTGGCGGACCGAGTTCTTTCCCAAGTACCAGGGAGACGAGGGGACCGACTGGCACCAGGCGGCGAGCTTCGCGAACGCCTCGGGAAGGCCGCAGATCCTCTGGCCAGAGGGTTCGCCGCAGAGGGGCGCGCTTACGGTGTGGACGGCCTTCACCGAGGCAACGGAAGGGAACGGCTGCCTGCGGCTGATCCCGGGAACGCACCAGCGGATGTTCTACGACGAGAGCAAGAGGATGGAGTACGCGCCGGAGTCCATCGGGCGCCGGGACAAGGACGGTGTCCGGCGCGGCTTCTTCGGCTACGACTACCGGGAGCTCCAGATCGATCCGGACTGGAAGCCGGACGAGTCGAAGGCCGTCTCGATGGTGATGAGGCCGGGCCAGTTCATCCTCTTCTGGTCCACCCTCATGCACGCTTCGCTGCCTCACCGGGGCGAAGGGGAGGGGATGCGCCTGGGCTATGCTGCGCGATACGTGCCTACGGAGGTGCGAATCTATCCCGACACCACGGAGGTGAGGCAGTACGGAGGTCGCATCTCCCTGGAGAAGTACGGCGCCGTGCTCGTCTGCGGCCAGGACGAGTACCGACACACGCGCGTGCTGACGAAGAACAGGCGCGGGGAGCCTTTTCTGCCAGGGGAAGACGCCAGCTCGAGGGATGTGGGGGAGCGGAAGTGATCGAAGCCATCAATCTCGCCGAGAAGCTCGAACAGTTCGACGAGCACTGGAGTCCGAAGATCGTCGGAGAGCTCAACGGCCAGTACGTCAAGCTCGCGAAGTTCAAGGGGGAATTCGTCTGGCACCAGCACGAAGCGGAAGACGAGCTCTTCTACGTGACCCGCGGTGAGCTCCTGATCCAGCTGCGGGACGGAGAGGTGCGGGTCCGCCAGGGAGAGTTCGCGATCGTGCCGCGCGGCGTCAGGCACCGGCCGGTGGCGGAGCAGGAGGTGCACGTGCTGCTCTTCGAACCCCGATCGACGGTCAACACGGGCGAGCAGCAGGGCGAGAGAACGCGGTCGGATGAGTGGGTCTGAGGCCGCCGGCGTGTCTTGCGGCGCCGAATCCGTCCGTGTGGCGTGCGACCTGCGCACGCTCTTTCGCGCGCTCCTCGCGGTGCGGAAGCTGGCCCGGGCGCTCCGGCGCGAGGTCCGCGTCGTGGCCTGGCCGCCGGGGGAGGGTGCCGGGGGGCTGGATCGCCGGAGCTGGCTAGAGGAGATCCTCGCCCTCGCCCAGGAGGCGTACGGCCTCGGCAACCTGCGTCTCTCCGAAGCGGAGCCGCGCGAGCTGGATTCCTTCGAGCAGGTCGTCTCCGAGAAGCTGATGCTCGGGCGCTGGCTCGGGGCACCCGAGGTCCGCGAGTCGGAGCGCTCGGATGCCCGACGGCGGATGCGGCAATGGCTCGCCGAGGTGGCGGAAGAGGCTCCCGAGGCGGTCTTCGGTGGGGAGACCATTCGCGCTCCGGACGGTGCACACCTGCCCGTCTATGCGGGAGGGACACCAAGCGCCGCGCCGATCGCGCTGGTGCTGCCGTGCGGCATGCCGATCGAGCTCTCGGAGATGTGGCTGCGCCGTCTGGCGGGCCGGGGGCGCGTCGTCGCCTGGGAGACACGGGGGCTCTTCGGCCGCCAGGACGACTTCGACGCGATCGGCGTCGATCTGGACACCCAGGCGAAGGACCTCTTCGCCGTGATGGACCACCATGGCATCGGTCGGTCCCACGTGGCGGGCCTGTGCAGCGGCGCGGTCGTGGCGATGCGCGCCGCTGCGCTCCAGCCGGAGCGCGTCTCTTCACTCAGTCTGTGGAACGGCGACTACTACGGCCTCGGGGAGGACTGCCCTCGGACTCCCTACCAGAAGGGCTTCGCCGCCCTCACCGCCATGGTCGCTCGAGACCGAAGAAGGGCGGCGCTGGTGCAACGGCGCTTTCTCCAGCCCGCCGCGATCGCGGGCGTCGACCGGACCTGGGCGCACCTCACGCTCTACCCCTACGCCGACGCCAGGCTCCTTCACGTCTTCGGCAGGCTCAACCTGCCCGTGATCGAATCGGAGCTCGCCGCGTGGGTCGGGAACGTGCAGGTGCCGACGCTCGTCGTGACGAGCGAGACGGACGAACGTGCGCACCCCGAGGGCTCGCGGCGGGTGGCGCGCGCGCTTCCGCGGGGGCAGCTGCACACCGAGCCGGAGGGAGACCACCTCTCGGTGCTGACGATCCATGCGCACCTTGTGGAGCTCGCCAGGCGCTTCTCCGAGCGGCACCGGGCGTGAGGTCGGAGCCCAGGATGGACCCGCAGGACCTCGACTGCGTCATCGTCGGCTGCAACAACCGTCCCTTTTCGCAGGTCCTCGAAGAGGCAGAGCAGACGAGGCAGTTCTCCGGCGCCTACGAACACTTCAAGGCGAACTCCGCCTGGCTCGGCGCCGAACGCCTCACCTACGCCGACCTCTTCAATCGGTGCTTCACGGCCTCCACCGGACGGCCGGCCAACTGGAGCATCTTCCAGGCTCCCCAGCTGGGGGTCCATTACCTCGCGAACTTCCTCCTCGAGCGCGGCTTCCGGGCCGAGCCAGTCAACTCTTTCAACGACGACCGGGATCGCTTCGAGCAACTTCTCGAGCGGGCGCCCCGGGCGGTAGCCATCACCACGACCTTCTACTTCGACCCCTCTCCCGTTCGAGAGATCGTCGATTTCATCCGCCGCCGCAGCTCGGATGCCAGGATCATCGTCGGCGGCACCTACATCTACAGCATGGTGTACGAGCAGCCGGAGGCCATGCAAGATGTGCTGTTCCGGCGCATGGGAGCGGACATCTACGTTCAGGACGCGCAGGGCGAGCTGAGTCTCAGTCGAATCTGTGCTGAACTCAGAGAGACCTCTCCACGGCTCGAGGGGGTGCCGAACCTGGCATTCTCCTGCGCGGACAAGAGCTTTCTTCGCACCCGGCGCCAGATCGAAGTCAATGATCTGAACCAGAACGCGATGCGCTGGGAGCGCTTCGACCGCAGCGTCGTTGCACCGACCGCCCTGGTTCGGACCGCCCGGAGCTGTCCGAACCGATGCGCCTTCTGCCGCTACCCGGTGCTCGAGGGACCGCACGCGCTGGCCGATCTCGCGACCGTCGAGAAGGAGCTGGATGATCTTCACTCCATCGGGGTCACGCACATCGTCTTCGTGGACGACACGTTCAACATCCCACTCGACAGGTTCAAGGACCTGTGTCGGATGATGATCCGAAAGAAGTACGGATTCAGGTGGCTTTCGTACTTCCGGTGCGCGAATGCGGACGAGGAGGCGTTCGATCTGGCCGCGGAGTCCGGAGCGATGATGCTGTTCCTGGGGATCGAGTCCGGCGATCAGCGCATCCTGGACGGAATGAACAAGAACGCCACCGTGGAGCAGTACCACCATGGCATCCAGGAGCTGAAGAAGCGAGGGATCGACACCTACGCTTCCACGATGATCGGGTTCCCGGGAGAAACCGAGCGGACGGCGCGGAATACCATGCGATTCATCGAGGAGGCCGAGCCTGCCTTCTACTCGATGGAGGTCTATTTCCACGACACCAAGGTCCCGGTGGCCGAGAGGAAGGAGGAATACGGCATCAGCGGCAGCGGCTATTCCTGGCGTCACGACACCATGGACTGGAGGGACGCCACGGAGCTCTTGAAGGTCGGGTACCGCTCGATCCGCGGGTCGAGCATCCTGCCCCTGCATTGCTTCAATGTCTGGTCGTTGGGCTACTACCACAGCCACGGTGTGGCAAGGGATCGGCTGCGCGAGTTCGTCCGATTGGCGAGTCGGCTGTGTGTCGCCGGACTCGACGATCCGCCCTCCCCGAACCAGGATGCCGAGGATCGGATCCTGAGGGTCTTCGGGGACGGCCCGTGGAACTGAACTTCCGAAACTTGGAAAACTTTTTCCTTTCTCCAGGATGCCCGATCCTGTAAGACACCGAATTCATTGAAGTTCACTTTAGGTGCAAAACTTGCAGGCATTGTTACTGCGTGGATTCTTGCATCCGCACGGAGCCTTTTCATGAGCCGAACGCAGGTACATAGGGAGGAGCAATATGGCACCCGGTTTCGGGAAGGCAAAAATATTGGGGATCATGATCGGGGCGGTGCTCGCCCTCGGAGCGGGAGACGCCCGGGCCGGCCCGCTCCCGTTCACGGGCACGCTGACCTTCCGGATCGCCACGTTGCCGGGCGTTGTCGGAGCCGGCGCCGGGATCGCGTCGGTGAACGGGTCGGCGGGCGGCGGTCACCTGAGCACGCTGGCCCTGGGAGGTGGGTCCTTCGGCCCAATCACGACCAGCATCCCAGCCCCCCCTACAATTAATTCAGTCATCTTCACGGGCATTGACAATCTCACGGGCACATTCACGGGCATTTCAGGCGGACCGCCGGGCGGCGGCTCGATGGGTATATTGGGTGTCGCAAAGATCTGCTTGGTCTTTGCGCCCTGCGCGTACGCGGCCGTTTCCGTCCCCCTCACGCCGACGCTGGGCGGAGCGGGGTTCGGCATCGGAGGAACCCAGACCGTCCCGGGAGCTGTAGCGCTCACCATGCTGCACGCACCGTGGACGGTCGGCCAGCCGGTGATGACCATCCACACCGCGAACAGCACGATCTCGGTGCCGACCCTTCCAGGTGGCTTCGCCCATGGTCCGGCCTCGCTCACGTCGAGCACGGCCCAGCGCTCGGGCGTCCTCCAGCTCGTGACGGTCAGCAAGACCTACACGAGCCTTACGGGTGCATTTCCAGAGATGCCCGTGGTCGGCTTTCTGGACCTGCACTTCGTGCCAGAGCCGGGGACGGCGCTGCTGCTCGGTTTGGGCGTGGTGGGACTCGCAGCAGTCGGGCGACGGCGGTCACCCCACTAGAAGACAGTGCCCATCGACACATCAAAGCGCTCCGGCCCACTCGGGTCGGGGCGCTTCTGGCTTGTCAATTTGGGGCCGGACCGCTGACACCACCTCGCGTCACTTTCGCCCCGCGATCCACGTTCGGGGGAGTGAACCCGCCCGGATTTCGCCGGATGGCCTTGACGACCTTCTCTGCGGACACTTCCGCTCCCTTCGCCATTGGATCCCTTCTCGCCTGGTGTAGAAGTGTCTCTTCGATCAACCCCCAAATGGTCCAAGTCACTCTGACGGGTCACAGCGTGCTCTCATTTCCACTGCTTCGCTCGGGCGAATGCACAGGAGCGCCGTGGCCACGAAGAGACCGCGTTTCTCCTCAGGGATGGCGTCCAAGATCGCTCGCTGGGTCTGAGGGCCGATCCTTGTCGGATGGCTCTTGGGCTTCTTCGGCCATGCAAGGTGCGTCATTTGGATTCCGCGCCGAGCGATCCGGCGACCTCAGAGCCAGGGCGCCAGCGGGCCGCGGGGCGGCTCTTCGCGGGTAGTTTGCGATGCTGGGGTGGCGAAGCGCGGCCTCGTCTCCGGGCCGGCAGCAAGCCAGGATGAGTGTGGATCGATGACAGGCGGGTGGGTGCTCCCTTCGAGGCGGTCGCGCCGCATCTCGGGATTGGCTCTGGTGGCGGTCCTGACGATCCTGGTTGGATGCGTTTTGGGAACGGCTCCGAGCCGGGAAGACGGGGATCCGCCCCCTGGGCCTGGACGAGAGGACACCGGGCCGTTCTTCTACCCGGAGCACGAGGTCGACTTTCCGGCGCGTCCCGTGGAGCCGATCCGCCCGGCCTATCCTCCACGGCTTCGCGCACTTGGCATCGAGGGTGAGGTGGAAGCGCGCGTGATCGTCCTGCCGGACGGCTCGGTGGGGGGCGCCCGACTGGTGACGAGCACCCACGACGACTTCACCGTCGCGGTGCACGAGGCGCTGCGCGAGGCGCGCTTCCACCCGGCGCGCCGCCGCGGGGAGCCGGTGTCGTCGTGGGTCACGGTGCGGCTGCGCTTTCGCCTGGAGGAGTAATCCCGGTGCGGCAAACGGCGCGCTAGTCTGTGCCCCGGCGGCAGATGCCCGGGAGGTCGTCGGTGGCTCGCGTCCGACTCCGCATCTATCTCGGCGAGGAGGAGCACAAGCTCGGACCGGGCAAGGTTCAGCTCCTCGAGGCGATCCAGGAGCACGGGTCCATCTCGGCTGCGGCCCGGTCCATGGGCATGGCCTACCGGCACGCGTGGGAGCTCGTCGACGACCTGAACCGCTGCTTCCGGAGCCCGGTGGTCGCGGCCTCCACCGGTGGGCGTACGGGCGGCGGGGCGGAGATCACGCCGTTCGGCGAGGAGCTGATCCGGCGCTTCCACGCCATGGAGAAGGCGACGCGCCGGGCCGTGGCCCGCGACCTCGATGCCCTGGATGCGCAGGTCGCCGCGCGGGCCCCGACGACCCGCGCTGGCAAGGACCGCGCTCGCGAACGCTGACGCAGCCGGGCGCTTCCCACGCGCCGGTCTTGACGCACACCTTCCGGCTTTGGTTATATTCACCTGGGAATAACGGGCTCTCTGCGCAGGGGCCGGTGGGGCAGGAGATGGGTGATGCTGGGATGGCGCCTGCTTGCGGCGTGTGTCATCGGACCGGCTGTCGCGGCCACGGGGATCAGAGCGGCCGCGTCCGGCTCGGGGGTTGGAGGCGGGGGCGCGGTCGCATCCCCCTCCGCGCCACCGCCCGGCCCCGTCTACGAGGAGACCGTGACCTCGGAGCGGGACCTCGTGGAGCAGGTGGGCACGACGCGGCGTGTGGACGAGGAGGACATCCGCCAGGAGAGCGCGCGGACGCTGGACGAGGCGCTGGTGCGCCAGCCCGGCGTGGTCGTCCGCACCGGAGCCAACGGCGTGCCCCGCATCGATATGCGGGGGCTTCGCACCCGCCACGTGCTGCTGCTCGTCGACGGCATTCCCTTCAACAACACCGAGGACAGTCAGTTCGACCCCACGCTGATCCCGACGGAGATCATCGAGGACATCAAGCTCTCCTACGGCAACAGCTCGGTGCTGTACGGCGACGGGCCCATCGGGGGCGTGCTCCAGATCCGCACCCGCCGCGGCGAGGAGGGGCTCCACGGCAGCCTGTCCGCCGAGGCGCGTCAGCGCGATCAGTTCCTGGGCCAGGTGACGGTCTCCGGCGGCAGACCCGACCTCGACGTCTTCGTCAGCGGGAGCGCATTCGACAGCCACGGCTTCCCGCTTTCGGACGAATTCGACACGACGCCCCTCGAGAGCGGCTCGCTGCGCGACAATTCCGACCGGGAGCGGCAGAACGCCTTCGCGCGGATCGGGTGGATGCCCACCGACCACTCGAAGCTGGGCCTGCTCGTGGACTACCGCCGCGGTGAGTTCGGCATCCCTTGGAGCGTGTACGATGATGAGTCCGACCCCTTCGCCCGCACACTCCGGTTCGAGCGCGTCGAGGCTTTCGAAGGGTTCTCGACCCAGCTCTCCTTCCACTGGGCGCCGAGCGATCCCCTGGAGATGCGCTCCTGGGCCTACGTGAATCGACTCCGCGAGGACCGGAGCCGCTACGACGATTCCGACCTCGATTCGAAGCTGAACGAAGCAGAAGGAGTCTCCCTAGTTGCGGGGGGGGCTCTACACGGGCGCTACGACCTGGGTCGCTTCGGGGCCATCCGCGTCGCGTTCAACGGTCGCTTCGAGCGCTTCGACGCCAGCGGGCGCATCCGCGACCTGGCGAGCGGCGGCGGTGGCGGCGCGGCCAGCACGTTCGATGAGAATCACCACCTCGCCGCTTACTCCACGGGGCTCGAGTACGAGCTGCGGCCGACGGAGCGATCGGGGGTGGTGCTCGGCTACGCCCAGAGCTGGCTCGACCGCGAGGACGGCGAGAGCGATACCGAGAGCATCTTTCTCGCGGGCGGCTTCATGGACTTCGAAGATGGGACGCGCCTGCGGGGATCCGTGGCGCGCAAGATCCGCTTTCCGTCGATCCGCCAGCTCTACGACAGCAAGTCGGGTAACTCGGATCTCGAGGGAGAGCGCTCCTACAGCTTCGAGGTCGGTGTGGAGCAGGAGCTTCCGTGGCAGACGCGGCTCGCCCTCACGGGCTTCCAGATGGAGCTCCGGGATTTCATAGAGAAGCCGGTCGGCATGAAAACGTTTGAGAACCTCGAGCGCCTACGGATGCGCGGCTTCGAGGTGACCGCCGCCAGCCGGCCCTGGGAGCCGCTCTTCCTGCGCCTGGGCTACACGTTCCTCGACGCCCGGGATCGCGGCGACTCGCCCTTCGACGAGCTCCAGAGCCGGCCCCGCCACAAGATCGACGCCGAGGCGCGCTATACGCTCCCGTGGCGTACGGTGGCGCGGGTTGCGGTGAGCCATGTGGCGGGCACCTTCGTGTACACGCGCAAGGAGCCCTTTCGCCAGAGGCGGCTCGACCACTTCACGCTGGTGGACGTCAAGCTCACCCAGCCGCTCCGGGAGGGACGGCTCAGCCTCTACGCCGGCGTGGACAACCTGCTCGATGAGGAGTGGACGCTGAACTACGGGTTCCCACAGCTGGGAAGGACGATCTACGGTGGCGCCGAGCTGCGCTTCTAAGCGGAGCGAGGTCCTCGAGCTCCGCGGCCTCGCCTACACCTGGCCGGGCGCGACCCGCCCCGGCCTCGCTGGAGTCGATCTGCGTGTTCACCCCGGGGAGTGCGTCTGGCTCGGCGGACCGTCCGGTGCGGGCAAGACGACGCTCCTGCGGGCGATCGCCGGCGTGCTTCCGGAGGCGGGGCGCCGGCGCGGGCGCATCCGCCTGGAGGGGGGACGGCCGGCGCTGCTCTTCCAGAACGTCGAGACCCAGCTCCTCTGCACGACAGTCGGCGACGAGGTGGCGTTCGGACTCGAGCTGCGGGGCGTTCCGGCGTCCGACCGGGACCCGCGCGTAGCCACCGCCTTGGCTGCGCTTGGCCTCGCGGGCTTTGCGCGTCGGCCCGTGGACGACCTCTCTGCGGGCGAGAAGCAGCGCGTGGTCCTGGCGGCGCTGCTCGCGCTGGAGCCGGGGCTCCTGCTCCTGGACGAGCCCTCGAGCCAGCTCGACGCCTCCGGTCGCCGACGCCTGGCAGCGTGTCTTGGCGATTTGAAGCGCCGCGGTCACGCGATTCTTCTGGCCGACCACGTCTTCGAGCCCTACGCGGAAATCGCCGACCGCCGTGTCGGGCTGAAGGAAGGGCGCCTGGTGCCCGCGGATGGGTCTTCGGAGCTGCCTGCGGCTGGGGAGGAGCGGCCGCCGCCGGACGGGGGCGACGCCGCGTTCGCCATCGACGGGGTGTGGGTGCGCGACGCTGCCGGACGGGACCTGTTGCGCGATGTCTCGCTCCGCCTCGCTCCCGGCGAGCGGGTCCACGTCTACGGGGTGAACGGCTCCGGGAAGACCACGCTGCTGCGCGTGGCGGCGGGGCTGCTCCGGCCCGCCCAGGGCTTCGTGCGGGTGGCCGGACTCCGGCCTGGGGCAGGTGCACCGTTCGTCGGTCGCGTCGGAATGCTTTTCCAGAATCCGGAGCGGAATCTCTTCGAGCGGAGCGTGCAGGAGGAGGTGGCTTTCGCGCTCCGGCGCATGGGATGGCCGCGGCGCCGGATCGAGGCGCGCGTCGCCGAGTTGCTGGATCGCTGCGGCCTCTCGGGGCTCCGCGAGCGGTCTCCGCTGCGCCTCTCCTTTGGCGAGCAGCATCGCGTGGCGCTCGCCTCGGTGTTGGCGCCCGCCCCTCCGGTCCTCCTGCTGGATGAACCC
>Ga0255055_10002319_pt1 | contig 13493 bp, 11 predicted proteins | sample JV7_2_27_MG_FD_188633 | JGI IMG/M metagenome (GOLD analysis project Ga0255055, IMG submission 188633) | Seawater microbial communities from Jervis Inlet, British Columbia, Canada - JV7_2_27 | ecosystem: Environmental > Aquatic > Marine > Inlet | place: Canada: British Columbia | collected...
TTATCGCCCTTCTTGAGTCCCATTGCTTTTACCCACTCGGGGGGAAGAGCAACGTAAAACGAGTCTCCAATAAATTGAAGCTTGCGTGTTTTCTTCATAGCCAACGATTGTCATCTCCAAATTTTCTCATACCTAGTACAAGGGCAATTTGTATTTAAATGTTTCTTTTATGTAGAAATATAATAGCGAACTGTCCCGCATAGTATATGTATAATCTCGTAGCTGCTTTGCCCTAAGTAAACAAGTTCAAAAGGAACACTCGATTGATAGAGGATGATGAAAATGTTGTTGCAACTATTTTCTCTCAGTCTCACTATCGACCAGTGGGCTTTGGTTGGGTGGATACTAGGAGCTTTGTACTCTCTAGTCTTTCCATTCTATCTCAAGGTCAGAGATGGCTCTCTCACATGGAGTGATTTCAACGCCGGTTACTTAGTGAACTTTCTCATCACTCTTGGTGGTGGGATTGCAATCAGTCTCCTCGTGTTTGCCACCTGGACAATTCCCGCAGGCTCTTGGTTCATAGTAGCTATAATCTCCTTTCTTACTGCAGCTGGATTTGACCAAGAATTTATTATCAAGGTCCTTGATGCCATAGGTCTGTATGAATTCGTCTGGAATAAAACCAGAGGCTGAATATCTCGGATGGGAGTGTTATTCACTCCTACTCCATCTTTTTTAGAGACTCAATCTCCATCTTCAATCGTCTATTCTCCTCTTGATAGAACTCAATGGATTTGAAGTATCCCTTGATGATAGTATTCTTCTGGATGATAAGCCGATTAAGGTTAGAAATCTTACCTTTCAACATCGACTTCGTCACCCTCGGAAATCTCATGTTCCATCGTGGATTCGCCCACCAGTAAAATATCTGTGCAACAATTATCCATGTGACAATGCCATACGGTAAAAGTACCATGACCCAAAAATAGTTTGTGAGAAAGAGAATGAGAAAGAATACCCCGATGATAACTAGCTCAAAATGGTTCCAGAAGAAATCCTGTATCTGAGAGGTTCGACTAATTCTTCGGGGAACTATCCCCAATCATGTTCCCTTCTTAGGCTTGACAGGGTCATCGAGCTTGACTAGCTCTTTGAGAATGTCAATCTTGCCAGCCATCCTGTTGGTCTCACCAGTAAGAAAGTTGATGCGATTGTTGTGTTCATTGACAACAGTCTGAATCTTTTGACGAGCTTCGGCAATCTCAGTGTTGAGGTCGGCTTGTTCTTCCTCAAGTACCTTTATTCTTTTCTTTAATGTGTCTACATCCATAGTTATCCACTAGCTATTGATGAATATAGGAATATTTAATCTCATTCATCAAATACAATTCTGTTCTAAGCAATTAGAACCCAACCTTTATCCAATAAAAGCTGATGGTCTTTCTCATCGTATTCGACTAGAGTATGAAGATAGAGTACATCCACTTTATTCTCCGTGACCCAGATATGCTCATTAGTAGTGACTCCAATGATGGGGTCAACGTCCCAATCGATGTCAGGCCGAATCTCTTTGTGAGTGATTTTCTCGTTATCATCATGCTTCACCGTGAGAACAGCTTTAATTTTGAATTTCCTTCTTACTATCATTTTGACTTCACCTCACTTTAGTTAATTGTAATAGCAACCTCCAAACAATAGGGTCTATGCTGTCCAGTCGTGTTTGACGACCCACCCCATAGAATTGAATAATACAACTCATCAACCATCGGGTCCCAACCAGTTCCAGAAGGCGATACTGTAACTGTGTACACAGAATTCCCTTGGTCAGTCCTTGTTGATGATGTTGCTGTATATTTGTAAGTGTCGTTATGAGTTGGTCGATTAGCATCATAACATGTTACAGACAGTAAGCTCGCATTCGGATTCGAATCGTAACACCAAAATGTTACATAATCCAATGTGACTGTTTGACCATTCGCTTTGTATGGAACAAAGCTTCCCAATGGATATTGGATATCAATGGTCTTTGCAACATCTACCAGATATCTTATGTTTCCGCCACCCCATGAAGTTCCAGCCTGACCACTAACACCACTGAACTTGAAACCCACCAATGAGATAAAGAAAACATGTTGACCCTTTGGCATTCCATCAATATCAGACAAGACTTGAGCACCAGTCCGAGATTTGATAAGACCGGTATTAGCTACAAGAAATTTATCAATGTCTGTGGCTTCAACTGCAATAGTGTTAATTGTGGCACTGCCACCAATTGTAAGAGCTGTCCCACCCGAGTCTTGAGAAACCATTGAATCCCCAAGAGAAGATGTAGTATCCCAAACAGGTAAATCCCATTGTGTGCCGGTGCCTGGACCACCACTAGCTGCATCCTCCCATGAAATATCAGTACCATCAGATGTCAAAACTTGTGTGTTAGTACCCTTAGCAAGAGCTTCCCAATCAGCACCACCGCCAATGATTAGAGAACCTTGTGCGTAGGAAGCAAGGTCCGTGAGTGCGAGTGGAACAGTAGCAGCTGGATTAACTTTCCAAGAATATGTGGTTGCTGTATCTGCTGAGAGAATATCTCCTGCTGTAAGACCCGAAACTGTGTGAGAAGCAGAAGCAAGAACATGAGCAACAGGTGCAGGCTGTGTCCCTGCGAGTTCAGAGTAATCAACCTGTCCCCAAGCAGGCTCAGCAACTCCCATCTTCAGAATATAGTCTTCAGTCCCAGCTCCAAGAACTTCCCAATCTACACCACCACCTATGATGATTGAACCTTGAACATAAGAAGCGAGGTCAGTAAGAGCAAGTGGAACAGAAGCTGCCCCAATATCAGCCAAGACCTCAGCTCCTGTTCTGAACTTGACAATCCCATTATCACTAACAAGAAACTTATCATAATCTGATATTCCAGCAACAATTGAACTAAGGGTCAAAGCACCAGCAACCTCTGTTTCCTGAGTGCTCTGATGCCAACGCATTAGAAGTTCATCAGCATCAGTCTGATTATGTGACCATAACTCCAAGTAGTTTTCATCACCACTACCAGTTCCAACATATTTCATGTAGTAGCCATATTCACTTACTCCACCACGAATTACCTCCCAGATATTAATATCAAGGTCGCCAGCTTCCACAACATAAGCTGTGGTTCCTGTTGTTGGTGTTACTGTAATATCTCCTCCTGAGAGAGCTATATCACCAACAAATGTGACAGTAAGAAAATCAGTTACTGTTCCTATCTTGAAAGTCCTAGCTGTCGAATCTAGCTCGAAGAGCACAACGTCGGAGTCGTCCGCATCCCTAAATTGAACCTTGCCGGTGACATCAAGAAAAAACTCCTGGGTCTCCAGTCGGATGTCTCCACCGACGTTCTCGAAAATCAAATCGCCTTCAGTATTCGTGAGATAGGTGTTGGTCCCATCATGATGGATTCGAAGGTCGTCACCAGCGCCGACATAAAACCCATCAGTGTCGGCACTGTTCTTTATGTCCTTACAAGTAAGAACACCTGTAAGGTCGAGGGTCGCCTCACGTTCAATAGCTGCAACCGCCATAGCATCCGTGTATGCCGACTCAAAGTATCGCCCGAATCCGAATCTCGAACCAGCGAAGAGTTCGTAAGAGGCCGTGTCGGTCAGTCTCCAGCCCTGGTCTAATTTCCTCATCTCATTGTGAGCTATGTCTTGAACCAATGACCGACCATCAGAGATGGGCACAATGAGAAGATAATCCACTTTGAGGGTGTTCGCTGTCCCAGTTCCCTTGTTCACATAGAAACGGAGGGCGTCACCCGAATCGACATCGCTGACGTAGAACACAATCGAGTAGAAGGTGTAACCGGATGTGGCAGTGAACGTGACGATATCCCTCTCCACATTGATGTACTCGGAATCGTCTTGATTGTAGACCCACATCTCTACATCATCAGCTATTTGATTGGTGTCCTTGAGCCTAGCGATGAAGCGATACCTCCCGACAGAAATCTCATTAATGCCGGTCAGCAGATGATAGGTGTATTCGTCCTGCGCATCAAGCTCGACCATCATCCCATTACTGCATGTGGCATCAACAACATTGGTGCCATTGTGTGTAGCTGACTCTCCCTCAACGAAGAGAGAAGATACGTGCGGATAGGGCGTGAGACCAACATAGACCTCGGTGTCCTCGAAATCAGCAATTGCGATTGAACGTAATGAAAGCTCCTCACCGCCTGAAGATTCAAAAGCTGTAGAACCAGCAGCGGGTTTCTCATTCGTTGCCATGTATCCAATTACCGTTTGACCCGCATCATCAAACTTCATCATGAAGTTATCGGTCAACGTATTGTTGGTCACAGTAAGAGTGAGGTCGTAATCGCCAACTCCCTCGGTATCAGCATCACCACAGAAAGCCCATCGAAGATAAGTAGCATCTCCATAAATGAACCGTATCGGCTGAGCTGGAAGGACACCATCAATGGTGAATCTAACATGATGCATCCCTCTTCGTAGAGTGATGTAAAGGTCTGTGTAATAAGAATTCGATTCAGTAACGCTATCACAAAGTCGGATACGAAGTTCTAACCTCTCAGCTTTATCGATTTGAATCAGCTGTTTGAAGAAGGGGTATGAAAAATCCTTGATATCAACATCCTGATAGACCTTGATGGTATCAAGCGGTTGCGACCATTCTTTACCATTCCAATAATAGAGCATTAGTCCATTCTCAACACTATCATCAATGTACAATCTTACAAGACCGTTCTCAATAACACAGTTACCAATGAAATTATGGTCCTCAGAATATACCCTGCTCCAATCGGACTCAGTAGCTGAACCCATCGTATCATAACAGCTAACATCACCCCTTGTATCCCCACCATCAAAAAGCCATTCCGATGTCATATCTGCAGCTTTGGGATTGTCCGCCATTACAGCCTGAACTTCAGCTTGGCTCAAGTCATCATCATAGATACGAACATCATCAATGTATCCATCCATCGCCCGAGCAGTTCCAGCTATTCCTATCTTACTGAGTGTGATATCATCAGAAATCGAATTATTGCTTGTGACATCAACCCCATCTTCATAGAATTTCACATTATCGTTAAGCCATGAAAGAGCATAGTGATGCCATTCAAGGTCGTCCGTAAAAGTACCAGCTGCAATATCACTATCCGTATCCGACTCAAGCCGAATCTCTCCACTCCAATCGAATCCAATCTGTCTATGGGTCGAAACAGTATCCCCAAAGACCGTTAAGAACGTATCCGGAAAACTAGCTCTAAGAAGATTCCTTTTGGCCCAGAAACAGAATGTGACCTTTGACAAATCATAGGTCTCAGATGCTATGCTGACATAATCATCAATCCCATCGAATAAAAGTGACCGGTCAAACTTCCCGTCCTTACTCCAATAAGGACCAACAAGGGTCCCATCATTACTACCCACCGTATCCTTAGCAGTAAGAAGAACATCAATTCCCTGACCACGTTGAGCATCGACCGAGAGGTCGTAAGAGATAGGAATCGAGATGTCCGGATAGCTCACTTCAACCCTTTCACTCAAATGCGTGAAAGCGGTCGTATCCCGTGTAGCAAACTGAAATGCTGGATAACCAATATCAAAAGCAAGGTCTAACGTATCATCATTAAGAGTAAGCTCATCAGTGGACTCAACGATATCTCCAGAACCATCATGATAATAGATATCCAACTCATCATCATCCGGTCTGAATTTGAACCTCATGGTTCCTTCTTCATTCGTGACAGCAGTCGCTGTATAGATTGTGGTCGGAACACCATTAATCTCTTTTCTGACCTGAAGGGTGTATGAAGGAGTCGTTGTCCTGCAAAGCCGAACTTCAAGGAAGTTGTCATCCAAGTTCGGAGTTGTATCAGATGCATTGGCGATAAGTAAAAAGTAAAAGAAGGTCGCATAAGAGGGAGTCGTAGTTGTGACCTTTAGGTGAACATCCAGATAAGAATCTTGAATCATCAAGAAGGGTGCTTGGCTGTTGGCCCATGACTGTTTATTGGTCCCAGAAACCTCAGCCCTTCCTTTGAAATCAATCTGACCTGAAGCCTGAATGATTGTCATCTCTTGAGTATTGCTCTCTCTATTGGTCTTCCAATGACCTTCAAGAGCCTCACCAATGAAATTGTCACCACCAAAGAGCCGAACTATCGGTATATCGCCATCCTTACTCGGGCGATAAATGACTCCAGCATTAGGAGTGATATTCTTAGCTCCGACCGGAAGTGCTATCTCATGTACCGGCATCTTCTACTCCTCTAATTTATCCTTACTCGATTCCTTCGGCTTCTCTTCCAATGGAGATTGTTGTCCCAATCCCTCATGTATTGACCCTTCTTCTCGAACCTCATCCGCTTGTTCTTTTTCTTTGGCCGACGTTCTCGAACCACCATCGATTTTATCATCATCATCCAATGCCTTCTTCTGCCTCTCAAGCAATACCTGACCACGAACCCGATGCCAAATCTCCCGCTCGGTCAGACCCTTATAGAGCTTGATTGACATCGTCATCGTTCTCTCCTGAACGGCACCATTGAGGTCGAACTCATAGGTGATGTGGACCTTGGTCTTCTTGCTCAGTTGCTTTTTGATTTTAATCATGTTCAAATGCTCCAATCATTCGTGAGCTGCTCTATGTTTTGAAGCTCGTACCAGCTCTGATATCCTGTTAGAGTCCCGACGTAGAAAAGTGTTATCCTAAATGGGAAATGGTCGATTCGTCCCTGCATCGGCGAATAGTTGATTGTCTTGAGTCCATACCAACCCGTGATGAGCTCCTCAGTATCGAAAATGCAGAACATGAGATTCCTCTGGTCAGCAGTAAGGTCCATGACGTAGGAAGAACCGGCGGGTCTTTCCTTGTAGAGGACGTTATAAGCAGCTCTTGAAAACATCTCAATAAGCGCGGTCAACTGACTCTTATCGGTCTCATAACCGTCAATCCTGACTTCCTTCCGACTGAATACATATCCTGTAACCGCATTGAGAGGGAAATCATGTATCAGATTGGTCATCGTTCCATCACCAGTCCATCACTATCTATCATCCTGTGTAGTTCACATCCTCCGCTTTTAATTCTTTCAGAGCCATATCAAGAACACCAAGATGACGGGTCTCGATTCCTGTGTGAATCCTCACCTTGAATCCTTTCTCCCGCGCCTTCAAACAAAACCACATGTCCTCCCCCATAGCTGGGTCTCTTTGCCATTCATATTTCCCAACAGCCTCAAGAACATCCCTCCGAAGTAGGACACAATCACATCCAGTAGCGTCGACATCAATGACCTCACCAATCTTAAAGTCGGTCTTGCTTGGGAATCCTTCACCTTCATCCCTCTTATCGATGTAAGTATTGTACCAAGACCTTCGACGAATCCCTCGAGTCTTCACCAACCCACCTGCAATCCCCGAATCCAATTGCATCAAATCCCTCACGGTCTGTCTCGGGCTGATGATGTCGGAATCAAGGAAGAAGAGATGCGTGTAATTACCCTTAAGCGCGAGACCAAGCATAAGCTGTCGACCGCGAGTGATGCGGTCCAACCCACTGTCAGACTCATGTATCGGAATCCGAACGGTCTTGAACGACCTCACCATTCCCTCATCATAGACTACATCTGGTTTCAAATACCCCTCCTTCCATCCACTCAAGAGCTTGTACGTGGTGAAATCGCCTTCATCGAGAATGAAATAATAATCGGTCACAGGTGGGAACTCCATCTTTGACAGATGATTCAAGAAGATTGGGAGAACGTAGAGCTTGTGCGGGTCTATCATTGTTCCCACTATCAAGCGCGGTTCCTCAATCACTTTCTCAAGTGGTGACTTAAGGACTATCTCTTCATTATCCAAAGCTGCCTGCTCTATGATAAGCTCGACCTTAGCTCTCTCGTAAGCACAATGGATTTCGTGCGGGTCAACACCGAATTCCCCGTGTTCCTGATAACAGCTGACCGGACATTGATTGAAATGGATGTCACAAGCTTCACATTTTGGAGGTAGAAAGACCGCGCCTCGTATCTCCTTCATTTTGGCTTCATCAATCCCATCGAACACGTTACCAAAGCTGAAGTCAAAACTGAATTCAGGCCCTCTATGGCAAGCATAGAAATCACCGGATGCAGATATCCCAAGGCCAAGATTCCCATAACCACAATGACCGGGTTTCTCATCCCCCCTCAATATCATCCTCCATCGACGATAATCACTCACCTCAAATGTTGGGGAATCAAGGCCTAAGACTTTCTTGTACTGCTCACGGAAGAGATGTAGCTTTGAAAGCTCATTCCTTACCTTACTTGAATACCCATCAAGCTGGTTGATGTAGACGGATTTGAAACCAAGGTCTTTGATATGCTTGACATTCTTGTAGAGCTGAGATTCCATGACGCAAGTGCAGAGAACTTGACCGCTGACGGTGTTCATGTGATGAAGTATCCGAGGCAGGTTCTCCATGATGCGGTCATAAGACCCATCCCTCCAGAAGTCCTGCGTCTCCTTCGTACCATCCAAGCTCAGGTTCAAATGAACCTTGTGGAGCTCAAGCCAATCAAGAACATCATCATTCAAGAGAGTGCCATTAGTAGTGAGATAGAATCGCTTGACCTTTGTCTGCGCCAAGACCTGTTTCATTGCCTTCAATGCCGTGAGTGGTTCACCACCAAAGAAAGCAACACCTTGAGGATTTGATTCATTCAAATATTTGATTGTCTGGTCCAAGACCTCTTGACTCATCCGAGTCACCGGCTTATAGTGGTCTTGAAAACAGTATCTACATCTCAGATTGCATCCGTCGGTCAACCAAAGACCAACGAAGTAGCTCTTCTTCTTTGCATCACAAATCGGTTCCTTATTCTCCACATCTTCATCTCCAATATCACTTTAGAATGGGCCAATGGTTCCACAACATAGAGTCTGTTGTTCACATCCAGTCTGACACGTAGATTCGCACGTCTCCTGACAAGTGCTCTCACATGTAGTCTGACAGGCATCCTCACAAGCCGTTTGGCAATCGGTCTGACATCCAGTCTTACATGTTATCTCACAAGAGTCCATGCATGAGAGTAGACAAGCAGTCTGACAAGTGGTCTCACATACTCCCTGACATGCGGCCTCACATGCGCCTTGACAAGACTCTTGACAGGTCAATTGACATTGACTCTGACATGCGGCCTGGCACTGACTCTGACAGGCAGTCTCACATCCGTGACCAGCTAAACAATTCGTCTGACATACCCCAGCGGTCCCGCAAATCTGTTGAGATTCGATACATGTGATTTGCTCGGTCTTCTGACAGGTCGTCTGACATCCAGTTTCACATTCCCCATATTGACATCCAGACTGACAAGAAGATTGACAGGTCGGTTCACAGACCGCTTCACAAGCATGTTCACAATCAATCTCACAAGCAGAGCTACAACCAGCAGCTGTCTGAGAACTCGATTCGCATGACCAGAGCCAAGCTAAACCGCGCTTCTCAATGTTCTTAATCCTATCCTCGATATCAATCATGTGATGCTCAACCATCGAGGTCATAGTGCCGACCACCAGCTTGGTTCTAAATGGAGTGTAGGTCATGGACTTGATACGAATGGTGTCGGCATTGAACCCGAACCTCGGAGCTGTAAGAACGATGGTCGTACCGGGCACAAGGTCATGCTTGCACTCAAGAAGGGTGATATCACCTCGAATTATCACATCCTGCATCTCATCCAGAATCGCGTTCCCGACATCCTCAGCCTCTTCCTCAGTCGTGATGGTGTCGTCATGCACAACTGTGATTCGACTTCCACTCCCGACCTCGACGGCACCATATCTCATCTTCACAATGACCTTTGTCTTGACGAAGGTATCCCTCACGACATTGATATCAGCGATGTTATGACCATAGACAGCTGAGTACCCGGAACTGACCCCGCCCTTCGGCTTGAAATACATATAGTTCGGGGGCTCCAACCAAAACACGTATTGGGCGCGAGTAGCAAGTATCTGAAGACATTCACTGATAGGCCTATCCTTGAGATTGATATGACTGCAAGTCTGTCCAGTCGTATCGACATTGGATACATCAAAGACTCCTGAGAAATAATAATCCAACAAGTCTTTGAAGATGACAGTGTAATCCTGATTCTCATATTCGAAATGACCATCCGCCCGCGCACTATCATCCGGTAGCGTTATCAAGAGGTCACTTGCATAGGCCACGAACTCTCCAGACCGAATCGACTCCTTATCAATTTCACCCTGAAACTTGAGATTCCCATCTATGCTTATCTTCAGCTCATCTCCAAGAGCATACAGCTGCTCGTAGAGCTTCACACTCGCCCTACGCGCACTACCTTCAGACTGTGTGACCGCGAAGCCGTCATCGATGAGCTTTGTGGTCCTGTCAACACTATCAATCGTTATCGTATACGCCATTCATGCAAACCTCTGTCGCTGTTCTTCTTCCTGCAAATTCCTCATCTCATAAAGGATGGCCTCAGCATGCGCTCTTGCATCGAACTCGAGTATTGGGTCAGGGAACTCAAGCGTTATATTCGCCGTCATGGGAGCAGGGCTGATTGGGTCGGGGGAACGTACAGGAGTCGCCCTATCCATCTCACCAACAATCGCAGAAGACTTCAAATCAACCGCTTTTGCAAGCTCATCAATCATCGTGTCATTGGCTTCCGTTATGACATCACCAGAACCTGTGATGAGGTCCTCCTGTTCCTGAAGAGCAGCTGCGACAATATCCGTAGACTGCGCCCATGAGTCAGCGATAATCTGCTCCCTCCAAGCCATGAGCTGAATGAGCTTCCTGCGAATCTCCTCATTGGCCCTGAGAAGCATGTTCGCCTCATCAATCTTTCCAGCTGCCAGAAGAGTATGTATCTTTTTCCGGTTGTTCAAATAAGCCTCATTGAGGTCGTCCAAGTATCCGTCAATCTGCTCGACCATCTGAGCCTGTTTATTTGTTGTGCAGTTGACAAAGTCATGAATTCCTTTCTGAGCTTCACCCAGAAGTCCAGACTGAATCTGTTCGTTGACATCCCCGACCATAGAATCCCAAGTGCTGACGACAGTCTCAGCCATCTCTTCGACGCCTTCAGACACTTCCTCAAATGAATCGATAGCTGCATCAGCGACATCGTCAAAGACGTCCTCCATGATGTCGCCTATGTCAACAAGCTCTTCAGCTCCTTCCTCAATCTCAAGCACCATCTCATCAACAGCACCCATCACCGTACTAGTGAGATATTCGACTGTTGACGCAACCACCATAAGAGCATCAATGAGTGGTTGGAAGTGTGCGACCATTCTATCAATGACCGGTTGGAAATATCTAGCAATCAGAGTACGAAATGCCATGAAGACCTTGACGAGCCACAAAGCCCCATCAATGATAGCTACGATTGGTTCAATGATGTCCTCAAAAAGTGGAATCAAGGTGTTCTCCAAAATGTCACCGATAAGCATCATGACAGGAGCAAGGGCCTCTCCAATCGTCAATTGCATGTTCTCGAACATTGCGTTAAGTCTTGCTTGTTGACCAGCAAGGGTATCGGTCTTAGCATCAACAACATCCATTGCTGTGCCTGACTCGTCCATCGTATTCGTTAGTTCATTAAGTACAGCCTCGACCTCAGAACCAGAATCACCAAGACCCATAAGCGCATTGGCAGCTATTTTAGCTCTCGTTCCAAATATCTCGGTCATGTAAGCGTTCCTTTCTTCTTGGGTCTCGAACTCTTGAAGATGAGATACCAAATTACCAGAAATCTCAGCAAGCGAAAGCATCTGACCATTAGAATCATAGATAGAGAACCCGAGTTCATCGGTCTTTTGAATGAGAGATGTGAACATCTGGTTTAGATATCGACCAGCAGAAACAGCATCGATTCCCTGGTTATTCATGGCAACAAGGGCAGCTGTGGTCTCTTCCAAGCTGAACCCGAGAGTAGCTGCATGACCACCAACGTATGCAAGACCACGAGCAAACTGAGAAGCAGTTCCAATACCTCTGAGTGAAGCATTGACAAGAATATCAGTTGCGTGAGAAGCTTGTTCAGCAGAAAGTCTGAACATTCCAAGGACACCAATCAGAAGGTTCGAAGCCTCTGCAGTTGAGATAGACTCTATCTTTGCAAGTGAAAGAGCTGCATTGAGTGCGATGATTGCTTCTTCTCCTTCAAGACCAGCTTTGACGAGTGACTCAAGAGCCTTCATAGCTTCGGTAGCTCCAACCCCAAAATCTACTCCCGCAGTTTTAGCTGCAGCCATAAGCTCTTCTTCAAGTCGGATAAGCGCATCACCAGTCTTCCCAGTTGCAGACGATACATCGACCAGAGCGGTCTCGAACTCAGTGAACGTTTGAATACACTCTTGAGTCACAGCGATGACCTCTCCAATTGCTACTGTTACAGCACCAATCGCACCAGCAGCTGCGAAGCCCTGCATTATCTTGCCAGCAGATGCGAAACCACCACCAAGCTCTTGAAGCTGATTACCAAGAAGGAACATCGAAGCCTTAACTTTCTCCATTGGTTTGCTTGCCTTATCGATGGCCCTAAGAGTAATCGCAATTGTTCCCGGTGACACACTCATTTAGTAATACCCCTTCATCTTTCTCTCAAACCGGTCTAATATCTTCTTGCCATAGGTCCCTGAATATCGATAGAGAGCTGGTCGAATGTAAGGCCTAGCTACCATGTTCACGGTCCCGTATTCGACATAGGAAGCATAAGGAGTAGAAGCGACAAGCTCGAACTTATTGAACGATTCCTCACGCACAAAGATGTTAGACCGAAGATGTCCGGTATCGACAGGAACAATACGCTTTGCTTCACGAACGACATTGAGAGCGGTCTCTCTTGTTTGTTCAGTGAAAGACTCCATCAATTTCTTGGGCAATTGGTCTATCATGTTCTTGACGAACGCAAGACCAATGACATTGACAGAGAATCCCTTTCCAGCGAACGGCATCACTTAGCACCTTTCTTTCCTATGTAGTATCTTTGGACGCCACCCAATAAAAATCCTAGCTCTGACATGGTAAGGCCACTGACGCTTGAAAGGTCATACTGAGGGAACTCATGAATGACTGTCCATATCATGTAACCCATCGGTTGAAGGGCTAAGTCGAATCCGTCGGAAACCCCATCCCGCCTCCCATCACTTGCTCAATGATGGCTGTCGTAATCTGGAATGGAAGAGCAAGAATATCATCCTTCGTGACAGTTGAATCCCCACTGTGCAGAAGTTTGAACAACATCTCAATGGCAAGAAGGTTCTTGTCGGTGATTGACATCATCCCAGAAAACTCTTCCATCGTGATGTGACCAATCTTCACTTTACATCCCAGCTGTGGAACGTAGACATCCTGTATCTGTTTTGTCTTCGCAAGAATCTCCTTGAGTGATTTGACTTCCTTCAGGTCAGAGTCAAAGTATGTGAGCCTTGCTTTTTCCTTGATGGCTTCAAGCGCATCCGATTTCAATTCCGGTTTCTTCTCTGGCATTCTATCTATTCTCCTTTAGTGTTTGA
>Ga0255055_10002321_pt1 | contig 13490 bp, 6 predicted proteins | sample JV7_2_27_MG_FD_188633 | JGI IMG/M metagenome (GOLD analysis project Ga0255055, IMG submission 188633) | Seawater microbial communities from Jervis Inlet, British Columbia, Canada - JV7_2_27 | ecosystem: Environmental > Aquatic > Marine > Inlet | place: Canada: British Columbia | collected...
GAGAAATCCGGGTGGAAATCGTCTCCGGGATCGCGGGTCACCCGCCTCGGCTCTCCCCCCTCCGCTGGCATCACGTAGATGTCCTGGTTGCCCTCCAGGTTGGAGTCGAACGCCAGCCAGCGCCCGTCCCGTGAAAGCCCATGGTTCTCCACGTTCTGGTTGCCTGCGGTCACCGGCTGCGCCTGCGAGACCAACGCGCTTCCGGTCTCCGGAATCGCGATCTCCCATACGTTGCCACGGACGGTGAACTGGGAATAGGCCACCGTGGACCCGTCGGCCGACACGGAGATCGAGTGGGGATTCAGCCCGGTGGTAACCCGCACGGGCTGGCCCCGGGGCCGCCCGGACGCGTCCACCCGTACCGCGTAGATGTCTCGCGCACCGTCACGGTTGGAGATGAAGAGGAGATGCCGTCCGTCCGGCATCCAGGCGGGGCTCACGTTCAGTTCGGTGTCGTCGGTCAGCTGCACGGGCTCGCCACCATCCACGCCTACGAGCCAAATGGAGCTGGGTGAGATGTTGCCAAGGGACCCTACCCAGATCCACTCGGGATTGCCCTGAACGTAGGCCAGCTTGGTGCCATCGGGGGACCAGGCGACGGAGTGTGTCCAGGGCTGGACCGACGCCACAAAGGTCGGCTGGCCTCCATCGACAGATCGTACCAACAGGCTATCCAGTGCCGGTATGCTGTCGCGGCGGCTGTAAGCGACGCGGTTGCCCAGCACGTCCCAGACTTCGGCGTCTACGATCATCCTGGTGGGGCCCCCGAGCCGGGGGATCAGGTGCGACGTAAACAACCAGTCTACGCCTGAAACGCCGTCCTGGAACACGATGCTGCGTCCGTCGGGCGTCCAGTGTGGTTGAACTTGCTGCCGCGGCAGGTCAGCGGTGAGCGGGAACGCCCTTCCCCCGCCGAGGTCCTTGACGAAGAGGTGCCAGCCGCCGCCGTACTCCGCCGTGTAGACCACCTCGCTGCCGTCGGGCGAGATAGCCGGCTCGATCTCGATCTCGGGTGCGTGCGTGATCTGGCGGATGTTAGAGACCGTGAATTGCGGTGGTCCGCCCCCGAGCCAGTCGCTCTGGAGCAGCAGCATGCCGGCGGTGATGGCGGCTGCACCCACGAGAGCCACCGGCACTCCGAGCCTCCACCCCTTGGGCCAGGTCCACCGGCGGGGGATTCTCCGCTCCCTGGTCGGCACGACCTCGACCCGAGCGGCCTCCCCCGCCGCCTCAACGAAAGCCCCCGCGGTGTCGTAGCGATCTGCCGGTACCTTGGCGAGCGCTTTCTCGATGGCGCGCTCGAGCTCTTCCGGTACAGTGGGCCGTACCGTGCGCAAGCTCGGTACCGGATCCACGAGCTGCCGGGCTATGATCGCAGGCGCCGTGGGGCCGGTGAACGGCGGGTCACCCGCCAGCATCTCGTACAACACACAGGCGAGCGAATAGACATCGCTCCGTCCGTCCAACTCCTGAGTGCCGGTGGCCTGCTCGGGGCTCATGTAGTGCGGGGTACCCAGCGAGAGTCCGGTCTCGGTGAGACGCTCACCACCAGCCACTCTCAGGGCCCGAGCGATCCCGAAATCGGCCACCACCGCGTGGCCTTCCTGCAGCAGGATGTTCTCGGGCTTGATGTCGCGGTGGATCACGCCCTGGCGGTGGGCGTAGTCGAGGGCACTTGCGACCTGGCGGGTGAGCTCGATCGCCTCTTCAATGGAGAGCTGGGTCTGCCGCTCGAGCTTCTGGCGCAGTGACTCCCCCGCTACGTAGGGCATCACGTAGAAGAGGAGGCCGTCTACCTCACCGGAGTCATGAAGGCCGAGGATGTGGGGGTGATTCAGGCCCGCAGCGATGTGGATCTCGCGCAGGAAGCGCCCGCCGCCCAGCACGGCGCCCAGTTCTGGCTTGAGCAGCTTGAGGGCGACCTGGCGGCCATGGCGCACGTCGTCGGCCAGGTAGACAGTGGCCATGCCGCCCGCACCAAGCTCGTGCTTGATTACGTAGCGGTCGGCTAATGCGGTCTTGAGGCGGTCGAGGAGGTCTTCCATGACCCTACCTCACCACTCCAGATCCATTACCCAGATGTCACTCTCCTGCTCCGTGATCAGGAGGAGGACGTTCTCCGGACCCAGGATGAACCAGGGGACCGAAGGGTCGTTATGCGTGACGACGTTGGTCGCCTCCCCGCCGTTGACCGGCATCCACCACTCGCCCTCTGTCCCGTCCTCGTGGGTGCCGAAGAAGTAGATCCTCGAACTGAGGCCAAGTGAGAACCTGGCATCAACGACGCTCGCCATCCCCTCAGGCTTCGCAAGGCGCGCGAGGACCTCTCCATCCCTGGACACTCGCACGAACTCACCCCTCCTCTGCGAGTAGCACACCAGGCTCCCACCGTCGGGAGCCCATTTGGGGTGCCCGCACCCAAAGTCAGTCAGTTGCACCGGGTCGCTCCACGGCCCTCCAACGCGGTCCCGTGATACGGTCCAAGTGCTAAAGGGCACGCCCTCTTGCGATTGGAAGGCGATCGTGAGCCCATCCGGCGACCAGTCGGGGCTGTTGTCCTGGCCGGGAAAGTCCGTGAGCTGCTCGGGCGTGCCGCCGTCCGCCGACACGACTCGTACGTCGAGGTCCGGTCCGGCGCCTACGGAATGGAATGCGATCTCGGTGCCATCCGGGGACCAGACAGGCGCGTACTCAATGCCGGGGATCTCGGCGACCAACTGCTGGGGTCCACCGTCCAACCGCATCTTGTAGATGTCGAACTCGCCCCGGCGATCGCTGTCGAAGGCGATCCACTTTCCATCGGCGGACAGGCTGTGCCTCTCGATGACCTGATTGCCCGTGGTGACCGGAACGGCGTCGCTTATGGCGTCGCGGATCGAGAGCGAACCGGTTCGTGGCATGGGGATGGACCAGATGTTCCCCTTCACCGTGTACTTGGCGTACGCGAGTCTCGTGCCATCCGCGGACACGGAGATGGAGTGGGGATCCGACGAGCCCGGCACGCTTCGTGGGGGCCCCCTCGGTCCGTCGGGCCCCACCTCGACCACATAGATCCCTCTGGGGCCGTCCCGGTTGGACACAAACAGGAGATGCCGGCTGTCGGGAAGCCATTGGGGGCTCACGTTCATGCCGTCTTCGTCCGTCACCGGCACCGGTTCCCCGCCTTTGGCATCCAGGATCCAGATCGACGCTTCGGCCACGTTCGGGCCGATTCGCCAATCGGGGTTGCCGTTCACGTAGGCGATCAGTTGCCCGTCAGGTGACCAGGCGAGCGAGTGCGGCCTCCACCCACCCGCGGGGTGTACACCTAGCAACTCGGGCTCGCCCCTCTCTACCGAATAAGCGAAGATGCTGTCATTCCCGACCGCGAACGCCACGCGCGTTCCATCCCGGGACCAAGCGTAGCGGCTCGACCTGCGCTGCACACCGATGGTCCGGGCGGAGCCTCCGAGCTTTCCCACCTCCTTCCAGTCACAGCTCCAACCTCTCCACAATTCGGACGCACAGTCCAGGAAGCGTAGGGACGCGCCGTCGGGCGTCCACGCCGGGAAATAGTGGTGTCCGCCTGCCCCCTCTCTGGGGCGCATCCCACCACCTGTGCCGACGTCGATGGTGCTCCGCACGACGATGCGCCCTGGGCTACTACCCACGACGTACGCCACCTCGTCCCCGTCCGGCGAGATTGCCGGCTGGAACTCGACGCCGGGCTCGCTCGTCACCGCACGGATGTTTGAGGTGGTGATGGTGATCGGTCTGGATGCCATCACCCCAGAGAGCACCACCGCGATCACGATGAGCAGTGCGGCGGCTGCCGCGCCGACAATCCACACCCTGGGCGACCCCCTCCGCTGCGGCACCGGCCGCTCTTTGGTCGGCACCACCTGGACCTGTGCCGCCGCTCCCGCCGCTTCCACGAACGCCCCCGCGGTGTCGTAGCGATCCGCCGGCACCTTGGCGAGCGCCTTCTCGATCGCCCGCTCGAGCTCCTCAGGTACCGTCTGCCGCACCGTGCGTAAGCTCGGCACTGGATCCACCAGCTGCCGCGCGATGATCGCGGGCGCAGTGGGGCCCGTGAACGGCGGGTCACCTGCCAGCATCTCGTACAGCACACAGCCCAGAGCGTACACGTCGCTGCGACCGTCCAGCTCCTGATTACCGCTCGCCTGCTCCGGGCTCATGTAGTGGGGCGTGCCCAGCGAGAGCCCCGTCTCAGTGAGACGTTCTCCTCCTGCCACCCTCAGGGCCCGGGCGATCCCGAAGTCCGCCACAACTGCCTGGCCTTCCTGCAGCAGGATGTTCTCGGGCTTGATGTCGCGATGGACCACGCCCTGGCGGTGGGCGTAGTCGAGCGCCGCCGCCACTTGGCGGGTGAGCTCGATGGATTCGTCAATGGAGAGTTGAGTCTGACGTTCCAGCTTCTGGCGCAGAGACTCTCCCGCGACGTAGGGCATCACGTAGTAGAGAAGGCCGTCTACTTCCCCTGAGTCATGCAGGCCGAGGATGTGAGGGTGGCTCAGCCCCGCAGCGATGTGGATCTCGCGCAGGAAGCGCCCGCCGCCCAGCACCGCGCCCAGCTCGGGCTTGAGCAGCTTGAGGGCCACCTGGCGGCCGTGGCGCACGTCGTCTGCCAGGTACACCGTGGCCATGCCGCCCGCACCAAGCTCGTGCTTGATGACGTAGCGGTCGGCTAGGCCGGTCTTGAGTCGTTCCAGGAGGTCTTCCACGACCCTACCTCACCACTCCAGGTCCATCACCCAGATGTCACTCTCCTGCTCCGTGATCAAGAGGAGGACGTTCTCCGAACCCAGGATGAGCCAGAGGACCGAAGGGTCCTCACTCGTGACGACGCTGGTCGCCTCCCCCCCGTTGACCGGCATCCACCACAGGCCCTCCGTCCCATCCTCGTGGGTGCCGCCGAAGTAGATCCTCGAGCTGAGGCCAAGGTAGAACATGGGGTTGTAGGCACTCGCCATCCCCGCAGGCTTCGCAAGGCGCGCAAGGACTTCTCCATCCCTGGACACTCGCACGAACTCGTCGCCTGCCTGACACACCAGGCTCCCACCGTCGGGAGCCCATTTGGGGGCCCCGCACCTAAAGTCGGTCAGTTGCACCGGGTCGCTCCACGGCATGCCAACGCCGTCCCGTGATACGATCCAAATGTTCAGCTGCCTGCCTCCGTCGGGCCCCTGCGACTGGAAGGCGATGGCGAGCCCATCCGGCGACCAGTCGGGGCTGTTGTCCTGGCCGGGAAAGTCCGTGAGCTGCTCCGGAGTGCCACCGTCCGCCGACACGATTCGTACGTCGATCGACTCCGTTCCGGTTCTTCCCCCATGGAATGCGATCTCGGTGCCATCCGGGGACCAGACAGGGTGGGATTCAACACCGGGGATCTCGGTGACCAACTGCTGGGGTCCACCATCCAACCGCATCTTGTAGATGTCAAACTCTCCCCGGACATCGCTGTCGAAGGCGATCCACTCACCATCGGGGGAGATGCTGTAGGTCTCGATGACCTGATGGGCCGTGGTGACCGGAACGGCGTCGCTGATAGCGTCGTCGATCGAGAGCGAACCGGTTCGTGGCATGGGGATCGACCAGATATTCCGCTTCACCGTGTACTTGGCATAGGCGAGTTTCCTGCCATCCGCGGACACGGAGATCGAGTGGGGATCCGAAGAACTGAGCACGCTTCGTGGGGGTCCTCGTGGTCCTTCAGACCCCACCTCGACGACATAGATGCCCCTGGGGCCATCCCGGTTCGACACGAACAAGAGATGCCGGCCGTCGGGCAGCCACTGGGGGCTCACGTTCATCGTCGTATCGTCGGTCACCCGAACGGGTTCGCCGCCGTTGGCATCCAGGATCCAGATGGATGCGTTGGCCACGTTCGGGTAGTGGCGCCACCAGGGGTTGCCGTTCACGTAGGCGATCAGTCGCCCGTCGGGTGACCAGGCGAGCGAGTGCGGCATCCACGGATCCACGGTGTGCACGCCCAGCAACTCGGGCTCGCCGTTGTCTACCGAATACGCGAAGATGCTGTCCCGGCCAACCGCGAACGCCACGCGCGTTCCATCCCGGGACCATGCGGAGCGGTCCGACCCGCGCGGCACACTGACGGTACGGACGGAGCCACCGCGTGCTCCCACCTCCTTCCAGTCACAGCTGCCCGGTCTGGTCCACCAATAGTCGGTACAGCCCCAGAAGCGGAGGGACGCGCCGTCGGGCGTCCACGCCGGCAGATACTGGTTTCCGTCCACCCCCTCGGTGAGGCGCGTCTCACCCCCCGTGCCGATATCAATGGTGCTCCGCACGATGATGCGCCCTGATGAGTTATTGCCCACGACGTACGCCACCTCGTCCCCGTCCGGTGAGATCGCCTGCTGGAACTCCAGGCCGGGGTCGCTCGTCACATGGAGGATGTTCGAGGTCGTGATGGTGATCGGTCTGGATGCCATCACCCCAGAGAGCACCACCGCGATCACGATGAGCACGGCGGCTGCTGCTGTGCTGACAAGCCACGCTCTGGGCGACACGTGCCGCCGGGGTACGTGCTGTTCCTTCGTCGGCACCACTTCCACCTGTGCCGTCGCTCCAGCCGCCTCCACGAACGCTCCCGCGGTGTCGTAGCGATCGGCCGGAACCTTGGCGAGCGCCTTCTCGATCGCCCGCTCGAGCTCCTCCGGCACCGTCGGCCGCACCGTCCTCAAGCTGGGCACCGGATCCACCAACTGCCGCGCGATGATCGCAGGTGCCGTGGGACCCGTGAACGGCGGATCGCCTGCCAGCATCTCGTACAGCACGCAGGCGAGCGCATAGACGTCGCTGCGGCCGTCAAGCTCCTGGTTGCCGCTTGCTTGCTCGGGGCTCATGTAGTGCGGGGTACCCAGCGAGAGCCCCGTCTCGGTGAGGCGTTCTCCCCCAGCCACTCTCAGGGCCCTGGCGATCCCGAAGTCTGCCACAACCGCGTGGCCCTCCTGCAGCAGGATGTTCTCGGGCTTGATGTCGCGGTGCACCACGCCCTGCCGGTGGGCGTAGTCCAGTGCACTGGCCACCTGGCGTGTGAGCTCGATCGCCTCCTCGATGGAGAGTTGGGTCTGACGCTCCAGCTTCTGGCGCAGGGACTCCCCCACCACGTAGGGCATTACATAGTAGAGGAGGCCGTCTACCTCACCGGAGTCGTAGAGCGCCAGGATGTGGGGGTGGTTGAGACCGGCCGCGATGTGGATCTCGCGCAGGAAGCGCTCCCCGCCCAGCACCGCGCCGAGCTCGGGCTTGAGCAGCTTGAGCGCAACCTGGCGGCCGTGGCGCACGTCGTCGGCCAGGTACACCGTGGCCATGCCGCCCGCACCAAGCTCGTGCTTGATGACGTAGCGGTCGGAGAGCGCCGTCTTGAGGCGTTCGAGGAGGTCTTCCATGACCCTACCTCACCACTCCAGATCCATGACCCAGATGTCACTCTCCCACTCGGAGATTATGAAGTAGATGTTCTCCGATCCCACTTGGAACTGCCAGGCCATCAGCTCAGGATCGTGGTTCGCTACGACGTTGGTCGCATCCCCCCCGTCGGCCGGCATCCACCACAGGCCCCGCGTGCCATCCTCGTGGGTGCCGCCGAAGTAGATCCTCGAACCGTCAGGTGAGAAGCGCGGAAGCCAAGCTCCGGCAATCCCGGCAGGGATCGCAAGGCGCGCAAGGACCTCTCCATCCCTGGACACTTGCACGAGCTCACTTCTCGTAGGAAGAGACACGCACACCAGACTCGCACCGTCGGGAACCCAGTTGGGCCGCCCGCATGCAAAGTCGGTCAGCTGAACCGGGTCGCTCCACGGCGCACTAGCGCTGTCCCGTGATACGATCCAAATGCTAAAGGGCACACCGTCTACCGACTGATAGGCGATAGCGAGTCCATCCGGCGACCACTCGGGCCAGGCGTCCTGGTCGGGAAAATCGGTGAGCTGCTCCGGAGCGCCTCCGTCCGCCGACACGACTCGTACTTCGAGCGACGCCGGTCCGGTGCTTCCGGAATAGAATGCGATCTCGGTGCCATCCGGGGACATGTCAGGCGCGTACTCGATACCGGGGATGGCGGCGACCAACTGCTGGGCTCCACCATCCAACTGCTGTTTGTAGATCTCAAGATCCCCCCGGAGATCGCTGTCGAAGACGATCCACTCACCATCGGGGGACAGGCTGAAGCTCTCAATGACCTGATTGCCTATGGTGACCGGGACAGCTTCGCCGATGACGTCGCTGATCGAGATCGAACCGGATCGTGACATGGGGATCGACCAGATGTTCTGCTTCACCGTGAATTTGGCGTAGGCGAGTCTCGTGCCATCCGCGGAAACGGAGATGGAGTGGGGATCCGACGAGCCCGGCACGCCTCGCGGGGAGCCTCGCGGTCCATCGGGTCCCACCTCGACCACATAGACACCTCTGGGGCCATCCCGGTTCGACACGAACAAGAGATGCCGGCTGTCGGGAAGCCATTGGGGACTCACGTTCATCGTGGTATCGTCGGTCATCCGAACGGGTTCGCCGCCGTTGGCATCCAGGACCCAGATGGACGCATCGGCCACGTTCGCGCTGACTCGCCACCCGGAGTTGCCGTTCACGTAGGCGATCCGTCGCCCGTCGGGTGACCAGGCGAGCGAGTGCGGCCTCCACCCACCCCCGGGGTGCACGCCCAGCAACTCGGGCTCGCCATTCGCTACCGCATACGCGAAAATGCTGTCATGCCCAACCGCGACCGCCACGCGCGTTCCGTCCGGCGACCATGCGACGCGCCCCCGCATGCGTGGATCGCTGACAGTCCGGACGGAGCCGCCGCGTGTTCCCACCTCCCTCCAGTCACAGTCCCGAAAATCATCCCTCGGACATGCCAAGAAGCGGAGGGACACGCCGTCGGACGTCCACCTCGGAAAGAAATGGTATCCGTCCACCTCCTCACCGAGGCGCGCCCCACCACCCGTGCCGACGTCGATGGTGCTCCGCACGACGACGCGCCCTTGGACGCCGGCGGTGTACGCCACCTCGCGCCCGTCCGGCGAGATCGCCGGCTGGAACTCCAGGCCGGGGTCACTCGTCACCGCACGGATGTTCGAGGTGGTGATGGTGATCGGTCTGGATGCCATCACCCCAGAGAGCACCACCGCGATCACGATGAGCAGAGCGGCTGCTGCCGCGCCGACACGCCACGCCCTGGACGACACCCGTCGCCCAGGTACCCGTTGCTCCTTCGTCGCCACCACCTCCACTCGTGCCGCCGCGCCGGCCGCCTCCACGAACGCACCCGCCGTGTCGTAGCGATCCGCTGGTACCTTGGCCAGCGCCTTCTCGATGGCCCGCTCGAGCTCCTTCGGCACCGTGGGCCGCACCGTCCTCAAGCTCGGCACCGGATCCACCAGCTGCCGCGCTATGATCGCAGGTGCCGTGGGACCCGTGAACGGCGGGTCACCTGCCAGCATCTCGTACATCACGCAGCCGAGCGCGTACACGTCACTGCGGCTGTCGAGGTCCTGACTGCCGCTCGCCTGCTCCGGGCTCATGTATGCAGGGGTCCCGAGCGAGAGCCCCGTCTCGGTGAGGCGTTCTCCCCCTGCCGCTCTCACGGCCCGGGCGATCCCAAAGTCCGCCACCACCGCCTCGCCTTCCTGCATCAGGATGTTCTCGGGCTTGATGTCGCGGTGGACAACACCCTGGCGGTGGGCGTAGTCCAGCGCCGCTGCCACCTGGCGGGTGATCTCTATGGCCTCGTCGATCGAGAGCTGGGTCTGCCGCTCGAGCCGCTGGCGCAGGGACTCCCCCGCCACGTAGGGCATCACGTAGTAGAGGAGGCCGTCTACCTCACCGGAGTCGTGAAGGGCGAGGATGTGAGGGTGGCTCAGCCCGGCAGCGATGTGGATCTCGCGCAGGAAGCGCCCGCCGCCCAGCACTGCGCCCAATTCGGGTTTGAGCAGCTTGAGCGCAACCTGCCGGCCGTGGCGCACGTCGTCGGCCAGGTACACCGTAGCCATCCCGCCCGCACCAAGCTCGTGCTTGATGACGTAGCGGTCGGCGAGGGAAGTCCTGAGACGATCGAGAAGGTCCTCCACCCATTACCCCCGCGGGCGCGTGTCCTCCTACAATAGGACGCGGGTAGCCGGGCAGCCAACCAGAAAGAGGAGTGTGTTACTCGGGATTAGGGAGCCTGCTGGAACGGAAAATCTACCCCGCAATCACCACGTAGCTCATGTACGCCACGAATGCGGTAAGCAGCAGCACTCCGTCGAACCGCGAGATGCGCTTGCGGCCCAGCCACATCATCGGGAGCAGCGCGACGGTGAACGCGAGCAGCACCCAGTTGTCGAGCGCGAGGGAGCGCTCGTGCACCGGGACGGGGAACACGGAAGCGGTGATGCCGAGAACGGCGAGCAGGTTGAAGATGTTGGAGCCGATCACGTTGCCGAGAGCGATCTCAGGCTCGTTCTGGCGCGTGGCGGCTACGCAGGTCGCCAGCTCGGGGAGGCTCGTGCCCATGGCGATCACCGTGAGGCCGATGATCCGCTCCTCCACCCCGATGATCTCTGCCCCGGTCATGGCTCCCGCCACCACGAGATAGGCGCCGGCCCCGAGCGCGACGAACCCCAGCAGCACCAGACCTGTGTTGATGCCCCACGCCCGACGGGCGCCCTGCTTCAGGTGGGCGGCGCGCTTCACTTCGCGATCCAGCGACCTCTCTTCCGTGGCTGAGGGAACGCCGCGGCGCGCGAGGTACACGGTGTAGCTCACGAACAGTCCGAGCCCCACGACCAGGAACACGCCCTCCACCCGGTCCACTAGGCCGTCACGCGCGAGGAGCAGCACCACGATCGACGCGATCAGCATGATGGGGTACTCGACGCGGACGGTCTGGCGCTGCACCGGGATGGCGGCGATCAACGCTGCGACCCCCAGAATCGCGCCGATGTTGAAGATGCTCGAGCCGATGACGTTGCTGTACGCGATGTCGGTGGAGCCCCGCCACGCGGCGGTGAAGCTCACGGCCAGCTCCGGGACGCTGGTTCCCATCGCCACCACCGTCAGCGCGACCACCGTGACCGATATGCGGGCCAGCAGCGCGATCGCGGTAGCTCCGCGCACGAGGTAATGCCCGCCGGCGGCGAGTATGACCAGCCCCACCGCCAGCTGGACCAGGGCGATCAGCATTCGCTCTCCCTGTGCGCGTGGCGCTCCAGCCACTCGTCGATGGGCACCGTGCGCCTGAGCGCGGCCGGCTTGCGGCGGAACCAGCTCAGCACCAGGAGGGTCTCGTCGATCGCGCTCGGCGGAATGGGGCCCGGCTCGCCGTCCTCCCCGGAGTGCTCGGCCACCAGAGACCGGAATGCCTCGATCTCGATCGGCGTGTGCGGCGCCGGAGCAGCAGCGCGTACGGTCCCTCGCCGGATTACGTATGTGCGGTCGTCGCCGTACACACCCGGATCCGTGTACACGAAGCTGAGCGTCTCGAGCGCGGTGTGCGCCCGGGTGCACGCGCTGAGCAGCCACGTGAGCGCCTCGAACCGGTCGCGCCACCATGACGCGCGCTCGAACTGCTCCTTCTCGCTCGCCTTCGTCATCTCCTCGATGACGCGGTCGAGCGGCGCCAGGTCGCGCGCCTCGATGAAGTCGGTGGCCTGCGCCGCGCGCCGCAGGTACTCGGCCTCGGTCACGAAGCCGGCGCAGGGGGCCGTGCAGGTACCGAGCTCGTAGCGCAGGCAGGCGGCTCGCTGCTCGCCGGCGAAGAAGTCGCCCTGCTCCTGGTACGCAATGGGGAAGTTGAGGGTGCAGTCGCGCAGGCCCAGGAGGTCGTTCAGGATCTTGACGCTCTCCTCGAGCCTCCCGGCCCCGACGAATGGACCGTAGTGGCGCACCTCCTCGTTCGCCACCGTGTTGCCCACGTAGATCTTGGGCGCCGCACCACCGGACACCTTGATGAAGCCCACCCGCCGCGTGCGGTTCATCCTCACGTTGAACACGGGACGGTGGCGCCGTATCTGACGCAGCTCACCGAGCAGGGCGGCGAACTCGGAGGGCATGTAGTCCCACTGGATGTCGTCCGTCGCGTGCAGGATGCGGGCGCCCTTGTCCTCGGGGTAGCTCGCGCGGAAGTAGGAGAGGATCCGGGAGCGAAGCTGCTTCGCCTTCCCCACGTAGACGACGCGCCCGGTGGGGTCTAGCATGCGGTACACCGCGGGACGGTCCTCGGCGAGCGCCCGCACCCGCCGCCGCAGCAGGTCGAGGTCGCCGAGCGGGAGCGCTAGCGCGCCGGCTACCGCCATCCCCTCAACGAGCGGACGTAGTGGTGCAGCGCGAGGAACTTCTCGTAGGCGATGGGCTCCTTGCGCTTGCGGCCCAGCTCAGCAAGAAGCTCCCGCATCCGGCCGCGCCGCACGACGTAGAAGCGGAACGTCTCCGCGAAGTCCTCGAGCGGGTGGGTGCCGGCGTAGGCGCTCACGTACTGCGGCCTTACCGTGCTGACGCGGCGGCGCTGGAAGCTCACCCAGGCGTCGTCGCGCACGCGATAAGCCTTGTGCACCTCGCCAAAGACCTGTTTGAACTCCTCGCTCCTGGTCCACGACCAGTGATGATACAGGAAGCTGTGGCCGAGCTCGTGGCAGATGAGCCCGACCAGCGTGGTCCAGGGGATCTCCGTGCGGCTGCGCGCGCCCACGACGTAGTCCTGCTCGATCTCGACGATCTTGGGATACTTCGGGTCCACACCCGAGACGCCGGGACGCAGCACGACCCGGTAGCCCCAGTCCTTGAAGCCCGACACGAGGAGGAGACGGCTCACGCGGCGCAGCGCACGTGGAATGAGGCTCTGTCCGGTGGCGTCCTCGCCGCACCATGGGCAGGTGTCCATCCAGTCGTTCACGCCGCGCCCGCAGTGGGGGCAGGAGCCGTCCGACCAGTCGTCCTCCCAGTCCTGTTCCCGGCTGCACCATGGGCAGTACGGCATGGGATACTGCACGCCGCCGCCGCAGCCCCAATCGCAGCGCGCATCGAAGCGAAAGCCCTTGGGCGCCTTCATGGGCTTCTCCCTGGAGCAGCCCTCTTCGAAGATGTCGGCGCCGCACCACGGGCAGAAGCTGTAGAAGTCCGACACGACCCAGCCGCACTTGTAGCACTCCGCATCCGTCGCCGGCGGCTCGTCGCGCCACACCTGCTTGCGGCCGCACGACGGACAGTACGGCCAGAACCGCTTGAGCTCGTGGCCGCACTTACAGCGCAGCTCGGGCGTGGGGACGGGGTGGCGGGACTTCCGCCTACGGGTGCTGCTCATACCGTGTAAGTGCCTCCTTCACGAGCCGGCCGATGAAGGCGTAGTAGTCCATGCCCGCCTTCTCGGCTGCGTTGGCGGTATCGTGGCCGAATGAAATGAACGGGTTCGCGTTCACCTCGACCACACAAGCCTCGTCGTTTTCCGTGAGCCGCACGTCTATGCGGGCGTAGTCTCTCAGCCAGAGCGA
>Ga0255055_10002322_pt1 | contig 13490 bp, 30 predicted proteins | sample JV7_2_27_MG_FD_188633 | JGI IMG/M metagenome (GOLD analysis project Ga0255055, IMG submission 188633) | Seawater microbial communities from Jervis Inlet, British Columbia, Canada - JV7_2_27 | ecosystem: Environmental > Aquatic > Marine > Inlet | place: Canada: British Columbia | collected...
CGCGCAATCGTTACTGCATGGCCGCCACCCTTGCCTACACGACCTCTCGAGTCTTCAACATAACAAACTCCGATTGATAAGTTTTCACGTTCCCATTCGGTTTCTTTAATTAGCCGAGCAATTTTGGTCAGCGAATAATCATCACAGTCGCCATATCCCTTACCGTCAACAACTGTCCAATAATCTTCCTGGTCATATAACTCAGTATCAACTTTATAACGAATGTCTTTGTTGACTTCTTTGTTAATCTTACGAAGGCTTTCCCATAATTCTTCAGTCAGTACTTGCATTATTCCTCCTCAGGACAAACGTCGTGCTCGTCTCTTTCACAGAATTCTTCATACTGTTTTGGTGTTTTTACAGTGTCACCAGTGGTGATTGTGCCGGCTGTAGGTAAGGAACCCCCGCTATTTGCGCAGGATACAACGAATAAAGCGATTAAAATGATCATTAAATTTTTCATAGGGGTATTTATTAAATTTGACTTGTGCTCGAGACATAATTCGGTTATACTAATTGATATACCTCCATTTTTAAGGGGTTCAATGAAAAAGTTAATCATATTGCTTCTAATATTTTTGTCGCCGTTGAGTGCACAAGAGAACGAAGAATTTACTGTTACGTTTAATCTTACTGAATACATCAAAAGTTTAGGCGAGACTGATTGTGAAACATTCTTACGCCAAGGAAACCAGTATTCCAAGATTGCGGTTGAATCAGCTATGGCTCGAAACTGGGACCAAGCGTTCTATCACGACGAAATAGCATTTGACTCTTACATGAAGGCATTCGGTCATTGTGAAGATGAAAATAGAGAATCAGCAAAAGTCAGATTGGATGAAAACTATTTGGTTGGAAAGTGGCTTACATGCACCTACCACACGGTTGAAGCGCATGATGCTTCTGTTAGAGCAAACGCATCTCTTGCAAACAAGGATGAAAGTGCTGTTCAAGCATTGGAACACGCGAAAGACTCGTTGGCATCACTTGATAGTGCAATACAGTTTTGTGCTTATGACCAAGAAAAGGTTGACAATTTAACAAAAATAAGGGTTGGTGGGCTTAGAGCCATCGCTCTTATTGAATTTGAAATCAAATTAGTTGAAGAAAGTGGACATTAAATCAGGAAAACCTTACCCAGCCGGTGCGTTGTCAAACTTTGCACCTCACCCATTTGTGTTTCGTGGGCAAAACGTTTCTTCAATGGAAGGATTTCTACAGGGATTAAAGTTTAAAAGTCCCGAGATGCAACTTGAAATTTTTAAGAAAGTGGGCTATGGTGCCAAACGTTCCGGAAAAGGAAAGAACTGGCAACGTACACAGACGCTTTGGTACCAAGGCGAACCGATTAAACGTGAATCAAAAGAGTATCAAGATATTCTCGATGAAGCATATAATGCTATGTTTGATCAAAACGCAAAAGCAAAAAAAGCATTAATGGCAACACAGAACGCTGTCCTTAAACATTCAATTGGGTGGCACAAAGCAAACGAAACAGTATTGACGAGAAAAGAATTTTGTAGTCGCTTAATGAACATTCGCGATCGAATCCGAGCAGAGGAGTTTTTAGACTTTTATGAACAAACGAACTGAACTATTTGCGACAGCCCTGGAGCAAGAGAGGCGCATGATGTGTCACTTTTATGCGCTCAGTGAGCTGTTAAAAGGTGATCCAATCTCACAAGAGGATTTTGCAAAGCAATATCCACGAACATACAATGCGGTTATGACTGACAAACCGTATAGTTTTGATTTACCAAAAGATTATGATCACACTCCAAAGAAGAAAAAGAAAATCCGTACTCGCCCAGGACAAGGCGGAAGGCACCCAGGTTGAAAACAAGCCAACGAATACAAATATGGAAAACACTTACATGGACAGTAATATCAGTCTCAATTACAACAGTAATTGGCTGGGCAATTACGGGCAACGTTTATATTGGAATTGGTATAGGACTAACTGACCGCGTAATTAAGATGGGTATCTATTATGCCCACGAGCGGTTTTGGCACGGCAAGTATAAACAGCAAAAACAGGAAAAATATGACAGGTTAGAAGAGTTAGAACACCTTAAAGAAAAAATCTCATGACACTACATTGGATTATACAAGATAGTCCGTACCGGGAAGAAGGTCATTATAAATTAAAGAGCTTCCTTGAGCGTATGGACATTCCGCACACGGAAATCAAAGTTGTGCCCTTTAGTCATGAACTTATTCCCGAGCCTGATTGTGGACCACATGCTATTGTAATGGGCTCTACAACACTCGCCCGCGTTGCTGAATCACGTGATTGGTCGCCTGGTGTTTTTACGAACGATGATTTTGACTACCGTTCGTACATGGAACACTACGGCGACTACATGATGAATAACGAAGCAATTATTTGTGAGTTTGGAAATGTGAAGTCTCCGTGGGACAGGTTTTTCTTCCGACCGTGTTCTGATTCAAAATCATTTGCTGGTACTATTATGATGGCCGGTGATGTAGATGCGTGGGCTGATTCCGTGAAATCAATTGAGCAAGAAAACTATACAACGATTGATTCAAAAACTCCCGTTGTTGTCGCTCCATTGAAAGAAATTTATAAAGAGTATCGTTTCTTTGTTGTTGACGGTAGGGTAATTACTGGGTCGATGTATAAGATAGGTGATAAAGTAGTTTACAAAACAGAGTTAGATGAGTCCGATAAGTTCGCTCAAGTAATAGCCAATATTTGGTCACCAGATGAAGCGTTCGTGTTGGACATTGCATTAACACCTGATGGATTCAAAGTGCTTGAAGTAAATTGCTTCAACAGTGCAGGGTATTATGCGATAGATATCCAGAAACTCGTCGATGCTGTCATGAAAAAGTTTGGCTAACCCACTATTTCTGCGGGATCTACCTGTTGACTTAATGTTCCATTAGGGTATGATTCACCACATGGATACCCTACATTTAAGCATAATTGAGGCGTCTGCCTCGATACAAAAAGCCGCCTTTCCGTCAGATGACTGGGCCCTGTTTTCTTCTTCGATGATTTGGGCTAAAATAAAGCGGAATATGAACTTCATTGAACTCAATCACTTTCGTAAGTGTTGGGAGGCAGCATGAGCATCGAACAAATGATAGTTTTGTATGAGGCTATTAACACAGATCGATCTTTGTTACCATTTCAGTTGTTCGTTGAAATGGTTGGCAAAGAAACAAACACTCAAACTGTTCTTTCCTGGTTCAAGGAGTCAGCAGTAATCCATTAATCCAGGAGAATAGTATGGACTTTATAACAGGTGTATTCGTCGGCTTCGTCGGCTTGTTCGCATTCGCAACTCTTTCAATTTGGTTTTGGCTAATCGCCGCAGTATCGTTTGGTTGGTTGATTTATCTAACCGAAGAAAGTGAAAATTTCTTTCTCGCAGTTATCCTTGTCGCTGCTTTTGCCTGGCTAGTGGCATCCGCAAATGACTTCTCAATAACTACTAATCCTTTGTTGATTCTCAAGTGGTTCGGCATCTATATGGCTGTTGGAGCTTGTTGGTCGTTTTTGAAATGGCTGTCCTTCTTGTTCAAAACAAAGGACGAACTTAAACGTCTTAAAAAGCGATACATGTCGGGGCTGACCGAAAATGAAGCACGAGAAGCAGTTGTTAGCGGTGGTGGTGGTAAGTTTAAAGAAGCTGCCTTTCCTGCGTTCGCTTTGTTTTTGAGAGACAACGACTACTTGGGATATCAAACCTTCAAACAGCCTAGTGATGTTGTTCCCAGTGTAACACAATACTATGGTAAGCTAACAAGCTGGATCGTTTGGTGGCCTGTGTCAGCATTCTGGACAATACTTAACGATCCAATCCGTCGAATTGCTCGACAGATTGTAAAAGTCTTCCGTAGTTTATACGAGCAAATGGCAGCCGCGGTATTCAGCAGCGAAATATGAAAAAAGACTTTTCACAAATGGTTGTTTATGCGTTTGAATTCAACGATGAGTCGTTGTGGCCGTGGTTTAAGTTCATGTGTTTTTATTACGCCATCGCTGCGTACGGTCAGTTTCATCATTTGTTACCTTGGGCATATTAAATGAATCGTACATTTGTAATTCAAGAACACGGTGCTAAAGTCGCCGGGCTACATTGGGATTTGCGTTTTGAGGCATATGGTGACACAGATACATATGATGCAAAGCGCCCAGAGACAAACGAGCCCCGTGGAACTGGCGACAGAGTGTTGAAAAGCTTCGCAGTTCCCAAACACCGCCTTCCTGAAATCGACGAAAGGCTCCTCGCAATCCCAACAGAAGATCATCCGTGGGATTATCGTAATTTCAGTGGATACATTCAAAGTGGTTATGGTGAAGGCCCGGTTGAGTTGAAATTTTGTGGCGAGGTCGAAATCCTTGTTTTCAAAGAAACGAAGATCGAATTTCGTTACGATGACAAGCTGTACAATATGTTCTACGTTCGTCCAATGAAAAAGTGGATGATCACGCAAAAGCGGGATTTTTCAGCCAATTTACGCAGATTAAGTGATAAATTGACTGAAAACCCGTAAAACTCCTGTATAATCAAGCAGTTATACTGTTGACTTTAGGGTCATATGGTGGATAATATGTCTATCAATCGGGAGAACACAATGACCACACGCAGAGTTCCGCAAGAAGTCCGAAATCAGGTAAACGCTGAAATCCAACGTTGTATCGATGTTGCAAATGATCACTACAACATGACGTTTCAGTTTCCTGAGGTCGTATATAAGAAACGTGGAACGACTGCCGGCACCGCCAACGACAAATCGTACACGATCGACCTCAATAGTGTTTTGTTGATGGAAAATCTTGATACTTTCATCGACGGTCGAACCGGTCGTGGTACGGTTACTCACGAATTCGCTCACCTTGTTGACGGAATCGTTAACGAGTGGACTCGCAATCGTGGTTGGGGACGGAAACGCTCCCTACACGGTCCTTCCTGGAAACGGATCATGAGGTTGTTTGGAGTTCGTGATCCGAGTCGCTGTCACTCATACAACGTAACAAACAGTCGCGTTAAAAAGGGTGGACGCAAGTCTGGAACGCTCACAGTTCGTTGTACATGTGGTTGTGGCAAACAAGGTCGAATGGGTGCTAAGCGAGTTGCAAAATGGCAAGCAGATCCCAGTTCATATTGGTTCCACAAAGGGTTTCCTCTTGAAGTGATCTCTACGTTAATCGCTCCGAGGCCTGCTTTTGCTGACAAGCCCGCTCCCAAAAAGACTGTTAAGAAAGGATCGAAGCTTGAAACGGCCATTACGATCTTGAGAAACTTCCCCGAATGCAGTCGCGTTGAGTTGATCGAACTGATTCGCCTTGATTGCAACATGTCGAAAGCTGGTGCAACGACTTATTACTACAACGCGAAGAAAGCCTCTTGACTTAGAGGTTGAAACCCGGCATAATGAACGAATGAACAACGTTGTAGATTTTACAGCATACAGAAAAAGCAAATCCATACCCACAGAGACAGACATTCGATGTGGGTGTGGATTACTCATGTGGGACACAACTGTGAGTACCGGGGGATCGCTCAGGTACAGTGGCGGCATCCCCACTCGTCCCCTGCCTCAAGCGGGGGGCGTTTTAACTGAAATCATAAGAGCAGAAAGGGTTCTTGTGTGTAAGGGTTGTACAGCAATGGTAGCATTAGGACTCGAATGAAAATTACAAAGAAATCAATTTATACGAACGTCGTGAATACAATGGAAGTCGATATTACAGAGGCTTTATATAATCAGTGGAAAGCAGGTGAGAATATTGATGAACATTTATCATACGACGAGCAAGAGTTCCTTAGAACGGGAGCTACACTCGATGAACTTGATGAATTCGACGATGACAGTGGCTTCGAAGGGACAGATCCTGGCCCATATGACTGGGAGTGGTAAGTGGCCACCTGTGTAATGTGTGGAGCAAGCATTCCTGACGATCAGGGTAGCTCGTCTTGCTCAATGTGTTATGGAGACATCGATCATGGTACGGATGGTTATTATCGTGAGTGGGCAGAAGAAATGGATCGTCAAGAACAGGAACGTCAACAACAAGAGGAACAGGAACGATGAGCTATTGGAATTTTCGAGTTTGTAGAGAAAAATACAAAGACATAGGGGACGTGTGGGAGCTTGCTATACGAGAAGTGTACTACAACGATGACGGTAGCATTTGGGCTGTTAGCAAAGATGGAATATCAGCTCACGGTGAAATAAACGAGGATTCTGATGAGGCCGCTGCGTTGAAAGACGTCAAAGCTGACCTACAACGCATGCAGGAATGCACCGAAAAGCCTATACTCGACCTCAACACTCTTGAGTTTGCTTGTCATGAAGACGAAGAGAGCATCAAAGCAACAGAGCTCGAAGCAAAGATGCTCGACCCAACCTAATGTCAATCGTTAACAAAATTCACGTTGGTGGCTGACAAGACAAGAAGAAAAAATTGCCTTCTATCTTATCAACATTCCAGCGCAAATTGTTTTGCTTATTTTACCTGGCGCACTTCTTGGGACGTTTGGTGATTCCTGGTGGGAAGCAGATCCATCGTTTTTCAACATGATGGTAATTCCTTCAGTTTTCATGTGGATTGGGCTTATGTTTGTGGTTAGATGGGTCATATCCACGCTAATAATACTCCACTATGCAGACTCGGAAGAAATTACCTTAAAAATCAAATAAGTAGTGCAGGTGTTGACTTTAACACACGTTTTAGGATACCCTATTCATAATATAGTGAACATGGTGAGCATTGTGAGTGAAAGCGAAACCACGACACATCTACGGATCCTTCGCGATGGTCGGTTTGATGGTCGATTTGATTTAAATCGGGAGCAGGAAGAAACGATTAACGAGCTCCTGGTTAACATTGATTTATCGCTCGAGGAGGATGTTGATGTTGAGTCCACCCTTGAGCTTCCTATCGTAAGACTTGACCGGAGAACGAAATGAAGTTTTTGAAAGTATTGATAGTAATGACGTCCATGTTTGCCCTTCCTGCTTTTGCAGAGTGCGACATATCAAACGTATCAGGTATGTCGGATGTGGCAAAACAAGAACTAAAAGTTGCTTGTCAGCAAGCATTACTCAAAGCTGAACAGGTGGCACAAAATCCGCTGTCTGGTGTTGATGTTTCAAATCCCGAGAAGTTATCTCAGTGGGGTCTTGTCGCTCAAGAATGGGCAAAAGCTCTTGGAATTGCAGCGAAAGAACTTGGAATTGCAGTTGACGAATTTCTTGGTACGGGCGCTGGTAAATTAACCGCCGCTATTATCATCTGGCAAGTTGCTGGTGAAACCATTCTTGGGTTTGTTGTTGGTATTCCACTTCTAGCTGTTGTTTTGATTGTTGGCTTACGAACTGCACGCCGAGCAAAAATCAAACAAATATTTTACAATGAAGAGCTAACGAACTGGCGCGGCAAGCCTGTCGTTAAAGAAATCATATATTGGGACGAAGACGAGACGGCTATGTATTGGGTCGCTTATGCCTTCACAGCAATTTTCTCAATCTGGGTCATCGCCGGAGTTATTTTTTAAATGTGGCTCTTTTGCATGAGATGTAAAAAGAAACATTGGCGTGGCATTTGTCCCGATCTAAAGTAAATGGAAATCTCAGTAATACTCTTGTTGGTCTGGGTGCACTTTGTTGCAGACTTTGTCTTTCAAAGTCACAGAATGAGTATCAACAAGAGTTCCAGCAATGGATGGCTTAGTGCCCACGTTGCTGTATATTCATTACCGTTATGGATTTTCTTTGGCTTTAAATATGCAATAATTAACGGCGCTCTTCATTTTATAACTGATTATGTCACATCACGAATGTCGTCACGTCTCTACAAGGATGGCGACATTCACAACTTCTTTGTAGTGGTTGGTGCTGATCAAGCAATCCATTTATCAACTCTGACTCTAACGTACGTGTGGTTGTTTGGATGAAGCACAGACGAGTTCGATTACGAACGCCTAGAATAATTCTCGACGAACTAATCAAACGAGCAGAAGTGCGAAGGATGTTTTCTGATAATAGTTTTGGTGCCCACCGCGAGAACTCCCGAGGCGCAAAAGTTCGATCTGAATTAGTTGGTAAAATGGTTGAGGGACTTCCGGATTCTGACAGAAAAATTCTTAAAGAACTTACTTCAGAAGAAATTGAGAAATTATTCTTTACTGAGTTGTGGGTGCGACGACCAAAAGAACCAACTCAACGTGTACGTGGCCCGGTGGTATTAAAAAAATGAACGAAAAATTACTATCAATTATTGAAGAGCAACCAATTACATCAGATAGTTGTGAGACGATTTGTCCTGACTGTGACTCTACGAACATTGCAACAAAGGAAATTCAACAAACCCTTGTTGGATTTGGTAACCACTACTGGCGAAAATCATATTGTCGAGATTGTCAAAGTGCATTCACTCACGAACACCAAAACGATAACCATTGGTACACAAGATACGAAGAAGGTGTTGGTACAAGAGCTCTAAAAGGTGTGTCAAGTTGTTTTGAGGATTACGTGTACACTTGTAATAAGTGTCCTGGGTATGTTAAACATTATTACACCGAATCAGACGGAGTTACACCGCACACAAGCGGTATAATTACAATTAGTCTGGACGGGTCAGAACCAAAACAACGTGAGTGGTATGGGTGCGTTATATGTGATAACAAAATTGATATAACACCTAAATACGGAAAATCCTCACCGACTGAACTGCTAGAAGGGTGGACAATCGAGACAGCAACGCAAACCCTTGATATTACTGGGAAAAATAACTCAGAATAGCGTTGACCCTATACATAACATAAGGTACTATTACTTTATTGACGCTTGCCCACGTTACGAAGAATGTGGGAAAAGGTGATGGGGTGAGCACGTTGTGATTCCCCACCCTTGAGTCCTGCAAGCAAACGACTCGACCAAAAAGGCTTGACTAGCCTCTGATGTGGGCTTGGAAAAAAGTAGGTGGAGACGACCTGCTGGGTGAACCGAAATAGGTTCGCCCAGCTAACTGAGAAGCCAAAGCGAAAAGTACGAGTTCACATCATGCAAGAATTTTTAGAAAGTGACACTGCAGGGTGTAAGCGAACGTAATAGTCTGGCCGGGTTTAGCCCCGAACCGGGTGTCACTTTTAAAGGAATATTGTAAGGAGGGCCTCTTCGAACCTCTCTAAACGACGACCGGGAAAGAGGATACCGGGAATAGCTTATCAGAGCTCGCTCTGACTGAAAGATGGAAGAGGTTGCAAACTCGGATATCTTAGGAGTGTGATCCAGGACGGTGGTCACTTTGAAGAGTGCAAATTTAGCCGACTAGAATGCTTGATCTCTGTTCCGAGGAAGGGACAGATGAAATCTCAATTGAGGTTTCAGGAACAGGGCCTGGCAATATAAATGACCAGGCGTGTAGGTGCAGAGATCTTTTTATTTGGTAAATGGAGAAAGACATGAAGAAGAGACAGCTAACGTTTGAGCAGATTGTCATGCCGATTAACGACCGTCGAGATTCAGATGACGTCGTGGCTTATCGTTGTAGCAAAGCGATCGACACGATGGCCGTAACGATTGGTACAGTCCTCAGACCATTTGAAGTTGAACGCTACTGTCAAGATCAGAAGTACCGTGTAACGATTCTGCCTGGCAAAGCGATTGACCAATGTACATAGGATAAGTTTTTTGCCGGAGGTGTACGGGCTGATGGTACTGCAGGATAGTCAGCTCAAGGAAGCATACCGAGCTTTGAACTCGGAGGAGTGATGGCTAAATGTCATCTGGTCGGCAGACCAGGGTTTCGATCCCCACACGGCATTTTCTTTTTGAACAGGACGAGAAGTGATGAGATTTAATGGCTCGCTACTTAACAACTGAAAGATTGTTTGAATGCCCGGTGTGTTATATACGATGTGCATCACGCGAACTGATAGAGAAAAAACAAAGTGGACATATGGCATATAACAATTGTCCCAATTGTGGGGTCGTAATGATAGTTGATCATTCTGGTGTTTTGTTTCAAGTAGTAATGACTGACGGAATGTCATTTGAGGAAATTGTAAGCCAGCCTATTGATCCCGCAATAGATTACCATGGCTCGCTACGCAGAATTGGTTAATGGCTCGCTACGCAACAACCGAAGAATTAATTGAATGCAAAGTATGTTTCATTCGATGCGCATTGCGAGAGTTGATAAGTAAGGATGTTAGAAGTAGATGTTGGTCATTGGATCCACATTCTGGTCGGGAAGTTGAAACGATGGAAGAGATGATACACTTATCATGCCCCAACTGTCAGGAACTTCTTATAATTGATTACACACCAGCTGTTGACCCTTGATGAGATTTGTGGGAATATGAATTTATTAGTGGTAAGGCTGGGTAGATCGCCCGGAGAAGTAAACAGCGTATTGTGTGGGGGGCTGGTTTACGAAGGTTTTCGGTGTCAATTTAATATTTTAGTTGCCCAAAACACCGATTAAAAAACGCGCCGGTTAAACGAGCGCGTTTTTTAATGAAAAACATAAATATTAGTCAAACCAAGACAAGAGAACACATTAGAATGAGATTTAAAGAATATTTAATACACGAATCAACTCTCTCAGAGGAGCTCATTCAAGGTGGAGTCGCAAAAATGTTAAAGCGAATAGAATATTGGTTTGATGGTGATGAACTAACCGTTGAAGAAAAAATCAAACATCTCGAGCAGGAAATGATAAATGCTGGTGGATCACAAAAGTTTGCAATGGTTGTTCGACGAATCCCGTCGATTAAACACTTCATTCGAAAACACGCCAGGGAATTAACCGGCGACCTAGAGCACGTAGCTCACCTATTAAACTAATGTTTCTTTAAGTAACGAAGTATGTCTTCGTACGCTGCTATTTGACCGTCGAGTTTGTCTCGACCGTGTTGTGAACGGCTTTTTGACCGAGCAGCCCGAGCATTTCGAGCCTTTCGTTGTGCAAATCTTACCAACCAACTTTTATTGATTTGAGCTTCACGAGATGGTTGTTCTTCTCTCGGTCGTGGTTGTCCAAAATCAAATTGTTCAGCTAGTTTATTCATTGCACCAACGAGATTACTTTCTTTCGTAATCTGAAACCCGTGAATATTAAGAATTTTTTCAGCTGTGTCCTGGTGTCTCGTCTCTACGATAATTTCATCAAGTGACTCACCTGGTTTAATATCAACACCTTGCTTCTTCATAGCGTCAAAAAGCTCACCAAGGTGTCGTCTGTTCTTAGGAATAGGCAAAATTGTTAATTTATTCTTCATTCTACGTCTTCTTTGGATACAGCCAGCGCACTTGCGACGTCTCTGTCGGATTTATCGCGCGCGAGTCGCTCAGCTTCTTTTTCAGTTCCGGCGATTACATCGACCTCATCAATTTTATCACCTTCATCGTTAAAACATTCGACGTGAAATCGGTAAAGAACGTCAAGTTCCTCAAGTAGAGTGCGTAAAAACTTCATTAATTTCTCCAAAAACCGTGTTTATAAGGTTATTTATCACAATTCGCTTGAATGCTCGCTCAAAAAGGCGGCCGTAGTGCTTACTTTTAAATGCGCCACAGTGCATCGCCGCAAACTATCGATTGTGTTAATATTATTGGGCGTGGAACGGGACGTTGCGGTGATGCTAGATTCTTCATAAAAAGTCGCCGCGACGTCCTCCCATTTCCTATAAATAAAAACATGAAACTACGCGAACTATCACCAGAAACACTAATTCGTAACAGTATTGGCCGAGTTATTACGCCAAAAATGATTATTTCTACGCTTAAACGCTTGTTTAACCACACATTTACTCTTGAACAGGTGATTCCTTTTGTTAGATCATTCAATGTTGCCATGGGAGACATTGATCCTGGTGATAGTGAAACCGCTGCAACTAACTTGTGGGCACGTCTTGATGCTGAGCTTTCACACCAAAATAAACGTCCCTTGCCAGTTGAATAGTTGACTTTTACCCACTTGTCATTTATTATCTAATGATGCCTGAAAAAGAATTTGAAGACCATACGACAGAACAAATGGCACGCTTAGTGAACGAACTAAACGAGATGCAATTAAAATATGACACCCGATTACTTGCAGCGATATTGGCAGGACGAGCGGGAATGCTTCACGGAATTATGATCACAGGTGAAGTGATAACACAGGAAGAAGCACGTGCGATTTGGAAACAAGCAGGTTTGTTAATAGAAAACCCACCAGAAAAGGAACCAAAAATTATGCACTTATACGGTGACAATATTTTGGATCCTACACAGATAAATTAATTATGAGTCGAAAAATCACTCTCAAAACTCCTAACTCCAAACGACCGTTCAAAGAAAACGAAGCTGTAATAAGTTTTTCGACTCACTTGAAAGAAAAAACAGAACCTCAATGGGTTGATCCTGATACATTTGAACCCATTGAGGTTGCACTACACCAAGATTGTTCAGATCACTATGACAAGATTATTGAATACAACTGTGCCAGTTGTTTTTACTGCTTGAAAACATTCATGCCTACAAATATTCAAGAGTGGGCTGATGAAGTTCGGTGGACTGATGAGGGACAAACAGCAATCTGTCCAAATTGTGGAATAGATGCAATTATTCCTGGCGTTGTTGATAATGATATATTGGTGTTAATGCATCATCGTTGGTTTTGTACGGCCACAAACATGAAAACTGGTGAAGAGGTAAGTGTTTGTGATTGTGAACCGAAGAAATCTAACAATGAAAACGATATTGAGTATGTTGGAACAGGATCCGATACTTGGAATCAGTGAGTAATAAAGTCACGTATATCATTTAACAAATTTGGTGGACCATAATGGCCATCGAAATTTGTTTCATTAGCAAAGGCAGTCCATTTACTGTAAGACTCTTTATCCCAACCTCGTATTGCTTTCTTAAAATCCCCTGTCACAGCAATACGTAACCGTCTTATCATATCTTTAATCGTGTCAGCAGAGGCTTGGCTTTTTATAGGCGAGTGAGATCCTGTCATCCTTACCAGTTCCTCTAATCGTTTTTCCGCTTCTTTAATAAGATGTGACGAATCAATCAGTTGCCAATCGTCTTCATACGGAAACGCATACGAAAAACTTTCCTTATATTGGTTTCTGTCAATAATATCTTGGGCTATACTTGGATCTGCCATCACTGCATCATATGCTTCTTTACCCGTACCAACAATATGAGCTAAAAGATCGCTATAACCATCATCACCAACACCCTCTACACGATTTGATATTTTACGATCAAGGTTGTTAGTCATCTGTTCGAGCCTTCGACGAAGCCCATCCATTTGTGGCTTTGTAAACGATCTCATAAATTGGTATTTAATGCGCGTATAATTATGATCACTTGTCCATTTCACTTGTTTAACAACTTCCCAAAACTTTTCGACGGTTGGGTTGGCTTGTTCGTGTAAATCAACTATAGTGTTAAGACGCATAGGCGTATTTATTATGTATCACATGAGAAGATATGAAAGGTTGTTGGAC
>Ga0255055_10002323_pt1 | contig 13489 bp, 8 predicted proteins | sample JV7_2_27_MG_FD_188633 | JGI IMG/M metagenome (GOLD analysis project Ga0255055, IMG submission 188633) | Seawater microbial communities from Jervis Inlet, British Columbia, Canada - JV7_2_27 | ecosystem: Environmental > Aquatic > Marine > Inlet | place: Canada: British Columbia | collected...
ACAATTACCTTGATGGGCTGGGCAGAGAAATCCAAACCATCACTTTGGGAGAGGGCAACAAGGCGATTGTTACAAAATCTTTTTATGACGCGATGGGCCGCAAGGATCTTGTCGAAGGGCCGTTTTTTGAAGCTTCAAGAGATTATGCGATCGATCCGCCCACCGATCTGGATTATCCCTTAAATCCATCGGGGGCTTATCCCTGGAAACAGACGACATTTGACTATCTATCAAGGCCTGAAGCAGTTGAAAGCGCAGACGGAGAATACGGATCGGCTGTAACGACGTTCAGCTACAGCGGCCTGTCTACAACCATAACAGACCCGGATGGTTCTCAAAAAACAGAAACCAAAGATCATCTGGCCCGCATTGTTGAGGTCATCGAACATGCGGATGAAGAAAACCTGGCAACGATCTACGTCTATAATGCCGCCGGAGATCTGTTGCAGGTAAAAGATCACTTCGGCAATACAACCACTATTGCCTATGACCTTCTGGGCCGAAAAATCAGTATGAATGATCCCGATATGGGGTTCTGGGAATATACTTACGATGCCAACGGAAACTTGCTAACCCAGATCGATGCAAAACTGCAAAAAGTTAATTTCTATTACGATGAGCTTAACCGCCTAACCTCCAAAACCTATTCCACATCGGATCCAACGGTGACCTATCTTTATGACAATCTGTTGGTTCCTAATGGCCGCGGCCGACTGTATTCGGTATCCACTACACAAGCGACGACCACCCACGATGGCTATGATGAAATGGGCAATTTGATCCGTGTCTCCAAATCCATCAGCGGTGATCCAAGCGTTTACACCACTCAATATACCTATGACCTATCCGGTAAGGTGACCCAGACCATTTATCCGGATGGTTATCAGGTCAGCCATACCTACTATGCGGGCACCGGTCTGCTTCAGGCCGTTACCGGGGCAGATGCGGTGGCCTATGCGCAGCTATCCAATTATGAACCCAGCGGCAAGATCAGGCACATTGAGCATGCCAATGGTGTGTTTACCAGTTATACCTACGATCCGGAATCGACCCGGCTGACTTCCATCGTCACAACCAGGCACGGTCCCACTGTTGACCTGCAAAACAAAGTTTACAAATATACGCCCGCCGGGGATATTAAAGAAATCAGGGACGATGTCACAAATGGTGCTTACAGCTACACCTATGACAAGCTCCACCGCTTAACCGCAGAAACTAGCTCCGGTGCCTACGATCCGATCAGCTACACCTATAGCGCCATCGGCAATATCACCTCCAAAACAGTGGGTGAGACCAACTTGACCTATGCTTACGACCAATGGCACAAACATGCGGTCAAAAGCATTTCTTTAAATGGAGATGACTACACTTACAACTACGATGACAACGGCAACATGATAGAAGCGCCGGATTTTACAAATCGCGAGCAGGTGGCAACTCGAATCATCACTTACAATGCCGACAATATGCCTGTGCGCATCCACTATGAAAATGGCAAGCCGGCATCTGCTCAAAGCAGCAGTTCATCTCAAAGCAGCAGCCCTTTCTCCAATCTGGCGGCATGCTGGATAACCACGGTATCCAGTCAGGGCGGTGCAGCTTGGACAGTTGACTTTTACTATGATGGCGATGGGATGCGGGTAAAAAAAGTGATATTGGGCGCAAGTGCCACTTATTACATCGGGCCACATTTTGAGGTTAAAGACGGCCTGGCAACCAAATACATTTTTGCCGGCAATTTGCGGATTGCGAGGGTAACTGGATCAGACATCAATTACTTTCACAAGGATCATTTAGGCAGTTCCACTATCATGACCGATTCTATGGGTGAGCAGGTTGAAGCGACCGAATATCTGCCATTTGGCCAAATGCGCAGTCATAGCGGAGCGAAAGTCTCTGATTACAAATTTACCGATCAGGAATTTGATGCTGAAACAGGACTTTACAATTATAATGCCAGGCTTTATGATCCGGTCATTGGGAGGTTTATCTCTGCAGATACGATAGTTCAAAACCCATTTGATCCGCAGCTTTTAAACCGCTACAGCTATGTGCGCAACAATCCGCTTATATATGTCGATCCCAGCGGTCACCGCTTAGGTGATGGTTATTCTCAAGATGATCATGATTTTGTCGATAATCCAGGGAACAGTGATAAGGCCGAAGCAGAGGCTGCAGGGCACTCATCTATGTACAATGAATATCATTATGTAAATGGAGTAATAATTGCTCGTAATATTTACGATTATGGTGATGGTATTAGATCAATAATTGGCAGACCTATTTCAGTAGATTTTTTAAGAGTTTGGGGGTCACCCTATAAACATCATAGTCATTATCGGTCCTTTGCGACTCATATATCTGTTGTTTATGCCTATTTAACATCAAAGTTATTTCACGGAAAAGTTCCAGCTGGCATTGGCTCCGTTACGTATGCACCGCCTGGCTCGCCAGCATATTTCGGCTATGATTTTACAAAAAAGGAAGGCATAACTGGAGTTGCAAAGCAAGAAAAAGCAGGTCCGGTTAGGGTATCCATTGGAGCTTCAACAAATTTAAAAGGCGAGAGCAAACCGTCAGGCTCATTGGGAATAGGACCTCTACAGGTTGATGTTACTCCAGATGGGTTCGAGCCTGCACTAGGACCCATAGACACGCCATACGGCTCGGTGGATATTGACGCTGAGTTTTTTGATATTTATACTGGTGAAGTCGTATACTAAAAAATGTGATTCAACAAACGATGTACTATCCATGCCTGCCAGAAAGCTATCTCAAGGATGCATTATATACGAATGTTATCGTAAGTCTGCTGAAAGAAATATGGCATAAGATCGATTTAACTATTAAGAAGATTTTCTTTAAGCCAGCGACCAAAATCTTTCTTAGATTTTTCTTTCCTGCACGATTTATACTAGTAAATTTTTACAAAGCCACAAACAAGTTTATATCGCGATTGTTATTTCATTAAGAAGCTCAAGCTCAGATACGGTTATAAAGTGGCCTTCGGGTATTTCTAAAAAAGATTATAACGAATCTGCGGCTTGTAGTTGATAACGCATAGACGATATCATCAATTAACTCTCTATTATATATCTGAGAGCTTACGAACTTAAAGATTTTTCTATATCGACGATTTGGGGTACCATTTTAAACTTAATATTTAATAATTAGTAAATCCGTAAGGCTGTTTTCTGCTAATTAGCAAGGTAAAGCCATAAAAATGGTTGACTATATTTACAAAGTCTTGAAAAGAGCTTTTTTGTTTTTTTGTATAGTAATATCGTTATTAGTGACCGTGGCATTTTATGGTTCTCCGCCTAAAGATATGTTAATCTTAATTATCGTTTTGATGGTTTTTCTGTCCACCCCCTTTATTTTAACATTAAATGAAGGCCAAAAAGTTTTAAACGTTTTGTTTAAAAAAGATATTTTTGGAATATCTGTCGCACTATTTTATGCAGGTTTTTTTACCACCATTAGCTACCTGTTAGGAATATCGTTATTTGAAACCTATCCAGTTGCTTTAAAATTCTTTGCATACACAATTCTGATATGTATTTTCTTTGCCATAGCACATAAACCTCATAATGAGTCCAGTTTTACTCTTAGAGATTTCATAATATTGTTTAGCCTTATTGCAGTGTATAGTAACGTAAGATTCGGTTTTTCGGCTCAAAGTATAGCGTCTAGCTCTCCCTTGTTGACGATTTTTATTGCTATGCGTTCATTGCCTTACAACATTGCGCTGTTAATTTTTTTTGCTAAAAGAAATATGAATCCACAGGAGTTTTCGTTTAATTTCAGATTCGGTTTCATAGATTCTCTCTACTTTTTTATTTTTCTGCCCGTTATCCTTTTAATTTTGTATTTTTCAGGATATTCATTTCAGCCCTTTTTAGATATGCTTTCTCTTAAATTAATAATTTTTAAAATTTCTTTTTCTGCTATAACAGGTGCTATTCCAGAAGAAATCTTTTTCAGATCCTTTTTAATTAGTACTTTATTTAGTTTTTTTCAAAAGCGTTTCAAAGGCACCATAAATTTTGTATTATCACTTTTAATATCAAGCGTTATTTTTGGCATGTATCATATCAACAATGGAATTTGGGAGGTTTTTTGGACGACAATATGGGGACTAATTTTTGGCTTTGTGTTTATTAAAACACGCAGTTTGTCTAGCCCTATATTGTTGCACAGTGTGCTTAATGCTATTTTGTGGAAATAGCTATCATAACTCATAGATGTTGTGTGAAAAAGAGAAACTTCGTGACATAGTGGTATTTGGGATTTATCGATGTATTGAAATATGGGTGTCTCCCTAGTTTTCTGGTCTGCGTATCAAGGCTGGAAGTCAAGGAAGCAAATTAAAAAAATAATTTTCGTTCAATTAGGATAAGGGCCCATAAACTTATAACTCAAGTTTCGCACCCCCGATTAAGGGTTTAGCGAGATAAATTACTAGTTATTTTACTTCTTTTTCTATAGAAAAGGACTCACTTTTGTAGTATGTTAACTACACGACATAATTAAACATTCATACAAAAGGAGTCCTCAAACCATGTGTATCACAAACCACACAAAGTTCAAGGGAGAAATTGAAAATTATCTAAGAAACGGCCTAAATTGCTTTGATTCAAAGATCGATCGTACCTTTTTTTCGCTGAAGGTCAAAACCTGGTTAAGCCGCAGCAACATCATTAAAAAAGATGGTTATCATGCATCGCATCTGCTTTATGTTTTGTTTATGTTGCCGCTTTTTAAGATTAATTCGGTTCATAGTTTTTATAAAAAACAATGGTATCACTGGTCGAGCAGTAAAAAGGACACGTTTTATCGTTTCAAGCATAACACTTACCGCTGGCGCACATTTATGTATCAACTCATGAGCCAAATTTCAAAGGCCCTAGCCCTTGAGAAAGGCTCGATTAAAGAACGATATTTTATTGTTGATGACTCGGTAATCGCCAAAAGAGGCAAACATATCGATAATGTCTCTTATCATTATGATCACAGCATCGGCCGATCGGTTTTAGGCTATTGTATCGTCACTTTGGGTATGTTTAACGGCAAAGGATTTTATCCGATCGACTTTGCCTATAATTTTAGTCAAACCCGCCACAATGATAGTCCCGATGAGATCATCGGTGATCCCAGAAGCATCAGCGGCCAGCGAAGCTTTGAAGCTAAGAACTATTCCAAATTAGATCTGGCGGTGATGATGATAAAACGGGCAATCGGCAATGGTTTTTCAGCCCGATACGTTTTGTTTGATAGCTGGTATGCATGGCCGGCGGTGATCAAAAAAGTACGCGCTATCAAAGATGATCTGCATGTGATTTGTCGGCTCAAGGAAAATCCGAGCAAATATCACTATCGGGGTAAACGCTATCGGCTCTCTGAGCTTTACCAAAAGGTTAAATCTGAGCTTAAAAAGGATCACAAAACCGGGCTTTTACTAAAACGGGTAACGGTAAAACTGCCCGATTGTGATCAAGAATCTGTTATTGTTTTTACCAGGGGCTATCGCGAGCCCAAAGTTGATAACCTCACCGGAACAAAGAAAACCAAAAAGTCTAAATGGGATGCTTTTTTCTCTACTGATACCCGGCTGCATGCTTCATCTATCATCAAAAAGTATATTCAACGCTGGCCGGTAGAAGTTTGCTTTAAAGAATGCAAACAATTGCTTGGCCTTGGTAAAGAACAAAGCAACAGTTTTAACGCCCAGGTGTTTTCAACCACTGCCAGCTTTATGCGTTACAGTGTGATCAGCTACTTAAATGAAGCCGAACGCTATGCCACATTTGGCAGCTTGTTTGAAACCCTTGTCGATGACACGGCGGTAAGCACTTATGCACAAAGACTTTGGGATTTTTTCCAGGGTCTTTTCAAAACCAGTTTTTCAAAGATCTTTGACCTGTTTGGCATTCAAGAAGAATTTCAGCCCTATTTGGATTCAATTGCACAGGCTTTAAAAGAATCCACGCCGATTATAGGGTGCGAAACTTGAGTTATAAGTTTCTAATCAGCGCTAATTATATCAGGCTTAAATTATGCCGCGTAAAGCCCGTATAGATGCCCCTGGTGCCTTACATCATATCATCGTTCGCGGTATCGAAAAGCGCGAGATATTCAAAGACAATTCCGACCGGCAACGCTTTATTGAGCGCCTGGGCGCCATTCTAAGCGATAGCAAAACCCCCTGTTATGCCTGGGCCTTAATTCCAAATCATTTCCATCTGCTTTTGAAAACAGGCCTCACACCGATTGCCACAATTATGAGAAGGCTGCTGACCGGCCATGCGGTTTATTTCAACCGTCGTCACCGCCGATGGGGGCATCTGTTTCAAAACCGCTATAAGTCCATTTTGTGTCAGGAAGATAGTTATCTGCTGGAGTTAGTGCGCTATATTCATTTAAATCCGTTGCGGGCCGAACAAGTATCAGATCTAAAAAAATTAGAGCGCCACGCTTATTGTGGTCATAGCGTGCTGATGGGCTATCATCGGAATGATTGGCAATCAGTGGATGAAGCTTTAAAACTGTTTGGGGAAAATGTGTCTTTGGCTCGCAGGAGATATCGCGAATTTGTAAAAAATGGCGTCAATCAGGGTAGGCGACCCAATTTGGTTGGTGGCGGTCTGATTCGAAGCATTGGTGGATGGCAAGCGTTAAAAGCCCTTAATCGAGCGGATACACACCTAAAGAGTGATGAGAGGATATTGGGTGATAGTGATTTTGTCGAAGAAGTTCTAAAAAAGGCCCAAGAGAAGCGCGAGGGCAAGTATCAACTGGAAGCCGAGGGTTACGGTATCGATCAAGTCGCGGAACGGGTGGCTGTATTACTCGGTGTGGAATGTGAACAAGTTTGGAAAAAAGGCAAACATCCCAAAACCGTCAAAGCCCGCAGTTTGTTATGCTATTGGGCAGTGCGTGAGTTAGGGATTAGCGCCACTGAGCTTGCCAGACGAATCGGAATTACCCAACCGGCCATCAGTCAGAGCGTAAAAAGGGGTGAGACCATTGCCAAAGAAAATGGATTTGAAATAATAGATTCATAGAAACTTATAATTTTATGGGCGTCCCACTAGTTCGTTCCTCTAATTTTCTAGTTTTCTGTGCTGCGTATCAAGGCTGGAAGTCAAGGAAGTAAATTAAAGAAAATTTTCGTTCAATTATGAGAGAGAAATTAATTTGATGTTTAATAATATTCCTGAAGACAATAAGAAAAGATTCATAATAATAGTATTTATTGTTCTGCCAATACTATCAATTTTAGGTTTTCTATTGGGAACAAAAATAGCGATGGTGGTATTCAACTCTCAGGTTAGTTTAGCAGGAGCCATTTTCGTCGCATTTCTAATTTTAATAACTTATATTAGATGTGTGGTAGTTGTATATCGTAAACTAAGGAAGAAAATCGATATTACAAAGAGCTAATATGGGATCTTTTGAATTGGATAAAGAGTAAAAATGGGCGCCCCTCAAATTTTTCCTACTTGACGGATGCATAATTCCGCTTTTGTCAAAAATTCCTTTGAGCAATTTATTTATTCTTCGGTGAAACTTATGAAATATTTTAATTTTATCCTATTGGTTTCTATTTTATTAATATTTCCAAGTTCTTTTTTCAGATTGCGAATTGGATAAACTCTGATTTCGTAAACTTACTTTAAAAGTATAAAGTCAATTCAATTTTTTGCTATAAAGGTTTGGGAATAGAAACGTCTATGGAAATTATGGTGTGCCCCCATTTTCTAGTTTCAAATAAAAGGAAGGGCAAATGTATAAACTGCTATTAATTATTTTGCTGATATTATCTTCAACAGCTGCAAACGCTGATTATTTTCAAGGTATAAAATGCTCACAAAATGTATCAGAGGTTGATGGCCTAATTTTGGATACGATAAAAGGATCAAATTTCGAAAAAAAAGAGTACCGTCTAAAAGAGGATATAATTAGAATTGGGGAGGTAAAATCAAGTCTTATAAGCTACTTATTTTGGGACGATAAATTTTTCGGAATCGCGGTTGATATTTTCAAAAAAGAGGATTTCAATAAAATAATTAATTATTTTAATAAAAAGCATGGCGCTACTATTAGATCAGATAATAATAGAAAATTGATTTGGGTTACGGGAAAAGAAGTAATTATTGTTACGCGCTTCTCCACTCACTTAGCTCAGGTTTAAATTTTTTGTAAAAAATTGTATGATAAAATGCATGGCCTAACCGATAAATAGTCCTTTTTGGAGGATTTGTAAGCGACAGCAAATAGGAAAACATAGGGACATTCTATCATCCTCCAGTCAAGCTTGAAGCAGTCTTTTTAAATTGACATGATTAATTGTGTTTGGAATTGCGTATCTAAGCTTTAAGATAGAATAAAAGGAGTAATATGTGAAAATTATTGCTCTTCTATGTTTAATAACACTATCAACTATTCCAAGTAATGGAAGGGATTTCCATAGACTATATAGGGGGATCGAGATAGTTTGGGATAGTACCCCTGCTGATCTTTATAAAAAGTGGGAATCTAATATTAATGTTTGTTGGTTCGGCGAAGGTCGCGATTATGACATCTATCGCGATAAAGAAGGTCATACAAATGTGCTATGGCATTTTGCGCATTATGCTTTTTTAAATCCAGGTCCAGCGGCAATGAGTGAGCCTTTAATCGTTGTAGATGAAAGTTCAGACACATTTATATTACATCTTATTATACTAAGCATGTCACCAAAAGAAGCGGATCAATTTATTAAAAGTCATAAAGAACCTTATCACATTTTAATAGTGGGCCAACCTAAGTGCATCTTAGAACACAAAGGTGTTCCTACAGTCGTAATCGAATCCGATAGATGGTTTGTAAGTGATTATTTCAAGATTCGGTTTATAAAACCTAATCATAAATGATGAACTAATGCTGATAATGCACAAAAAGGATAAGGTAGGCCCTTAAATTATAGGTTTCCATTCAGCCCAAATCTGCCAATCCACGCCGCGATAAGCAGAATTCTTTGTTCAGTCCGCATCTTGGGGCGCCAAAGCTTTAGCGAAGGCGGGTCCTCAGGCCTCAAACCTAAAACTGCTGTTTCCTGTCTTCTGTTTTCTGACACCTGAACACTGACACCTGACACCTTTCTGATGAACCTCTGAACGTTGAACCTTTGAACGTTTGAACCTTTTATTGAATATTCTTTACAAAAGCTCACATTTAGTAATATGAATGTGACGCAAGGTTTTTAATTCAAGGGGGCCGGGATGATTTTTACGGTTTTGAAAAAGTCATCGAAATTTTATATCCTGCTATCAGGCGTCCTGTGTGTTTTATCTCTGAGTTTATCATCAATCCCACCGGCAATTGCGGCAAATCCGGTTATGGTCTTGCCCGCGCCCATCGAAATTCGAGATTGCATTCCCCAGGAGGATGCCGGAATTGTACATTTTGCTCGTGTACCCCATGATGCTTCCTTTGCCGTCTTGATCCGAGCGGTTCACGGCATCGATCTCAACTCGGCAGATGCCATCCGCTTTACCATTGATGACGGATTTCACTTACCCTACCTACGCGATCTGCGTTTCGATACTGTTCGGGTGGTAAAAATCGTTGACGATCCGGATGATCGGGCCACTTTCCTGTGGGCGGTTTATGACCGGTTCCTGGAACCGTATATGCCCACAACTTATCCGCAAAATTCGCATATATATATAAAGGTGGCAATAAGGGATGTGGCCGACAATATTCTGCACCCGGCGGCATTTGAATTTAAGATTGAATCAGCTGCCCGGCGAACTGCTTCCCGCCAAAATCAGCCCAAAACCGAAGACCTATACGCGGTCGATCCGGATTCCGGCGGCAGCCTTGATGCCGGCATCCAGGTGGTGGAAGGGGAACTTGTCGGGGCCAAAATTATGTATAACAGCAATGAGCCGTTGACACCGCAATTCGGGCCTCAAAATGGAATCGAAAAAGCGAACATAGAGGGCCTTGAGGCCCTCGGCATACCCCTTAACCTGGCCCCGCACACGGTGTTTGATACCCCGGTCAAGCTGTTTATCCCGGTTCCCGAAGGTGCGGATATTCTCTCAGTGGGCCTGGCATATCACGACGGCACCCAATGGCTGGCGGCTGCGGATCCCGAGGGCAATGTTTTGCGCGGCGGGGAAGGGTGGATGGTGCCGGGCTCGCGGGTCAATCATTCGGACACAGACCCGGCCCTGATCGAGATGCAGGTGTATCATTTTTCAGGCACCCAGACGGTTTTTTTCGCGGATTTTGACGGCACCCGGGAAGAGGAGGAACCCCCACCCGGCGGCATCCGCAGCGGAGCTACTGTTTTTATAAGCTGTTTTGTCGATTCGGTGAACCTGGATCCGAGGTCTGCTTCCTGGCCCTTGAGCCTTTTGACGGGAATGATAATTCTTATTTGTGGATTGAGATTCTATAGTATTAATTTTTTTAGACCCCGGTGGAATAGGCTTCGCATTCCACTGGGCAAGCAGGATTTACCGGATTTTTTTAGCCACAGACCCACACAGACTATTTCCCCTGCGGACCCGCCGCCGATGCCGATACGGCCCGGCGAGCTTTCGCAGTGGAAATACAGTCATTCCGCTCCGCAGAATAAAATTAACTAAATTGGATACTAACGAACTTACATATAAAATAAATGGAGCAATTTTTGAAGTTAACAAAGTTCTGGGAGCAGGATTTCTTGAGAAAATTCATGAGGCGCAATTATTAAATTATCTTAAGGCTACAGGTTACAAGATAGGTCTTTTGGTGAATTTTACCCACCCAAAAGCGGATGTACGACGGTTTGTACTGTAGCCCGTAGGGCTGACAGTTTTGTCTTGGTCAGAGCTTGCCGCGCCATAACGGCGCGACGGCGGGTCGACCAAGACAAAGGTTAGTGTGGGTCTGTGTGGGTCTCGTGGCTAATTATTTTTTAGCCCTTACCCATCAAATCCTTGGCGGTGAATCTGGTGCCGTGCGCATGATACATTTCATAGCGGCGCTGGATTTCCTCCCAGCGCTGTTTGGTCTTCTTTAGCACCATGGTCAGAGCTTTCAGCAGCCCTAAAAGCACCAGTATGAAGGCCAGCTCCCGGCCGTGGATTTCATTCCAGACAGACCCGGCCTGCTTTCCCCCGCTGTGCGAAGATGCCGTTGTAATAAAGCATGCATTGGCCACAGGATTGGCGTCGCCCCCGCCGGATCCAATCGATGAAGATGAAATGCCCACCCCGGACGGATCGACGATGATGCCGTTTGCAGTGCCGTCGGCATCTCCCTCACCGCCGTCTACGAGAGAGAGCGTTACCGATTGCCGGTCCTCACTGAAGTCGGTCTGACTGGAAAAATCGGTCCAGGTCGCCTCGATGGGATCATATTTAAACCAGCGGCCGCCCGGCGGTGCCGGCTCGGAAAAATAGATGGTGATTTCGGCCTGATCTCCGGGTTGGTCCATGATGAGTTTAAAATTGATCAAACCAAATGGGAATTCTGTCGGAGCGCTTGAAGCAGCAGCATAGATTTCGTTGGTGCCGTCATATTCAGCTGACATGGAATCGATTTCCAAAACCGTGCTGGAACCTTTGAAGCTGATGCCCAGCGTCTTGCCGGCAGCGGTTTTTACACATTTGATCGTATTTTGGTCGGCGTCATTAGTTCCATCACCATCGAGGTCGGATATGGTTTCGACCTCCTGCTCATCGGGGATTCCATTGTCGTTGGAATCATCGGGGTCAACCTGGGTGGAAAATGATCCGCTGTCGGACCATATTGAAGGCGTACCGTGGTTGTCGTAATATCTGGCCTGCCAGGTATAGTCTGCGTTCCCGCCTAAAATCAGCTTGGGCACATCCAGCTCGGTCAGGGAATCCTCGCTGGTGATGTCGAAAATAAGGACATTGTCGGATTCCCTGTAAATTTTCCACTGGGTTGCGGAATGAAAGTCGCCGGAGTTGGGATCAAAAAATCGATCTGTTTTCAGTAGCGGGGTTAATGCTACGACCTGCTGATTGGCTGGCGCCATCAGAGCGGGAGCATCGGGCTCAAAGTTGTCCTGGGGAACCACCGGATCGCTGCCGGCATAATATTCATCCAGATTGCTGAGGCCGTCTCCATCCGTGTCTTCGGATGCATCGTCGTTTAAGGGGTCAAAACCATACTGGAGCTCCCAGGCATCCGGCATTTTGTCGTTGTCGTCATCTGTATCGGCGTTGTTGCCGATACCGTCACCGTCCGTATCGGTTGTCTCTGACGCATCCGCTGGGAACGCGTCCTCATTATCCGGAACCCCGTCGCCGTCCGAGTCGCTGAACGGTACTGTGTAAGATATCTGATTGGAATAGTCACTTTCGTTGCCGTCGCCGTCATAGGCGGTGGCAGCGAAATAATAAGTGGTGCCTTCATCCAATCCGGTGATCGTGCAAGTCGTGTTCTGGCCGGCATCTTTGCTGGAGGTATAATTACCATTGGAGGTGCCCCAGTAGATTTTATATCCGGCCAGTTCCGGCTCCGTATTGGGATCCCACTCGAGATCCACAGATGCCGCATGCGCGGCAGGTAGTGCTGCAGGTATAAGGTATAAGGTACAAGGTATAAGGAGAAAAAGAATAAATTTAAAATACCGAGTGCTGAGGACTGAGGTCTGAGCAAAAATTCTACCTGATGCCCGGCGCTTAAAGCCTGGCACCTGACACCTGACACCTGACACCTGTTTTGTGGACCCTAAACACCTTCGGATTATATACCTGATAATTACTATCAAATGCACAGCAACACCTCCTTTGAGTTACATCTAAAACCGACCGAGATGCACTCAACAAGAAGTGCTGCCCCGGCGCCCGGTCATCGTATCAAGCGGCGTCGGGTTTCTCGCCCGGTAGCCCTGCTGCCTTTCCTTCCCCCTGGATTAAGGCCAGTGGCTTTGCGTCCCGCCTTTTCAGGCGGTTTGCCTTTTCGAGCTTTCTAGAATTGCTCTTGGGCTAACTTTTCAACAGCGCCCTATTAGAGCAAAACAGGTGCCAATCCTGATTTTATAAGTTGAGATCAGAGCCGGCGGACGAAAATGTGAATTAGGAAGAATCAAAATATCTAAAAATTTTAAGGGATTAGACGAAATATTTTTTTGATAAAAATTTCAAAGAAATTTAAGTAGTTCCCCAGCTAAAAACTTTTACTAGTTAAGCGCACTCAAATATTATGATTTTGTATAACTAGTCCGTATGATTTAAAACACGCAAGTAATAAAAATTTTATGGACTAAATCTTCATCAGCAGTAATAGAAGGGATTCAGCCGATATAGCGAATTTATTTAACATAGTCATTTTCAGTCAGCACCCACCAATTCAGGATCCGCGGCCGGCGCATGAGCAACTCAATTTTTAGCCGGATCGGCCCTGCGAACAGCCTGCGAGTTAAATCACGGTTTTCACTTAACTATATACGCCCGGCATGGCGTTCATTTTTAAATTACGG
>Ga0255055_10002324_pt1 | contig 13485 bp, 10 predicted proteins | sample JV7_2_27_MG_FD_188633 | JGI IMG/M metagenome (GOLD analysis project Ga0255055, IMG submission 188633) | Seawater microbial communities from Jervis Inlet, British Columbia, Canada - JV7_2_27 | ecosystem: Environmental > Aquatic > Marine > Inlet | place: Canada: British Columbia | collected...
AGGCCGCGCCTCCGCTGCTTCTGATCCACGGCGGCCGGGACCACGCCCGCAGCTGGGACTGGGTCGCCCGGGACCTGCGACGCGACTACCACGTGATCGCCCCGGATCTCCGGGGTCATGGAGACAGTGCCTGGGCCAAAGATGGATCGGACCTTCAGCTGGAAGTTCGACAACTACGTGCGCGCTTTCCTCGACGGGTAGGAGCCCGATCCCAGAGTGCCCTGGTTCAGCTACCACGGAGGTCATAGCGGCGAGTTCTCCCGCCACGCGGCCGGCTCCCTGGAGGACGTCGTCCGGAGCGCCATCCGGGCGGGCTTCTCGATCTATGGGCTGTCCGAGCACGCTCCGCGCTATCGCGTAGAAGATCTCTTTCCCGACGAGGCCGACCTCGGCGTCGAGGATCTCGCGCGGACCTTCGAGAGCTATGTGAGCACGGCGCTGGCGCTTCGCGATCGCTATGCCGATCGGATCGAGCTTCTGGTCGGATTCGAGAGCGAGGTTCTCCCGGTGCAGGGCTGGGCGGAGCAGATGTGCGAGCTCCGCCGCCGGCATCCGGAATTCGACTACGTGGTCGGGAGCGTTCACCACGTGGGCGGCGCCAGTATCGACATGACCCCTGAACTCACCGCGAAGGTGGCCGAGGAAGTGGGCGGCAGGGATGCTCTCGAGCGCCTCTACTTCGAGCGGGTGGCCGAGATGGTCGAGCGGCTACGTCCCGAGATCGTCGGTCACTTCGACCTGATCCGGAAGTTCGAAGGGTTCGGGACGAGCTTCGGTCCCGGGATCTGGAAGCACATCGAGCGAGGCCTCGAGGTGATGCGGGCCGTTGGGGCCATCCTCGACGTGAACGCGGCGCCGGTCCGCCGGAGGATGGGCCCGGTCTACCCCCTGCCCCCTCTGCTGGAGCGCGCCTGCGAGATGGGGATCCCCGTGACCCTCGGCGACGACAGCCACGGGCCCGCGGAGGTGGGAGTCGGGCTCGGCGCCTGCCTGCAGGCGATCCAGCAGGCCGGATACCACTGCGTCCACTACCTCACCAGGGAGCGCGGCGAGGTTCACCTCGAGTCCGCACCCCTCGATGCCGTGCGTCCCCAGCTTCGAGGAGAGAGGTCGGGTCAGGGGTAGAGGACCAGCAGCACATCGCCGAAGGCGGCGGGGCGCCGCTCACCCTCGATCTCGAAGACCATGTGCATCGCGGCGCGGACCCCGCCACCCTTGATTTCCCGCACCTTCGTCACCGTCGCTCTCATCCGCACCCGGTCTCCGGCGTGGACGGGCGAGCGCAGCCGCACCCTCTCGATGCCCGGATTCACCAGGATCCGCGCGCCCTTCACCTCGAGGATGTCGCGGAGCAGCCGGGGCGCCAGGGACAGGGTGAGGTGGCCGTGGGCGATGGTTCCGCCGAATGGTGACTCTCGCCGCGCCCGCTCCGGATCGGTGTGGATCCACTGGTCGTCACCGGTGACAGCGGCGAAGGCGTCGATTCGCTCCTGGCCGATCTCGAACCAGTCGGAGGCTCCGAGTTCCTTGCCCACCAGGGACTTGAACGACGCGATGTCGGGAACCACCGTTCGCGCAGCCATGGGAGAACTTGGGCTCCTTGGGGTCAGTCGAGGGACGGCGGATCCTACCATCCTCGCCGGGGGCCGCCCAGCATCGCCTCAGCCTATCGGGGGAACGCCTCGGGAAGTCCGCCGTCCACCGGAAGGGTGGCGCCGGTGGTCGGCGTGGCATTGCTGGCGAAGAAGACGACGGCGTTTCCGACGTGACGCGCCCTCACTCGCGTGCGCAGCAGATTTCTCTGCCGGTAGAACTCCGGTAGTGCGTCGGCGTCAATTCCGCGGCGCCGCGCCCGGTCGGGTCCCACGGTTTCCCAGAGGCCCGAGCGCACGTCGCCCTCGTCGAAAATCGCGTCGGCGTTGATCAGGTTGACCCGCACTCCGAGCGGCGCCAGCTCGATCGCAGCGATCTTCCCGATCTGGTGGGCGGCGGCCTTGCTCGCGCTGTAGGCGCCGAAGTCCTTGCCCGGGGCGAATACGTTCTTCGATGAATTCACCACCACGTGTCCACCGGTTCCCTGGAGCCGAAAGATGCGTGCGGCCTCCCTGATGGTGTTCAGGACTCCCAGGTAGTTCACTTCGGCGACGCGACGCGCCTCGTCGCCGGAGAGCTCCTCGATGGGTGAGACCAGAGCGATTCCCGCGTTGGGCACCACGACGTCGACGCCGCCGTAGGCGACGCAAGCGGCATCGAAACCATCGCGCACCGACGCCTCGTCCGTCACGTCGACCTCCAGACCCGCAGCCGACCCGGTGCCGTGTCTGGTTTCGAGCCGGGCCGCTGCCTCCCGCGCCTGCTCTACGTCGAGGTCCGCGAGCACCACGTGGGCTCCCGCCGCGGCGCACACGTCCGCCACGCCGAGGCCAATGGCGCCGGCTCCTCCGGTCACGAAGACCACCTGGCGCTCGAGAGAGCGCTCGGTGGAGTTCCCGAGCTTCGCCCTCTCCAGCGTCCAGACCTCCACGTCGAAGAGATCCGAGGGCGATGCCGCTTGGTAGCGGCCCACGGCCTGGGCCAGGGCCTTTGCGGGCAGGGTATGCTCGGTGATGTCGGCGGCGATGCGGGCCTCCTTCTTCGATCTTCCGAAGCACAGGGCACCGGCCCCGGGGAGCAGCACGACCCGTGGCGCGGAGTCGGGTCTGGCCGGGATCACTGCCTTCGCCTTCGCGTGCGCCTCGAAGTAGGCGTCGTAGTCTCGCCGGTACTCCAGAACGGCGCGGCCGAGGCGTTCGGCCAGACGATCGGGCTCCTCCCAGTGCGGGTCATCGACGTAGAGGGGGAAGGCCTTGGTCCAGATCACGTGATCCGGTGTCAGCGGGCCCTGTCGGACCAGCTCCCGCGCCTCCTCGCTCGAGCAGAATTCGAGGATCGCCGGGTCTCCGCGCCACTCCATCACCCAGCGGCGGTGGGGGTGGTCCTCCTCATCGGTCTTCTCGGCGAGTAGCCCGCGCAGGATCGGGGCCGTCGCCGCGACCCGTGCTTCCGGTGAGCTCCTCACCGTCGACCCGGGGCGCGCGGTGAGGAGCGGGCGACTGCTCGCCTTGCGAGCCAAGAACTGTTCGCAGAGGTCGACGAGCTCGATGTGAAGCTCGTAGCTGATGCGGGCATCGTCGGCGAAACTGCACAGTCCGTGCCCGAGCAGCACCGCGCCCTGCACACCTGGCTGTTTCTCCACCGCCTCGGCCACGACCTTCGCCAGCGGCAGGCCGGGCATGATGTACGGAATCACCACGACCCGCTCGCCCAGGGCTTCTCGTACCAGCGCCTCGCCTTCGGGCTGGTTCGTCAGCGTGAGCACAGAGTCGGCGTGGGAGTGGTCCACGAAGCGGTGGGTCAGGAAGGCGTGGAGAAGCGTTTCCACCGAGGGACTCGGGGAACTCGCATCGAGGAGGTGGGTGCGAAGCTGGTTCTCCATCTCTTCGTCGGAGAGGCGGTCGAGCCCGCGCAGACGGCGGAGACCGCCGAGATCCAGGCCCGGCAGGTCCCGTGGCTCGATGGCGTCGAGGGAGGTGCCCGACCGTTTGACGAAGAGGACGTCGACGACGTCGCCGAGCAGAGTGGTCCGAGTCGCCTTCAACGAGGTGTTGCCGCCGCCGTGCAGCACGAGATTCGCGTCGGACCCGATCAGCCGCGATGTGTAGACGCGCAGCGCGAGGTCCTCGCCGTGATGCTCTCCGAAGCGTTCGATTGCATCCCGCGCGCCGGCCTTCGTCCAACGGCTCTTCATGGGCGCCCGAAGATAGCAGGATCAGGCGCGTTCGATGGACATCACCTCGTACCAGGTCTCGGACTCGGTGCGCTGTCAAACCACCTGTTCGCGGGGCAGCCTGAGCGGGAACCGACCCCCCAGGCGAGTCTGTCAGCGGCAGCCACCCCACCCCCTCTCCGCGACGCGAAGGAGGCCACAGCGCACGTGCCGATGCCGAGCCACCTGGTCCCGGACAGGCAGGTGCGGGCCAGAGGCCCTCTCGCCGATGCGAGCGGCTTGCCGATCTTCTGCGGATTCCCGCGAATCTGAACGCGCCTCAAGTCCCTCAATTTGAACCAGATTCATACCGATGAGTAATCCTCCGAGGAGGTTGCCCGTGGCCGAGTTCCAGATCAGGGAATACGCATTGCGGATGGCGAGGGAGGAGGTACTCGCCCTCGTTGCCGACGGGCGACTCTCCTGGGAGGATCTTCACGCCCGGCTCGAGCCCGGCGAGATCTCGGTGCTCCACGAGATGACCCCTTCCGTCAACTGGTACCCGGTCGCCGCTTACGACCGGCTTCTGACCACCCTGATGGACGTGGAAGGTGGCGGATCCAATGAGTATCTCGTCGAGCGCGGCAAGAGGGCCGTCGAGAGTCTCACCGCCACCGGCCTGGAGCCGCAGATCGAGGAGGCGAGGTCGAATCGCGGGACCGTTGATCAGTGGTGGGCGCGTGTAGCGCCCGCCCTGGTGACCATGCCCTCGGCGGTCTACAGCGACTCCAACTGGACTCTCATCCCTGGAGAGGATTGCGGTCGCTTCACGATCGAAGTGACGGAGGCCAGCGGGCTTCCGGAATCCGTTCGGCACACCGTGCAGGGGGTGCTGGAAAGCCTGGCGACTCGATTGATCGGAGCTGCGGTTCACGTCACCAGCGGACGACCATCACCGGACAAGGTCGTCTTCCGCGGCTGCCTAGCCCAGTAACCCAGTAACGGGACGGCTCGATCCGGCGTATAGTCGGGAGTGCCCGAAGGAGTTTCGCGGGATAGGAACTCCTGGGCTTGCGCGTCCATCCGAGTTCCGTACTCGGTGTCCGCGCTGTGGAGCTTCCAATCGGGGAGCACGTGACCGCGGTCCCGATCACGCCGACCTCGAGCCATGAGGGGAACATGTGCCGTTCCATGAAATTGCTCTTCGCCACGCTCGCCGGGCTGTTACTTGCTACCGCTGGTCTGATCCTCGCAGGTGAGTCGGTCCTGGGGGAGGACGGGTCGACCGCGGCCTGGCCGACTCCCGAGGAGGGCTCGTGCGCCCCGAAGGGAGGCCTGCTGTCGCGTTCCGGCCCGAGGGAGGATGCGGCTCCGCTTCCCTTCCAGCCCGGTGACGTGTTCGGCCTCGACCAGATCGATCTGCTCGAGGACTACATCCCCGAATTCATCTGGGAGAACCGGGAGCGCTTCTTCTTCGAGGGGATGCGTCTCGAGATCGGGCCTTGCTTCCGGGACTACAGTCCGCCGGGCTTCTTCGGCGAGGCGACCGAATCCTTCAGGGACAAGGCGAAGCTGCTGGACAACGGCGGTCTCGAGGATTACGTCGCCGGTCTCCCCTTTTCTCCCCAATCGATTGCCCGCGACGATCCCGATGCCGGTCTCAAGTGGCTGTGGAACGTCGAGCACCGTTACCAGGCGGCCGGCTTTCGCGGAAGGTTTCGAATGACCGACCTCCTTGGACGCGTCGGTCGCGCCGAACCCTTCGAGGGAGAGATGTTCAAGATCCTGCTCATGCACCGGAGTGATCTGCCCGAGGCCGGCTACGCGATGAAGGGTGCGCGGGACAAGCACTGGATTGCGGGCGGTCTCTTCTTCAAGCCCTTCGACGCCCGGGAGTACGCGTGGCGTCAGTTCCGGGACGTGGAGCACGAGGTGAAGCCCGAGCGCTCCGACGACCTGCACGCCTATCTGCCACAGTGGCGACGGGTGCGGCGCCTGAGTGCGAACCAGGTCGAGGGGCTCTACATGCCCTCCTTCTCGGTGGGTGTGCAGCAGAATCAGCAGCTCGCCGTCGGCACCGGGGGCGGCGTGGGCGGCGGGATGGCGGCGGCGGGTGGCGTCGGCGGTGTCGGCGGCACCATCACGGCGAAGCGAAGCGGATACGAGGGACTGGAACTCCGTCCCCTTCTCTACAACGTGAAGCTGCTGGGCATGCACGACGTGCTGACGCCGATCAACGCGGCGAGTTCGTGTTATCCGGAGAACCCGGATCGCGACTTCGGCCCCTGGGGGCTGTCCTTCGCCAGCGATCGATGGGATCTTCGACGCGCCCTCGTCCTCGAGGCGATGTCGAAGGAGCCAATGGGGGGAGACCGCGACGCCAAGCAGATCTTGTACGTCGATCTCCAGACCCTGCAGCCTTTGTACATGGCCACCTACGACAGCAAGGGCGAGATGACCAACGCGGGTACCTACGTGAGCCGCTGGAGCGAGGACCAGGAGGATTACCCCCCCTGGCCGGACGATCCGCGGCGGGAGATCCGCGTGCTCGACTCGGTGGGGGCGGCCTTCGCGAATCTGTCGGAGGCGGGCAGCTGGCGGCGCGAGTCATGGGACAATGTCGCTACACCACCGCCGGACAGAACCGTCAAGCGGATGATATCGGTGAGCGAGCTGACCAAGCGCCGCTGACCGGGGACGTTGTTGAACGTTCAACTTCTCGGACCCGCCGAGAAGTTGAACGTTCAACAACGTCCCCGCTCGCAACGTGGAGCGCGCGGCGAGGTCTCAGGCGTCCTCCCGGTGGATCGCGCGCACGAAGGCCTCCATCAGAGCAGCTCGAATCGTGCTGCGGTCGGCGCGTTTGTAGACCTTCCGAAAGGCCTTCAGGGGAATGATGCCCTTGGCCATGGAACGGTGTCCGCCCCCGACGCCCAGCCCTTCGACCACGGCGCGGACCACCTCACCCGCGGCCCTCACGTATCCGACGTTCCTCACCGAGAAGACCAGGTCGGAGTTCACGATCCCGGCGGCGATGGCCCACTCCGCCCCCTCCGCCTGGAGCCCCAGATCCGCCACCTGGGGGATCACGTCCTCCCGCACACGCCCGAGCACCAGCAGGTGGATCCCCTCTTCGACCGCGGTCTGGGAGAGGGCGCGACCGAGGGCGCGCAGACCGTCGCGAGGCAGTGCCGGCCGCTCGATCCGTCTCAAGAGAGCGGGGCTGTGCCAGGAGTGCAGGCTGGCGAAGGCCTGGATGTCGGCGCTGCTGGTATCGCGGCCCAGCAGCTGGGTGTCGCTCTTGATGCCGTAGAGCAGGGCCGTTGCGAGCTTGGGCCGGATGTCGATATCCGCTGCCCGCAGGTATTCGGTGATGATGGTGGCCGTCGCCCCGTAGCCGACGCGGATGTCCTTGATCACCGCATCGTAGCCGGGGCGCTCTGGATGATGATCGATGACCACGTCCACCGAGAGCACCCGCGCGGGCGGGTTTTCGCCGAAGACCGTCGGCTGCACGTCCACCAGGGCAAGGCCGTCGAGCTCTTCGAGTTCGACGGAAGTGATGGTGCGCACCTCGATTCCGAGGGCCCGGACCATGGCCTGATTCTCGGGCCGCTTGATCTCACCGAAGGAGACCAGGGGTGCCGTCGGCGACTTGCGCCCGAGCAGCGCCCGCAGCGCATACCCGCAGGCGATCCCGTCGGGGTCCGGGTCCGGCTGCAGCAGAATGCCGACCTTCTCGCGCCCGCCGAGCAGCTTGCGGATCTCGACGACCCGGTGCAGGTTGCCCAGATGGGCGAACTCCTGATCCACGTCGTCGCGGATCAGCGAGCGGAGGCCCGTGTGGCGTAGGCAGGGATGCTCCGGGAAGTCCTCGTCCTGGAGCTTGTCCGACATGACCAGAATCGGCGCGTCTGGCGCCGCATCGCAAACAGCCGCCACCGCGGCGCGCACGAAGGGCCCCTCTTCCGAGGCGAGGGCGAACTCATCGCCCTCCTTCGGATCGAGCTTCCCGATGGCGCCCACGCCGAGACCACCTTGAAGAGAGCGGAAACCGGGTGGGCGCGCCCGGGCCTCATTCTCCCGCGGCACCCACAAGAGCTCTTCGCTCTCACCGGCGCCGATGCGCGCCCAGAGCCGAGCGATGTCGGCCCCGTCGCAGATGATGAATCGACGTGCCACGCGGCCCCCATTTGCTGGCCGGTTCCCCTCCTACTGGGAGAGGTCCCCAAGGATTGAGGATTTTACCGGACTGAGGGATCGGCTGTGGATTCCAAATGGCCGGGTTGCCCCCCAGGGGATATCGCGCCCGAGGCTCCGCGAACCTCTCAGTCGGTGATGCCGCGAGCCTCCCGGGCTTCGTTGCCTCCCTCTCTGCTGGCGACTATCACTCGCGCTCGTGCAGCCGGTGTTCGTCGGAGACGTCCAGGGGTGCGCTGCGGAGCTCGCGGATCTTCTCGAGCGAGTTCGTGGCGTTCACGGCGAAGACTTCGAGCTCTGGCTGGTTGGAGACCTGGTCAACCGGGGCCCGGCGAACCTTCAGGCTCTGCAGGCCGTCCGGCCGCTGGTGGAGCAGGGGCGAGCCCGCTACGTGCTCGGGAACCACGAGATCTGGCTGCTCGAGTCATTCTTCGGCCGGAGACCCCTGCGCCATCCCGACACCATGGGCGATCTCCTTGCGGGTCCCGACATCGACGACTGGGTCGAGTGGATTCGGCGTCGGCCACTGGTCGAGACCGGCGAGCTGTCGGGTCGACCCTTCGCGATGGTTCACGCGGCGGTTCACCCCGACTGGACTCTGGAGACGCTGGTGAGGCGCGCCCGCGAGGTGGAAGCCCGGCTGGGGCATCCCGATCGGAACGTTGCGAAACGCTTGCTCGCCAGTGATCCCGAACGAGACGCCGTGCTCGACGCGCTCCTGTTGATCACCAACTGTCGCAGCGTTGGCCCCGATGGCAGCTGGTCGAGCGGGGAACCCGCTGCCCCCGCCGTACCCTGGCACGCTGCATGGAGCCTTCGCGCTCACGGCTATGGCGTCGTCTACGGACACTGGGCGCTCCAGGGGCTGCACGTGGCACCGGGACTGCGCGGACTCGACACGGGATGCGTTCATCACGGACGAGACCACGAGGGGTTTCTGACTGCCTGGCTTCCGAAGCTCGCGAGGGAGGATCCCTTTGCGCTTCCCGACCGGGAGTTCTGGCAGGTACGTGCGTACCAAAGATACTACCGCGAGCCGTCCCCGGGGAAAGAAACCCACCGTTCAGTAGGTAAAAACGGACCACGATTGAAGGAAACAGATTGATTCGCGAAAGCGTTGGGCGTACTTTGAAGATGTATCCCGACGCGTGGCGCAAGGAGGTCGAGGTCTCGCTCTGTCGGCGAGGATTCGCGTCACGCTCTTGGGATGCGGTGTCGAGTGCCGGCAAGAGTGAGCGTGTCCGCGTGCGGCGCGAGAGCTCAAGGCGAGTGAAGCGGCGCCGCGGAACAGCGTGCGGGAAGGCCTCCCGGACCCGGGAGCTTCCAACAAATACGCGGAGACGAGGGAAGTGCCCCTCGCATCGACCGCGGCAGGTCGCAGCGACGGCTTCCGAACAGCGAGCGGTACGGGGTTAGGACATCGACGGAGTCGAGCCACCCGGAAGGTCGCGCAAAGGGAGACGGAGAGCGGCTGTCACCGGTGGGCCGTGTCGGTGCGAAGCGCTTCCCGATAGCGTCGCGGCGCGGGTCCATCGCGCACCTCGGACCCTGGTCCCTCGGCGTTCGGTATCCATCGCGGGACCGATGTCCACTGCGCTGCATACCCGGGAAGTCCTGGCGCTGCTTCGCGAAACCGAGAAATCGGGCTTGCCCCGTCGGAGGCCCGGGAGGACCCCGCAACCTCGACGAACCACTGCTCTCTCGCCGGCCGCAGTAGCGAGCTGGTGAGAAATGCAGTCACCCCCCCCCGCGATCCCCGTCAGCGCATTCATGATCTGCGCACCGCGCGGCCCTTTCTCCGCCTGCCTGATCCATTTCGCGGCGGCGCGGTCGGCGCGGCCAGAGGGCCGTGTTCACAGATCCTCGCCGCGGAGAGGCTCGCTACACTGGAAGGATTGCGATCCACCGCCGAATGGGGAGCTTCAGATGCCGAGAGTGATCATACCTCCGCCCTTCCAGGGTCCGACCCGGGGACAGGGCGAGATCAAGGTCGAGGGGAGCACGATCCGCGAGTGCCTCGAAGCCGTGGACGCGGAGTACACGGGGTTTCTCGCTCAGGTCGTGGGGGAGGATGGGGCGTTGCAGCGCTTCGTGAAGCTCTTCGTGAACGAGGAACAGGTCCTGGACGAAAGCCTGGACATGAGGCTAGGTATCGATGACGAGGTCGAGATCCTTGCCGCCATCGGCGGCGGTTGATCCGGGGTCTGGGGCGCCGAGGGAGGAATGACGGATGAGTTCAGGACCGAGTGGTGACAAGTTGATCCGCGTCGATATGACGAACCAGTCCGCGGAGGTGGTGGAATTCCCCGATGGATGGAGGCTCCTGGGTGGACGAGCGCTCTCGGCGAGAATCCTCTTGGCGGAGTGCGATCCCACCTGCGATCCGCTCGGGCCCGAGAACATCCTGGTGATGGCGCCGGGTGTACTCTCCGGGACCGCAGCACCTACCTCGGGCCGCATTTCCATCGGCGCAAAGAGCCCGCTCACCGGCGGCATCAAGGAGGCCAATGCCGGCGGTCAGCCGGGGCAGCATCTGATGAAGCTCGGTTTCAGGGCCATCGTCGTGACGGGTGCCGTCCCGGATCCCGACCGGCGATACGCCCTCGAGATCAGCACCGACGCGATTGAGGTCGTTCCAGCCGATGAGTACAAGGGGATGTGGAACTACGCGCTTTGCGAGGCGCTCCACGACAGGTACCCGAAGACCGCATCCTTCATTTCCTGTGGACCCGCCGGAGAGCTCGGGCTCAGCGGCGCATCCGTGGCCTGCACCGACCAGGACAACCGCTACCCCGCCCGCCACGCGGCGCGCGGTGGTCTCGGCGCCGTGATGGGGAAGAAGGGGCTCAAGTACGTGATGGTCGATCCCGGTCGGGCGCCGCTGCGCCGGCCCGCGGACCGCGAGGGATTCGCAGCGCTCTGCAAGAGCTACACCAAGAGCTACCTGGCCGGTCCCCAGATGTTCAAGAAGGGGACCAGCGCCGTGGTCCCCGCGGCGAACGCACTGCACACTTTCCCGCACAAGAACCGCACCAGCGGACAGTCCCCGGACGTCGAGACACTGGACGGAGCCCGCATCAACGAGAGCTTCAAGGAGCGCGGCGGGACCATGCACAATTGCATGACTGGCTGCATCGTGAAGTGCAGCAACATCGTCCACGATGCCCAGGGAAGGTACAAGACGTCGGCCCTCGAATTCGAGACCCTCACGCTGCTCGGTTCGAACTGCGCCATCGCGAGCTGGGAGGACGTCGCCGACCTCGACCGCCTCTGTGACGAGGTCGGTCTCGATACCATCGAGACCGGTGCCGCCATCGCGATCTACATGGATTCCGGCAAGATGGAGTGGGGCGATTCCGAGGCCGCCAAACGACTGGTCGAGGAGATCGCCAAGGGGACCGAGCTGGGAAGGGCGATCGGCAACGGCGCGGTCGCCACGGGCAAGTACACCGGTCACCACCGGGTGCCGGAGAGCCGCGGGCAGGCGATTCCGGCCTGGGATCCGCGACCCCTCAAGGCGACCGGCGTGACCTATTGCACCAGTGCCATGGGGGCCGACCACACCGCCGGGCTGGTGGTGAAGCCGGGTCTCCCCACCGAAGAGATGGCCTGGGAGTCCCAGAAGGTGCAGATCGTCAACGCGGTGTGCGACTCGTCGGGCTTCTGCCAGTTTCTGCAGACCTCCCTGGACGACATACGGGCCTTCTACGCGGCGCTCTACGGGACCCCGGTCAGCCGCGAGGCGATCCATGACCTCGGCTGGCAGTGCCTCTCCGACGAGTGGGAGTGGAACGACGGAGCGGGATTCACCGACGCCGATGACAAGCTCGCCGACTGCATGCAGCAAGACGCCATCGGCAATCCGCCGACCGTCTTCGACGTGCCCAGGGAGATCATTCAGGCGGCCAAGCAGCGCATGCCCGCTCGGGAGGATCTGTTCGCCTCGAAAGCTTCTGGGTAGGCGATCGCGTCGCCCGCGAAAGCCCTGGGAAGGGGGGCATCTTCTCCCTGCCCGCTGTATAGGTTAGAACCGGGCGAAGATGCGTGATGTCAGGATGCGGGGATTCGCCGAACGGGCGGATGTCGAGGAGGTGCAGACCTTTCTCGCGAAGACAGTCGCTCGCCTCGGAGCGGAGCCCGTGGAGCTGCTCGCTTGCGTGGGCCGGGTGCTCGCCGAGCAGGTGCGCTCGGAGTTCGACGTCCCCGGCTTCGCCCGTGCCGCCATGGACGGCTATGCGATCCGCGGCGAGGACAGCTTCGGCGCATCGTCCTACGACCCCCTGCACCTCGACCTGATCGGCGAGTCTCTGCCGGGTCGGCCTTTTCTCGGGCGGGTGGAGGCTGGACAGGCGGTACGGATCATGACCGGGGCCGCCATGCCCGAAGGTGCAGACGCGGTGGTGATGGCCGAGGTCTGCGAGGAACTCGATCCTGTCGTCGAGCTTCGCGACGCGGTGGCGCCCCGGAAGAACGTGGGAGCCACCGGCGAGGACATCCGCGCCGGAGCTCTCGTACTCGAGGCGGGTCGGCGGTTGCGTCCCCAGGACGCCGGTCTGCTCGCCTCCATCGCCGTCTCCTCCGTCGCCTGTATTCGGCGGCCCCGGGCAGAGCTGCTCATTACCGGTGACGAGCTGTTGCCGCCGGGGAGCCGGCCCGAAGGCGCCCGCATCGCGGACAGCAACTCGGTGGTGCTGCGAGCTCTCGTCGAGCGGGACGCAGGCGAGGTTCTCCCTCACACCATCCTGCCCGACCGCGCCGAGGTGATTCGCGCCGCCCTCGATGACTCCGTCGCAGACGTGCTGCTGGTCTCCGGCGGAAGCTCCGTAGGCCAGGAGGATCACGCGCCGCGGCTGGTGGCCGAGCTCGGCCGACTCGATTTCCACGGCATCGCCATGCGCCCCTCGAGTCCGACGGGGATCGGCCGCCTTCCTGGCGGCGAGGGGGACCGGTTCGTCTTCCTGTTGCCCGGCAATCCCGTCAGCTGCCTCTGCGCCTACGAGTTCTTCGCGGGACCCGCGATCCGCGCGATGGGTGGACTGCCGCTGCAATGGCCTCACCGCCGCGTGCGTCTGCCTCTGGCTCGCAAGATCAGCTCCGCGATCGGGAGGGTGGATTACGTGCGCGTGGCCGTAGAGAAGGGCACGGTGGCTCCCATCGCCACCTCCGGCGCGTCGATCCTCTCCTCCACGGTTCGGGCCGCCGGAGCGGTGATCGTTCCCCGCGGCTGCGAGGGCATGCCCGAGGGTGAGGAGGTCGAGGTGTTGCTCTACGACGAGGTGCCACCGTGAGGCAGCGGCAGTTCCTCGAGGTCCTGGATCGGGACGAGGCCGAGCGCCGCTGGCGCGAGGGGATCGCGGTGCAGACCCTGGCCAGCGAGGAGGCCTCCCTGGAGGAGGCACTGGGCCGCGTTCTTGCCGCAGACATCCGCGCGGAGATCGACGTTCCCGGCTTCGACCGTTCGAACATGGACGGATTCGCCGTCCGCGCGGAGGACACCTTTGGAGCCTCTGAGGAGGAGCCGGTCCGCCTGCGCTGCAACG
>Ga0255055_10002325_pt1 | contig 13483 bp, 17 predicted proteins | sample JV7_2_27_MG_FD_188633 | JGI IMG/M metagenome (GOLD analysis project Ga0255055, IMG submission 188633) | Seawater microbial communities from Jervis Inlet, British Columbia, Canada - JV7_2_27 | ecosystem: Environmental > Aquatic > Marine > Inlet | place: Canada: British Columbia | collected...
CAACACAAGAAGATTATGGAAATGTATTCAATGAAATGATGAATAATTATTCCTCGCTTTTCGCGGGAGGTGATGCTGGAGGATATCAAGGCACACAAGGGTTGGGTTATACCTCTCTTTCGGACTCTCAGGCAGCTACAGATTGGGGAAATATAAGTAACGCTCTAGGTTACGTTACAGGTTCTTCATGGCTTAATAGAAATTAAGGTATGAATGGTGCAGGAGATTTAATAAATAAAATTACAACAGCAACTGGTATTAAACAAGTTGTTGATAAAGTAGCAGCTAAAACCGGAAAGGATTGCGGCTGCGGAAAACGCAGGGAAAAATTAAATAATATGTTCCCTTTTAATAAAAATAGATACTATGGCAACAGTTAAAAAAGAAAGAAAAGATTACGGACAACAATATATTTGGGAAGCTCCATTAGACCCTAGCGGAATGCCTATGGCTCAAGGTGCTAGTAATGGTATATTTGGAATGCCTTTAAAATTTGGAAAAGTTCCTTATAGTGGAATGGGTCCAATCACATCAAAAGCTCAAAAATAAATTTTAATAAAAATAAACAATGGCTACACTACCAAACGAAACAATGAATCAAGCTAGTAATGCTTTTAGAGTAATTCCTAGTGATACTATAAATATACCACAACCTTATGTAAGTGCAAGTGGGGCTAATACTAGCGTTGTACCAGATAAATTAGCAGATACAGGGGCCACTTTTACTGGATTTGGTACTTCTATTCCTGCAGTATTAGTTGGTGATACTGTTTACAATGAAAGCGCAAACTTAATTGCTACTGTGACTGCAATAGATAGTAAAGAACTACTTAGTTTGAGTGCTAATATTTTTGTAGGTACTCCCGAGGACTATACGATATATCAAGCTAATCCTGAACCAAATGCGTTTTTATTATATGTAGGAACTGCTGGAGATGTAAGTATACAAACATCTTTAGATAAAGCTGTTACATTATTTAATGTAGCAAATGCTTCATTTATTCCTATTAACGTAGGGAGGGTAAATTTCACAGGCACAACTGCAGACGATATTATTGCTTTATTATAAATAATTATGGCAACAATACTTGGAAATGCAAATGCGATATTATCTGTACCTAATGCACTTGGTGTTACCGGTCCAATTACAGATTACATCATAACCCAAACTGGGAATAATATATTACTCTTTGAAAATGGGGTTGATTTAATGATTCACGAATAAAATAAATAAAAATGGCAAATTTAAAGTTTTCACAATTTAACTTAGAAACAAGTACTGCTAATGTATCCCATGTAGTGGGGTACAATACTGCCACTAATACAAATGTAAGAATTACTTCAGCTGATTTTATAAATACTACAGGTGGACCTTATTTACCATTAGCTGGTGGTATTTTAACAGGAGATCTTTCTCTTAGCGTTGGAACCCTGACTATATCAACAGGGGATTTATCTGTAGCAGGATTAACAACTTGTGGGGTTGGATTAACTGTACCAACAGGGGATTTAACTGTAACAACAGGGGACTCAATCGTAACAGCAGGGGATTTAACTGTAACAGCAGGTAATTTAACTGTTGGAGGAAGTTTTACAGATAGTAGCGGAGATGTAGGGGTTGCAGGACAAGTATTAAGTTCTACCGTAACAGGGACAGATTGGATAGCTCCTCCAGGAGGGGTTAGTGGTAATGGAACGCAATATGTTTTACCCATGTGGGATGCTCCATTCGCTTCTTCTACTTTAACTGATTCTAGAATAACTTATGATTTTGCTTCACTTATTGGAGGAGCTGCTCAAGGTATTGAAGTAATTTATGTCAATAATTTTGTAGTAAATAGTCCTCCTCATGTAAACCATTCAGGTCCTTACCTTTATGTGAAAGGTGGTGCTAATATTTATGATAATACATTATTAGGATTAAGAGATATGGGAAATAATCCTGGCAATACTAATCGTATGGAGTGGTATGCAGGACCAGGAACTGGAGATGATACAGATCAAAGTGATAAAATTGTTAGTTTGGAGGTAGTAAATGTTGGATCAGGTAGTTCAAGTGGGGGTACTTTAAATATACAAACTCAAGCAAGTACAAGTACTAGAAATGATAATCAATTATTTTTAAATAATAATGGTCAAATTGGGATAGGGACACAAAACACTACAGCTTCATTACAAGTTATAGGTTTAGTAGAATATACCGATAATGCAGCTGCCTTAGCGGCAAGTTTAACTGCTGGTGCATTTTACAGAACTGGTGATTTATTAAAAGTAGTACATTAGAAAATTAAAATAATAATAATTAACAAATAAAAACAATAATTATGAGCACACCTAAATCAAACGTACAAGCATGGATTGATGCGTGGAAAAATAAAAAATAAATCAATTAAAACAAAAACAATAACAAACAAAAACAATTAAAAAATGGGACATTATAAAAAATATTCCGGTGGAAACCACCATTTAAGAATGGATATGGATCATGAAAGAAGATTAATTCATGATGCTAAAGATGATATTTATAAGGAAGATAGAGACCTTAGAGATAGAAAATCTGCTGGTCATAAAGACGGAGTTGATGTAGATACTAAAGATGTTGATGTTTTAAGAGGGGATGCGTTAGAGCAAACTGATCACGAACCAGAGGAAGACTTCAATAGTACTAAGTAAATGGCTTTTAAAATGCGATCGCCTTATAAGGTAGACAATACACCCGTGTATAGAGCTCCTTTTGAAGATGGGCATACGCATGGAGTCACATTAATGAATGGTAGCATAGTGCTTAATGAGAAACTTCCCCATGATATGGAGGAAGATACTGTAGAGCATGAAAAAATACATGTACAACAAATAAAAGAAGGTAGATTTAGTTGGGATGATGATTCTATTTGTTTTGAAGGAAAGAAATATGATCGTTCTAAAATAACCGAAGGGGATAAAAATTTACCCTGGGAAAAAGAAGCTTATGCCAAGCAAAAAAAAGTTTAAAGACACAAAAGTCGGGAGCTTTTTAACAAAAGTAGCCCCAAGTATATTAGGCATAGCTGGCGATATATTACCAGACGCCGGTGTATTAGGCATAGTTAAAAACCTAATACAAAAAGACGAAACTTTACCACCCGAAGATAAAGAAAAAGCATTAATGCTATTACAACAAGATATGGTAGAAATGCAGGAAGTATCAAAGCGCTGGAATAGTGATATGAAATCCGATAGTTGGTTAAGTAAAAATACTCGGCCAATGTCTTTAATATTTTTAACACTATCTATGGTATTGTTAATATTATTAGATAGTTTTGAATGGGATTTTAGTGTAAGCGAAGGATGGGTATCATTACTTCAAACACTTCTGGTTACTGTATATGTGGCCTATTTTGGATCTCGTGGGGCAGAGAAATTTCAATCAATTAGAAAAAAGTAAAAACACGTTAAAATACGTGAATATAAATAAGTAAGTATTAATCAAATAAAATTAAATTATGAGTAAAAAAGAAAACAAAATTACAGAAGACGAATTAAAAGAAATTCAGACTAATCAAAGTAATCTTCAGCAACGTTTAACTAATATTGGGTTTTTAGAAGTACAAAAAGCCAATGACCTAGGGCTTATAGCTAAATTCCAAAAAGAAATGGATGATCTTAAAAAGAAATTAGAAGATGTATATGGGGCTATAAATATTAACGTTCAGACTGGGGAATATACTGACGCTACAGAAGAAGAAAAAGCCGATCTTAAAAAAGCGGAATAATGACTTCTAATATAAGAAAAATCAGTATAGGTGCTGATTACAAGAATGATGCTATGCATTATTCTGTAGCCCAGCAGGTATATGGAGGTCATACTATTCATAGTATTATTTATAACGAACCCGATTCTTCTTATAATATATTTATAATGAAAAAGCAAGAGGTATTGCCTTGGAAGAAATTTAATTCTCACATGGCAATATCTGTTGAATATGATTTAGAATATTAATGAAAAGTTTGTATAAATTTATTATCACCCCTTTAAATCGTAGATACGATAATGAAATAGAGGTTGATGGTAAAAAATTAATTATAAATAGTTCTGTTGAAGAATTTACATTTATTAGCAGACAAGCAAAAGTAGTATCTATACCCACTGAATATGAAACCAAAATTAAAGTAGGAGATACGCTTATAGTACACCATAATATATTTAGAAGGTGGTTCGACCAAAAAGGGAATGAAAGAAATTCATCTTCTTATTTTAAAGAAGATCTTTATTTTGCACAACCAGACCAAATATATTTGTACAAAAGAAATAACAAATGGAAAACTTTTGGTGATTATTGTTTTGTAAAACCAGTTAAAAATGATAATCCTTTAGATAATGTGATAGACAAAAAACTTGTTGGTATTTTAAAATACGGTAATGAATATTTGACTGCACAAGAAGTTAATCCAGGGGACTTAATTAGTTTTCCTCCTAAACGCGAATGGGAATTTGTTGTGGATAAAGAATTATTATATTGTATGAAATCAACAAATATCATTATTAAGCATGAATACGAAGGACACGAAACTGAATATAATCCTTGCTGGGCACAAAGCAGTTGAGGAATTAATTAAAGTAGCTAAAGAACCTATTGTAGATTCAGATGAAGATATATCTGCAGATAGGTTGAAAAATGCAGCTGCTACAAAAAAGTTAGCAATTTTCGATGCTTTTGAAATCTTAAATAGATTAGAAGACGAAAAGAATATGTTAGATGGGAAACCCAAAGAAGTTAAAAAAGAAAAACCTTTTAAAGGTTTTGCGGAGGGGAGGTCTAAATAATGTATGAACAAACTTTATATAAGATATTAGATAATCATATAAAACCTAAAATTATTAAACGATTTAATCGTTATAAAAAATGGGAATATGGTTATAATAAAGAACATGATGTTATAGTTATTAGTAGGACTGGACAGATTGGGGATATTTATGAAATTCAAAATTTAAAAATAGCCTTACCTACTAAAAGTAATGTTCATAAGTCTAAAGAAAATAAATGGATAAAATTTAATTATCCTAAAGAATTAAGTAGAATCAAAACTGTTTTTGATTGGAAACACTATCCTCAAGAGTTCAAAGAAAAGTGGCATGATTATATAGATGAAGAATTTGTAAGAAGAGATGAAGGTTTTTGGTTTCAAAATAGAGACATAGATACCTATATTACTGGTACTCATTATATGTATCTCCAATGGAGTAAAATAGATGTTGGAGCACCTGACTACAGGGAAGCAAACAGATTATTCTTTATATTTTGGGAAGCTTGTAAAGCTGATACAAGATGCTATGGGATTTGTTACCTTAAAAATCGTAGATCTGGATTTTCTTTTATGGCCTCAGGTGAAGTAGTAAATCTAGCAACAATATCTAGTGATTCTAGGTATGGAATATTATCTAAAACTGGACCAGATGCTAAAAAGATGTTTACTGACAAGGTTGTTCCTATATCAGTAAATTATCCGTTCTTTTTTAAACCGATCCAAGATGGTATGGATCGACCTAAAACAGAATTAGCATATAGGGTTCCAGCTTCTAAATTTACTAGAAGAAAGATAGATCAAGGCGAAACACCTGCAGAATTAGATGGCCTAGATACAACCATTGACTGGAAAAATACTGGTGATAATAGTTATGACGGTGAAAAATTAAAACTATTAGTACATGATGAAAGTGGTAAATGGGAGAGACCTAATAATATATTAAACAACTGGAGGGTTACTAAAACAACATTAAGACTTGGTAGTAGAATAGTAGGTAAATGTATGATGGGGAGCACCTCTAATGCTTTAGATAAAGGTGGTGGTAATTTTAAAAGATTATATAATGAATCAGATGTTACAAAAAGGAACCGCAATGGACAGACAAGCTCAGGACTCTATTCTTTGTTCATACCTATGGAATGGAACTACGAAGGATACATTGACTCTTATGGACTACCTGTATTCGACACCCCCAGGGAAGAAACAAAGGGACCGCGTGGAGATGTTATAGATATTGGTGTTGTAAATTATTGGGAAAATGAAGTAGAGGGTTTAAAAAATAATCCTGATTCATTAAATGAATTTTATAGACAATTTCCCAGGACTACAAAACATGCTTTTAGAGACGAAACAAAACAATCTTTATTTAATTTAACTAAAATATATCAACAGATAGATTATAATGAAGAAATCTTATTAAGATCTCCGCTTTTAACTAGGGGAAATTTTCAATGGGAAAATGGTATAAAAGATTCTAGAGTAATATTTATGCCCTATATTGATGGAAGATTTTGGATTACATGGACACCATTAAATAATTTACAAAATAACGTTGTAATTAAAAATGGCAAAAACTATCCTGGTAATGAGCACTTAGGCGCTTTTGGATGTGATTCTTATGATATATCTGGTACTACTGATGGTAAAGGTTCTAAAGGAGCTCTACATGGTTTAACAAAATTTAGTATGGAAAATTGTCCTGCTAATAGATTTTTTTTAGAATATATAGCAAGACCTCAAACAGCGGAGATTTTCTTTGAAGATGTTTTAATGGCGATTGTTTTTTACGGTATGCCAATACTTTGTGAAAATAATAAACCTAGATTGTTGTATTATTTAAAAAGAAGAGGGTATAGAGGCTTTTCTATAAATCGTCCAGATAAAATATATTCTAAATTATCTACAACAGAAAAAGAAGTAGGTGGAATTCCTAATTCAAGTGAAGATATAAGACAAGCTCATGCAGCTGCCATAGAGAGTTATATTGAAACCTATGTAGGTTACAACAATGAACAATACGGGGATTTATATTTCCAACGTACATTAGAAGATTGGGCCCAGTTCAATATGTTTAATAGAACAAAACATGATGCATCTATAAGTTCAGGTCTAGCGATTATGGCATGCAATAAAAATAAATATAAACCAGTTAATGATTTTAAAAGAGAATTAATTCCTTTAGGATTTAAAAAATATAATAATTCTGGTTACTCATCACAAATAATACAATAAATGAACGGAACGGATGCTAATTATTTAAGTGGTTTTCCTAGTCAGGTAGTACCTATCGAGGAGAAAAATAGTTGGGAGTACGGCTTAAAAGTGGCTAGAGCAATAGAAAACGAGTGGTTTAGCAACAATAGATATGGTGCCGCAACCACCCAAACTGGCTTGTATCAAACTAATTATGCTGAATATCATAATAGAAGGCTATATGCACGTGGTGAACAAAGTGTACAAAAATACAAAGATGAATTATCTATTAATGGTGATCTATCTTATCTTAATTTAGATTGGAAGCCTGTTCCTATTATTTCTAAATTTGTAGATATAGTTGTAAATGGCCTGTCCGATAGAGATTATGAAATTAAAGCATTTTCTCAAGATCCTGAGAGTTTGAAACAAAGAACTAATTACGCAAAGGATTTAATGAGGGATATGATGATGAAAGAGCTTTTAGTTAAAGCTCAATCACAATTAGGAATGGATCTATCAGCTTCTGGAGAAAAAGAGAACTTACCTGAAACTCAAGAAGAAGTAGAGTTGCATATGCAGCTTAATTATAAACAATCTATTGAAATAGCGGAAGAGGAAGCTATAAGTCAAGTTTTAGCTGAAAATAAATATGATCAAGTTAAAGCTCGTTTAATTCAAGATTTAGTTATATTAGGAATTAGTGCAGTTAAAACTAATTTTAATGATGCTAATGGTATCACTGTAGAATATGTTGATCCAGCTAATCTTGTTTATTCTTATAGTACAGATCCTAATTTTCAAAATCTATATTATGTAGGGGAAGTTAAGATGATTAGTATGTCTGAACTTAAGAAACAATTCCCATATTTAACTGATGCACAGTTAAAGAAAATTGAAAAGTTTCCAGGTGAAATGAATTATTTAAGAAACTGGAATGAAGCGCCTGATGTAGTCGCTGTAATGTTTTTTGAATATAAAACATATATGGATCAAGTGTTTAAAATAAAACATACTGATCAAGGGTTAGAAAAAGCATTAGAAAAACCTGATACTTTTAATCCACCCGAAACCGATAATTTTGATAGAATTAGTAGAAGTATTGAAGTATTATACACAGGGGCAAAGATATTAGGAATTAATGAAATGATTAATTGGGAAATGTCTACTAATATGACACGTCCTTATGCTGATAACACTAAAGTTAAAATGAATTATGCTCTATGTGCTCCAAGATTATATCATGGTAGAGTAGAATCTTTGGTAAGCAAAATCACAGGATTTGCAGATATGATCCAATTAACACATTTAAAACTTCAGCAAGTTATAGCTCGTATGGTGCCTGATGGGGTATTTGTTGATGTTGATGGTTTAGCCGAAGTAGATTTAGGCAATGGAACTAATTATAATCCTCAGGAAGCTCTAAATATGTATTTCCAAACCGGTAGTATAGTGGGGAGATCTTTAACACAAGATGGTGACCCTAATAGAGCTAAAGTACCTATTCAAGAATTACAAACATCATCTGCTGGTCGTAAATTGCAAAGTTTAATTACTACATATAATTATTATCTTCAAATGATAAGGGATGTTACCGGATTAAATGAAGCCAGAGATGCTAGTACTCCAGATCCAGAAGCACTAGTAGGTGTACAAAAATTAGCAGCATATAATTCTAATGTTGCAACAAGACATATTTTACAAGGGTCATTATATTTAGGTTTAAGAATTGCAGAAAATATATCTTTAAGATTATCGGATTGTTTAGAACATGACTTATTAGCGGAATCTTTAAAATCTTCTATAAGTAGTTTTAATGTAGGGACATTAGACGAAATACAAAATTTAAGTTTACATGACTTTGGTATATTCTTAGAATTAGAACCAGATGAAGAAGAACGTATGCAGTTAGAACAAAATATCCAAATTGCGTTACAAACAGAGGGAATTAATTTAGAAGATGCAATTGATATTAGGCAAATTAAGAATGTTAAATTAGCTAATCAATTCTTAAAATTAAGACGTAAAAAGAAACAACAAGCTATGCTTCAGCAACAACAATTGAATATTCAATTACAAGCTGAATCAAATGCTAAGAGTGCCGAGCAAGCTGCAATGTTTGAAGTACAAAAACAACAAGCAGTAGCGCAAACACAATTACAAATAGAACAAGGTAAATCCCAATTGGAGCAATTAAAAATTGAAAAAGAGGGACAAATTAAAAAAGAACTTATGCAGTTAGAATTCCAATATCAAATGGAATTAGCCCAAATGAGTAATCAAGTGGTAGCTGCTAAAGAAGCTGAAATTGAAGATCGAAAAGATCAAAGAACTAAATTACAAGCTACACAGCAAAGTGAAATGATATCTCAAAGGAAAGATGACTCATTGCCAATTGATTTTGAAACACCAACTGGTACATTAGATACTTATGAGTTTGATTCGGGTATGGTGTAGCATATTATTAATTTTTATTATATTTTATTATGTCAAAAAACAAAGACCATGGGACTTTAAAAGTTAAAAAGAAAACTATTAAATCTCAAATGGACGATAGTCCAACTAAAGTTGATTTAACACAACAACAAGGGGACGTAGTTGATACTACTCCAACTAAAGTTAAAATTAAAGAAGAACCAAATAAACAAAAAGAAAATGCCGTTCAAGAGCCAAGCACAGAGAAAGTGGATGTTTTGGAAACACCCGGAGATGGCGAAACTGTGGGAGAAACACACGAAGAATCCCAAGAGCCTACCGGAAAAGGTGAAGAAAAAGTAGAAGAAGATTCTAGTCCAATAATAGAAATTGGAGAAACACCAGAAGAAACAACTGAACCAGTTGCTGAATCTACTCCACCACAAAATGATTTACCTGAAAATCTTCAAAATTTAGTACAATTTATGAAGGAGACTGGTGGAACAATGGATGACTATGTTAGACTGAACGCAGATTATTCAACAGTTGAGGATTCAACTTTATTAAAAGAATATTACAAAAAAACTAAACCCCATCTTAATGATGAGGAAATTAGTTTCATTATGGAAGATAATTTCAAATATAATGAAGAAGAGGATGCTGAGCGAGACATCCGCAAGAAAAAACTCGCTTATAAAGAAGAAGTAGCAAACGCTAAAAAGTTTTTAGAAGAAGTTAAAAGCAAGTATTACAAGGAAATCAAGTTGAGACCCGGTGTAACGCAAGAACAACAACAAGCTATAGAATTCTTTAATCGTTACAAAAAAGATCAAGAAAGCGCTAACAAGCAACATACAGATTTTCAAACACAAACTAAAAAAATATTCGATAAAGATTTCAAAGGTTTTGATTTCGATCTTGGAGATAAAAAATTTAGATATGGTGTTAAAAATACTGAGGAAACTGCTAAAGCCCAAGGTAATTTACACAATTTTGTTTCTAAGTATTTAGATGACAAAGGCAATGTAAAAGATGCTAAGGGTTATCATAAAGCATTATATGCTGCTAGGAACGTAGATACTTTAGCTAAACATTTTTATGAGCAAGGCAAAGCCGACGCTGTTAAAGATGTTGTGAAAAAATCTAAAAATATCTCTCAAGACGTGAGGAAAACTCAAAGTGGGGATGTATTTGTAGGTGGAATTAAAGTAAAAGCAATAAGTGGTTCTGATCTTGGAAAACTGAAAATTAAAACAAATAAATAACAATTAAAATTAATTTATTATGCCTATAATTCCACAATTTGGCAGTTTAATTCCTTCCCAGGCTCAACAAATAACTTCAGATAACTATTTAAGTTTCACTGACGGTGCTAATGACTTTGCTCAACAGTATCTTCCTGAAATTTATGAAGCTGAAGTTGAAAGATATGGTAATAGAACCTTATCCGGATTCTTGAGAATGGTAGGAGCGGAACTTCCTATGACAAGTGACCAAGTAGTCTGGTCCGAACAAAATAGACTACATGTTGCATATGATGATTGTACTGTAGCTGCGGCTGTAGGTAACGCTAACAGCGTAACACTTGATTCAACTGCCACGCCTACAGGTCCTTTAGGTCCTATCGCTAACGTAATAACTCCAAACATGACTGTTGTGTTATTACCTAAGACGGCTGGTGCAGCTGCTATTAAATGTTTTGTTGGTGCTTCTCAAGCTCCGCTGATGACAATTGATGTATATCCGTATAGCCAAGCTGCTATTGCGGTTCCTGATGTAAATGGATACAAAGTATTTGTTTATGGCTCTGAATTCCCAAAAGGAAGTCAAGGTGTTCAGGAGAATATCGAACCTAATTTCACACAATTCAACAACAAACCTGTTATTATTAGAGATAGATACGTAGTATCTGGATCTGATACTGCTCAGATTGGTTGGGTAGAAATTTCTACTGAAGATGGTGCTTCTGGATACTTATGGTATCTAAAAGCTGAAGGTGAAACTAGACTAAGATTCGAAGATTATTTAGAAATGGCCTTAGTTGAGGGTGAAAGAGTAGACGCTTTGACGCCTGCTTCTGCATTCTGGACTGAAGCTCAAATTGGGTTATCTGATTTTAGCGCTGCTAATGCTGCTATATTAGGTACTCAAGGTCTATTTGACGCTATTGAAAATAGAGGTAATGTATTTGCCGGCTTTACTGGCGCATTAGTTGATTTCAATGAAATCTTAGAAAACCTAGACTCTCAAGGAGCTATTGAAGAAAACATGCTTTTCATGAATAGAGCCAATGAGATTGCGGTTGATACAATGCTTGCTTCTCAGAACTCATATGGTTTGGGTGGTACATCTTACGGTGTGTTTGAAAATTCTGAAGAAATGGCACTAAACTTACAATTCACTGGTTTTAGAAGAGGTTCTTATGACTTCTATAAAACTTCATGGAAATACCTTAACGACGCTTCTACTAGAGGTGGTTCTACAGGATTTACTGTGGGTAGTGATGTTGGTGGTGTGTTAGTTCCAGCTGGTACTTCTACTGTTTATGACCAAATTCTTGGTACAAACGTTAGACGTCCTTTCTTACATGTAAGATATAGAGCTTCTCAAACTGATGATAGAAGAATGAAATCATGGATCACAGGATCTGTTGGAGGTGCTTACACTTCCGATCTTGATGCTATGGAAGTTCACTTCTTATCTGAAAGATGCCTTTGTGTACAAGCTGCTAATAACTTTGTGTTACTTAGTTAGTATTATTTAATAAAGTTTATTCCTGTCTATTTGGATGTATCTTCAGACAGGAGTATCCTTTATATTTTTTAATTATTTAATTATATTATATCATGACAAAAAACAAAAAAGAAAGTTCTCAACCAGAAGGTTGGGAAGTAAAAGATAGACATTATTATTTAACAGGTAATAAATCTCCTTTAACTTATACAATTCCTTCAAGACATTCAGAACGAGTGCCATTATTATGGTTTGATGAAGAAAAGGGGGAACAAAGAGCACTAAGATATGCTACAAATCAAGCTTCACCTATTGCTGATGAACAAAAAGGGGAAGTAACTTTAAAGCATATAGTGTTTAGAAATGGAACATTACGTGTTCCTAGACAACATCAAGCTTTACAAAAAATGCTTTCAATATATCATCCATGGAAGGATTTAAAATATCAAGAATATCAACCAGTTGAAGAAGCTAAAGATGAATTAGCGGTTATTGAAATAGAACTTGCTGCATTAAATGCTGCAAAAGAAATTGAAATAGAACATGCTGAAGCGATATTAAGAGTTGAGTTTGGTTCCAATGTGACTTCATTAACTAGTAAGGAAGTAAGAAGAGATGTTTTAGTATTTGCTAAAAAGAATCCTCAGACTTTCTTGGCTTTAATGCAAGATGAAAATGTTGAACTTAGAAATATAGGAATTAAAGCTGTTGAGCAAGGAGTTATTAAGTTAGATAATAAAAATAAAGATTTTGTATGGGCATCTAATGGCAAGAAACTTATGAAAGTTCCATTTGATGAACAACCTTATTCAGCTTTTGCTGCATTCTTAAAAACGGATGAAGGTATAGAAGTTTTTAAATCTATTCAGAAAAAACTAGTTTAATAAAAATAATAATGAAGGGCGGATTCGTCCGCCTTTTGTTATAATAATAATAAGGAATGGCTATAAACGTAAATACTGTATATAGAACTGTTCTGTCAATTTTAAATAAGGAGCAAAGAGGATACATGACTCCTAATGAATTTAACAGGACCGCTACTCAAGTACAATTAGAAATATTTGAAAAATATTCTGATGATTTAAATCAACAGTTAAGATTTCCACAAACAGATGTGGATTATGCGAATAGACCAGAAAATATAGATGAGAAATTAGCTATATTTAAAACGTCCGGCAACTGCTCTTATGATGCAGCAGGCGGATTTTATATTATCCCAACTGTGGATACATATGGAAACTCAGTTACCTTTTATCGTTTAGGGACTGTAGTATATAACAATGATTATGGAGTATCTACCGAAATCCAAAGAGTAGATAGAAACGATTTTTACTATACAGAAAACTCTCCATTAACT
>Ga0255055_10002326_pt1 | contig 13480 bp, 9 predicted proteins | sample JV7_2_27_MG_FD_188633 | JGI IMG/M metagenome (GOLD analysis project Ga0255055, IMG submission 188633) | Seawater microbial communities from Jervis Inlet, British Columbia, Canada - JV7_2_27 | ecosystem: Environmental > Aquatic > Marine > Inlet | place: Canada: British Columbia | collected...
CTGGATTTTTTCGTTTATTGCCTTTGAAAGCATATCGGCTACAAACTCACCTCCAAAAAAATCTACTTTTGCTGAAATTCCAATTTTTCCAGAGATCACTCGAGATATTTTCCCTCTATTCCAGGGTTTACTTCCACGGATTAGGTTCCACTGAAAAATTAATCCGTGTTTCGGGCGTTTTTCACCGGTTTTAAGGAACCTATATAAAGCCTTCTCAGCCCCCAATAGTTGAATTCTTGAAGCTGGCATGAATGCTAATTTTTTTAAACTTCCCGCTTTTGCTATTAATTTCGCTCCAATTAAGCCTCCAACTAAAGCAAAAAGATTTGGAGCGATTTGTTCCATTACTAAATCTAGATATTCCTCTAATTCATGCGTAAAACCGTCCAAGGATAAAATTTCATTAGCGTATTTTTTAATTATGTTAAGCTCAATATCTGCTCCCATTGATTGGGAAGCTAATTTCTGCAGCATTTTAATTCTTCCTTCTTTAAAACCAAACTCTTGATCGATCTTATCATAGGTGAAATTCTCACGATTTCCTAAAACTGAAATGAGTTTTGCTATAAGGACATTATCTTCTATTATTTTATCAACTAGTTCTGGAAAATGTAAACCATACCATTCTCTCATGCGGCTTGAGAATAAACTTATAGATTTTTTAAGAATATCCAAAGTTTCTATGATTTGAACGACTTCTACATCTCCCTTACTCCCAAATTGACTAATTTGTTCTTTGATCAAATGTTCCTCAACTTTCTTAAAGAAAGAGAGAATTTCTTCTCGTGTTTTTGTGATACCTATTTTTTTCAATTGATCACTCAAATGGAAGCGAAAATTTTTAAATTCTAAAGATAGTTTTTCAAAAGAAGTGTTATATCCTAAATCCTGCATTGTTGCGTCTTTTAGTTTTCTGTTATCAAACACAAAATCATCAAAACCAGAATTATTTAATTCACTCATAAAGTCTAAATACTCTTCTGAGAGTGTATTTTTATTCAATGAATTATAAAAATTTACCGATTTTTGAACATTGTCTAAGAAATCTATGTAATTAAGGAAATTTCCTCCATCATCAGTAGCAAATATCCCTACTAAGGAATCAATAATATAACATCTCATTATCCTATACACTTGCTTTAGTAAAATTTCTCAAATAATAATAATAATCATTTCTTACATAATAATAGTAATGCTTGAACTAAATATTTCTGAGTTAAAATTAAACTCTCCTCTAATTTTAGCCTCCGGCATTTTAGGTGTTTCTTATTCTAGTATGAAACGGTTAATTGACTCTGGATTAGGCGCAATTACTACTAAATCAATTGGTCCTGTCCGAAGAAAGGGATATAAGAACCCTTCAATCATTGAAGTACATAATGGCTCGTTTTTAAATAGTGTAGGGCTTGGAAATCCTGGAATAGATAGTTTTATTACAGAAATTATAGAAATTAAAAAATTCGGGTTCCCTTTAATTGTAAGTGTTTTCGGGGATACAACGGATTCTTACATTGATGTTGCCTCAAAAGCAGAAAAAGCAGGAGCTAACGCTATTGAAATTAACATCTCTTGCCCGCATGCTGAAGTATCAAGCATAGGTATTGATAAAAATCTAACTTATTCAGTTGTTAAAGCTATAAAAGAGAAAATAAGTGTCCCTCTGTTTGTTAAACTAAATCCAAACGTAACCAATATGGGAGAAATTGCTATGGCAGCACAGAAAGGGGGTGCTGATGGAGTAGTCGCAATTAATACTCTTGCTGCTATGAAGATTGATATTAACGTAAAAAGACCTGTTTTATCGCACGGAAGCGGAGGTCTCTCAGGAAATGCAATTCATCCCATAGCTGTGAAAAAAATCTACGATCTATATAAAATTTTAAAAATCCCTATAATTGGATGCGGAGGGGTATCTACTTATGAAGATGCGATTGAATTTTTCTTGGCAGGAGCTTCTGCTGTTCAAATTGGAACTGCTCTCTATCAAGGATATGGGATTATCTCCGAAATAAATCAGGGATTAAAAAAATATCTTAAAGAAAACGAATACAATTCAATCTCTGAAATTAAGGGTTTAGCACATAATTACAAAACGCAAGAGGTACCCGATTTTGACTAAAAACATGGTTAAAACAGTAAAAATAACGAAAATCATCGACGAGTGCCATGGAGTCAAAACTATTATATTTAAAAAACAAGACATGATAAAACCTAAACCGGGACAGTTCCTAATGATTTGGTTACCTGGTGTGGATGAAATTCCAATGTCAATATCGTCTTATTCCGATAATGATGAGTGGGCGATAACTGTTCAAAATGTTGGAGAATGTACTAATTCAATTCACCAACTTAAAATAGGCGATTATATTGGAGTTAGAGGCCCAATCGGTAATTACTTTACCATTCCTCAACAAAAGAATAAGAATCTTTTTTTGATCGGGGGAGGAATAGGGGTAGCTCCACTTAAATTTCTCGCTTCAGAACTAAAAAGACTGAAGCATAATTTTAAGTTAATTATTGGTGCAAAGTTAAAAAATCAACTCGTGTTCAAGAACGACATGAATTATCACGATCAAGAAGGGTTTGAAGTTCATTTCTGCACTGATGATGGTAGTTACGGGGAAAAGGGTTTTACTACCGAAATCTTTAAAAGCCTTATTAAAAGCATGAGTAAAGAGGAGCTGCAAAATACGGTAGTTTTTACCTGTGGTCCTGAAATTATGATGCATAAGCTGCTACACATATGTCTTGAGAATAAAATTGAACTTCAAGCAAGTCTTGAAAGAATTATGAGGTGCGGTTGCGGATTGTGTGGTCTGTGCGTTATAGATCCCCTTGGATTATTAGTTTGTAATGATGGACCCATTTTTACTTCAGCAGTTTTAGAAAAAATGGAAGATTTTGGAAAATATAAGAGAGATTTTTCTGGGAAAAAAATCTCAATATAGAAAATTTTTGATTTAAACCAACGAAATCTTATTTTAGAAGAATATATTGTTATTTGATCTAAAAAATACAAAATTTTTTTTCATTTACCACATAATATTCTATATAGAATGAATGAGCTCACAAATTCTGAAATAGAACATAAAATCTCTAGAGAAGTTATCGAATATTTAGTAAAAAATCCAGATACTCCTCGCCATAAAATTACAAACCTTAAAGGAAAATTTGGAAAGAAATATAAATACCATAAAGTTATAAAGAACGCTCAAATCCTGCATCATGCTACTGAAGAAGAATTACGAGTTATTACACAACTCTTAAAGAGGAGGATAACAAGGACTATTTCAGGCGTGTCTGTCATTGCAATAATGACAAAACCTCTTCCTTGTCCGGGAAAATGTGTTTATTGTCCAGGACAAGATTCTCAACCTGATCAAAAAGTAGCTCAATCGTATACTGGTCATGAACCAGCTGCGATGAGATCTATACATAATAATTATGATCCTTATGAGCAAGTGCTCAGTAGGATCAGAGATTTAGAAGCGATTGGTCATATCGTAGATAAGATTGAATTAGTTTGTATGGGAGGAACCTTCTTATCTACTCCTATTGATTATCAAGAAGAATTTATTAAAGGAGCATACGAAGGAGTAATTGGGGGCAAAGTTATTTCGTTAGAAGCAGCCAAAAAACTAGCGGAGAATTCAAAAAGAAGACTGATAGGGTTGACAATTGAAACTCGGCCTGACTATTGTACAGAGCCTTATGTAGACATGATGCTGAAATATGGAGCAACAAGAGTAGAAATTGGAATACAAACTGTGTTGGACGATGTGTATAAAAAAGTAAATAGAGGGCATACAACCCAAGACAGTATTGATGCTATAAGGATTGCAAAAGACGCTGGGTTGAAAATAAATGCTCATATGATGCCTAACCTACCCGGTTCTAACTACTCTAAGGATATAAAAATGTTTGATGTTCTTTTTTCTTCTCCCGATTACCGCCCAGATATGTTGAAAATTTACCCTTGCGTGGTAATTAAAGGGACTATCTTATATGATTGGTGGAAAGAAGGCGAATTTACACCATATTCATTAGATGAATTGATTGAATTAATATCAAATGTAAAACAAAAAATTCCTTCTTATGTGAGAATACAGAGAATTATGAGAGATATACCTGCGTTTTTAATTGAAGCCGGATGTAAAAAAAGTAATTTAAGACAATTAATACACAAAAGATTAGAAGAACATAATTCTAAATGTAATTGCATAAGATGTCGAGAATATGGAATTGCTAAAAAATCTAAAATTTTTGATGAAAATCTATTTGAAGATATTAAATTATATCGTCACGATTATGAAGCTTCTAATGGACAAGAAATATTTCTATCTTACGAAAATAAAAAGGAAGATTATCTCGTAGCATACTTGAGATTAAGAAGACCTTCAGAATACGCTCATAGACCAGAGTTGAATGATGGAAAAACAATGGTAGTAAGGGAAGTTAAAGTCGTAGGCGAATTAGTTCCTAAAGATCAAAAACCACTTAGGAATACGCAACTTCAACATCGCGGATTTGGTAAACAACTAATGGAAAACGCTGAAAAAATTGCTCTTGAAGATTTCAACTCTAAAAAATTAGCGGTAATAAGTGGTATAGGTGTGAGGGACTGGTTTTATGAGCTTGGTTATTACCTTGATGGGTATTATGTCTCAAAAAATTTAACTGGTTAACACAACCCTCTTGAACTTAAGTCTTCCTATAACAAATATGCAATTTATCGGAAATATAAGGACAATAAAAATAAGTCTAGTTTCCTATCTAAATGAACTAAATTTTAGATTTTCCATACAATATATTAAAATTCTAAAATGAATTAAACAGTTCATAGTAGAACGATATAAATCTCAAATGATCTAATATGTACGATTTTGATTATGAAGAATTAGGAATGAAGTGCGGCTTGGAAATCCATCAACAACTAAATACTAAGAAGAAACTATTTTGTAGATGCCCAAGTAAACTTCTGGGTAAAAAACCCCCTGATTTTACCGTAAAACGATTAATGAGACCAGTTTTAGGTGAGATGGGAACCTTTGATAAAGCAATGCTTACTGAATATGAGAAGAACATAAATATAGAATACGAATGTTATAATGATGCGATTTGTACGTATGAATTAGACGAAACTCCTCCTTTTTTATGTAATAATGAGGCGAGAAAAATCGCTTTAAAAATTGCTTTGCTTTTAAATTCCAATATTATCGAAGAAATGCATGTTTGCAGGAAGAATTATCTCGATGGAAGCGTCCCTTCTGGGTTTCAAAGAACAATGATCCTTGGAACAGACGGTTTTGTTACTTTAAAAACTGGAAAGAAAGTGAGAATAGAGATTTTAAGCTTAGAAGAAGATTCAGCAAGAAAAATAAAAACTTTTGATAGAACTAATTATTTCCGCTTAGATAGGTTGGGAATTCCTTTAGTTGAGATCACAACTAAGCCCGATATAAACAACCCTGAGGAATGTAGAGACTGTGCTGAGCGTTTAGGATTATTATTATGGTCTACTAATGTGAAGAAAGTTCTCGGTTCAATTCGACAAGATATCAATGTCAGTATAAAAAAAGGAACGAGAATTGAAATTAAAGGCGTTCAGAAGTTAGATTGGATAATACCCCTTATAAATCACGAGATATCGCGTCAAATTGGACTTCTGAGTGTTAAAGAAGAATTAGAAAGAAGAAAATTAACTGAACGAGATGTACATAATAAACATTCAGATTTGACAGAATCTTTCTCAGATACCAGTTCTAATTTCGCGTCTAAAGAAATATCCTCCGGTAAGAAGCTTTATGGTATAAATTTAACAGGATTTAAAGACATTTTTGGAAAACTCTTAGTTACAGATTATCGATTTGGAACAGAAGTAAGTAGTAAAGTTAAATCTTTAACTGGATTAAATGGAATAATCCATTCTGATGAAGATCTTACAAAATATAATTTTTCCGATAAGGATGTTAAAATAATAAAATCTAAGCTTAATTCAAAGGAAAATGATTGTTTCATTTTAGTTTTAGGAACAGAAGAAGAAGTTTCTAAAGCAATGACCACTGTGGTTGAAAGAGTGAAGCAAGCATTCAAAGGAGTTCCTCCAGAAACTAGGAGAGCTTTAGAAAATGGCAATACTGAATTTTTAAGAGAATTACATGGTGGTGCAAGGTTGTATCCTGACACAGACTCAAGGGCAATTATGAACGATATTAACGATATTAACGAGATTAAAGAAAATTTACCCGATTATCCATGGAATGTAATAGAAGAATATGCTAACTCTTATCATATAGAAGAATCATCTGTAAAACAGTTGTTTTTCACTGGAAAATTAAATCTCTTCAAAAAATTAATCAAAATTTATTCCGATAATCCATCTATAATAATAAACAAGATTCTAAATACTACTACAGCTCTTCGACGTGAAGGCAAAGATATCGGTAATATTAAGGAATCTGATTTCGAAGAGATTTTCATGTATTTAAAAAATAAAGAGATTAGTAAAGAAGCAATTGAAGAAATTATGATAATGAAAGCCGATCATCCTGAACTTACAATTATAGAAATAAAAGAACGATTAAAGCTTGAAAGTATAAGTTTGGAAGAATTATCTAAAATAATCGATGAGGTGATAGATACTAACATCGAAATTGTTAAACAAAAAGGTATGAGGGCAATTGGACCTCTCATGGGAGAAGTGATGAAAAAAGTGAGGGGGAAAATCGATGGAGCAATAATTTCAAGAGAAATGAAGAATAAATTAAGTTTAAAATTAAAGGAGTTGAAGTAAATGAGTGATTCGTTAAAAGGATACAAAGAAAAAGCAAGAGAATACCTAGAAAAGAACAATATTCAAATTTGGGATGTCGTCGAATTAAAAACAAAAAAAACGACTTTGCAAGGGATAATTTTACCTAGAAATGAGTATTCTGCTCCTAATTTTATTGAAATTAAGTTAAAAAACAATTATAATTTAGGCATTAATTTAAACGATGTAATAGAGATTAAAAAAACTGGTCAAAAAGAGGCAATCTATAAAATTCCAGAAAAAAAATTCCCAAAAAATAAAAATTTACCAAACATCAAACTTCTGGGTACAGGAGGAACAGTGGCATCAAGGCTAGATTATACTACCGGTGCGGTTATCCCCTCTTTCACTCCTGGAGAATTGTTTAGTTCTGTCCCAGAACTGGCAGAGATATGTAACCTTGAATGTGAGACTGCTTTTGAGATTTTATCGGAAAACATGAAACCAGAATATTGGCAAGAACTAGCAGAAAAGGTTAAAAGCGCAGCAGATGCGGGAATCGACGGAATATTAATAGGACACGGAACCGACACAATGAGCTTTACAAGTGCTGCTTTAGCTTTCATGCTTGAGAATTTGTCTATTCCTGTAGTGATTACAGGAAGTCAAAGAAGCTCTGATCGACCATCCTCTGATGCCGCTCTTAATTTGATCAACGCTGCTGTTGTAGCAAGGTCAGATATTTCGGAAGTTTTGGTCGCAATGTTAGGATCCTCTTCACATGATTATGGGTTAATCCATAGGGGTACACTCGTCAGAAAAATGCATTCATCAGTAAGAGAGGCATTCCGTACTATTGATCAAGTTCCATTAGGCATGATCCAAAACAGAAAAATTAAGATGTTTAGTTCAGATTATAAGAAGAGATCAAATCGAGAAATTATATTAAAGACAAAATTTGAGAAGAAGATCGCATTAGTCTACTCTTACCCTGGTATGGAAAGTGAATTAATTGATTTTTATATCGATAAGGGCTATAAAGGGATAGTATTTGCAGGGACAGGACTAGGTCACATTAGCACATATGTTCATGAAACTATTAAAAGAGCAATTCAGGAAGGAATTACTATACTAATGACCACTCAAACCTTGCATGGGTTCGTTGGAATGGACGTATATTCCACTGGGAGAGAGTTACAAAATCTTGGTGTTATTCCTGGAAAAAATATTTTACCAGAAGTCGGTTACGTTAAACTTGGTTGGGTTCTTGGCCAAACACAAAATCCAAATGAAATTAAAAATCTACTATTAACAAATATCGCTGGAGAGTTTATAGATCGGGAACTACCAATCGCTTTTAATTACAATATTGATAGACTATTAAAGAGTAAAACCTTTGTAAAAAAACAATAATTTTTTCTCACAAATCTATAATTGCTATGCAAAATAATAAAAAATTTAAACTTTTATTAATTAGATATTACTAATTCGATATAGTAAGTGATCTTTATGGGAAAGCGTATATTAGCTCAAAGAAAAGGATACGGCCATTTATGGGCTCGATCTCCAAGTCACCGACATGTAGGAAAGGTAAAATATCGTCCCTTCAAGAAAAATGAAAAATTGTTAAAGTTTAAAGTGATTGATTTCCTCCACGCTCCAGGTAGAGGAGCCCCAGTAGCTAGAATTAGGTACGAAGATGGGGAAAAAAGTTTATGGTTACCTCCAGAAGGAATATATGAAGGACAAGAATTTTTCCAATCAAAAACGGGATACGGGCAAGAAGTATCAGTCGGAAATATCCTACCAATTAAAAAAATGCCAATAGGGACGCTTGTATTTAACATCGAAGGTACTCCACAAGATGGAGGTAAATTCGCAAGAGCATCCGGAGTTTCTGCAATCGTTCGAAACAAATCTGGAAAAAATATTGAAGTACTATTTCGGTCAAAAAAAACAAAATGGTTTAATGAAAATTGCCTTTGCACCGTAGGAGTAGTTGCAGGTGGAGGTAGAATAGATAAACCTTTTCTGAAAGCAGGAAACGCACACCACGCTTACCGCTCTAAAGCAAAAAAATGGCCGGTCGTACGAGGAGTTACTATGAATGCCGCAAGTCATCCTTATGGCGGGGGCGCAAAGCAGTCACCTCATAAACCAACAACAACTTCTAGAAATGCTCCTCCAGGTCGAAAGGTTGGTCAAATCGCCGCTAGGCGCACAGGTCATCAGAATTAAAATCTATTTTTAATACTTCTCTTTCTACAATAGAGCCATTGGGATATTTTTACTGGAATATTTGCTTTTTAATAACAATTTAAAAAAAGAATAATAATTGATCATAGATTATTTCAATTATAGAGATTATAAAAGAGTTAAGTAGCTATGGATCATAAATTTATCAATCCCGTTGAAACCCGTTACCGAACTGAAATAGCCGACATTTTTACAGAAGATAAAAAATTAGCCAACTGGTTAAAAGTTGAAGCTGTATTAGCTAAAGCTCACGCTAAACTAGGGAACATTCCTCAAGAAGCTGCAGATGAGATATCTAAAAAAGCTAATTTAGATTATGTAAAATTAAATCGTGTCAAAGAAATAGATAGAGAAATACATCATGATTTAATGGCTATGGTTAAAGCTCTATCTGAACAATGTGAGGGAGACGCCGGAAAATATATTCATTTAGGCGCGACAAGTTACGATATTGAAGACACAGCAACAGCACTTCAATTAAAAGAAGCGATCTCGCATATTATAAAATCTTTAAAGAAACTAATTATAGCCTTAATCAAAGTAATTGATGATAAGAAAAACCTCGTTTGTATAGGAAGAACTCACGGACAGCATGCTATTCCTACAACATATGGGATGAGATTTGGTGTATGGGCATATGAAATAGATAGACATATAGATAGATTAAAAGAAACGCTTAATCGGATCGCGTTCGGTAAAATGTCTGGGGCAGTGGGAACGATGGCAAGCTTTGGAGAGAAAGGTATTGAAATACAAAATATAGTAACGAAAGAGCTTGATTTACATCCGGCATTAATAGCAAACCAAATAGTTCAAAGAGATCGTCACGCGGAGGTGATTTTTATAACAACATTGATAGGGCAATCTCTTGCTAAGTTTTCAAGGCAAATTAGAGTACTTCAAAGGAATGAAATAGCTGAAATGTTTGAACCTTTTAAGAAGAGTCAAGTTGGTAGTTCAACAATGCCCCACAAAAGAAACCCTCATAAATCTGAGAGGATTTGTAGTTTAGCCCGATTGTTGAAGTCTAACGTAATTCCCGCTTTAGATAATATAATTTTAGAAGATGAGAGAGATTTAACGAATTCTGCTAATGAAAGAATAATTTTCTCAGAGAATTTCATACTTTTAGATTTTATGATAGATCAATTAACTGATATTATCCTAGGGGTCGAATTTGACGAATTTAAAATAGAAGAAAATTTAAATCTTACTAAAGGAGCGAGTCTTTCCGAAAAAGTTATGGTTAATCTGGTTAAAAAAGGTATCGGTAGGCAAGAAGGACACGAAATTTTAAGGAAGGCAGCTATTAAAGCAAAAAAAGAAAATATATTAATTAAAGAAATTCTGTATAAAAATCAAAAAATTCAAGAAGTCCTTTCTAAAAACGAGATCGACGAATTATTAGATCCTCACAAATACATAGGGAAGGCTCTTGAACAAACAGAAAACATTCTAAATGTTCTTAAAAATAAATACGCGTTATAAAAATGTCTGATCATAAAGATATTTATTCTCAATTAGGGGTTTCTTCTAAAAAAGAAGACGTCCATAAAGCAATACAATTTATGGATAAAGGATTATACCCTGGATCTTTTTGTAAAATCGTTCAAGATGTGAGGAGAAGGGGTGATTACTGTTCAGTTTTTCATTCCGATGGAGCGGGAACTAAATCTAGCCTCGCTTATATGTATTATAAAGAGCTTGAAGATATATCCGTCTTTAAAGGAATTGTACAAGACGCAATTGTCATGAATATTGACGATATGCTCTGCGTTGGGGCGACAGGAGATTATTTCATTTCGAATAATATCGGTCGAAATAGCAGATACATTGATGGTGATATTATTAGTACTATAATCCAAGAATACTATTCTTACAGTAAAAAGCTGTCCGAATTAGGTTTAGATACTATGATTTGTGGTGGTGAAACTGCTGATGTCGGAGACATCGTAAAAACGCTTATAATCGACGCATCAGCGTTCACTAGTTTGAAGAAAAACGATGTCATCGATTTAAGCAAAATTTCTAATAACGATGTAATCGTTGGTTTAGCTAGCTCTGGAAAAGCAACATACGAAGAAGAATTTAATAGCGGGATCGGTAGTAACGGTTTAACGCTTGCTCGGCACGGAGTTCTATCGCACGAATATTACGCAAAATATCCTGAGTGTTATGACCAATCTCTTGATGAACAATTTGTATTTTTCGGAAATCACTTACTTTCGGATAAAATTAAAAGTTCGAGTCTAACGATAGGAAAAGCGCTTTTGTCTCCAACTAGAACTTATGCCCCAATAATCTTAGATATATTAAGAACTCATCGGAAAGAAATTCACGGAATAATCCACAACACGGGAGGAGGTCAAACAAAAATTTTGAATTACGGTAAAGGAATTAAATACACCAAAAACAACTTGTTTCAAATTCCTAAAATATTCGAAATTATTCAAAGTTCTTCGGAAACTCAATGGAAAGAGATGTTTCAAGTGTTTAATATGGGTCATCGGATGGAAATTTATTGTGATGAAACTACAGCTCAAGAGATAATCAAAATTAGCAAAAAATACAATGTAGACTCGAAAATTATTGGTTACTGCCAAAATTCACCTTCAAAACACCAGAACTTACTCGAAATAAAATCTGAATTTGGATCCTTTGAATACGATCAAAAAGACATAATTTAGGGGTGAAATAGTTAATATTTTCGATGTAATTTGTATTGGGGCTGCACTTGTTGACATAATAGCTCAAGTAGTAAGGCATCCCTTTGACGATGATGAAGTATTTGTATCAGGTTTATCAATATTATCTGGTGGGGCTGCGGCGAATACTGCTTATGCTTGTGCAAAAATTGGTTTATCGACGGCGTTTATCGGTAAACTAGGGGAAAAAGATACTTTCAGTGAGAAAATAATTAACGATTTTAAAGAAGTCTCTGTAGATACAAGATTAATTAAGTATTCTAGGGATCATAAAACAGGATCTGCTTATGTAGCTTTAAATCAAAAAGGGGAAAGAAGAATATACGCTTATAGTGGCGCTGCTAACTATCTCTCAAAAAAAGATATATCAGAAAAAGAACTTAAAAATACAAAAATAATCTTTTTAAGCAGTTTGAGAAACCTTGAACCGCTACAAATTGCTGCGGAGATCGGTAAAAGTATCAATATTCCAGTAATTTTAAATCCTGGGATGCTAATCGTCGATCAAGGGTTCACTAAGATAAAAACATTATTGGAAAAGATTGATGTGCTGATTCTTTCACAGAGGGAATATCGCTCCCTTCTAAATATAAAAGAAAATGAATTAAATGAAGAACTAATAGTAAAATATTCAAAAAAATTATTTTCTTTGGGTATCCGAGTAATTGTAGTTACTCTTGGTGAAAAAGGATCATTTTTTATTACTAAAAAAGGAAATGGACTAATTCCTTCACTTGAATTGGATAGTTTTATCGATACCACCGGAGCAGGTGATGCATTTTCTGCTGGTTTTATATATGGTTTGCTTCAAAGTATGATTATAGATGTTGATCACCTTAGAACCTATTTAAAAATTGGTAACTACTTAGCTGGAAATTGTATTCAAAAAATTGGAGCGAGGAATGGTATTCCTAATAGTAATCACCTAAAAATTTTTTGGAATAACAACAAATAAAAAAATTTATAATATTTCGATTAAACTATCCTTTATAAATTACACTTGTTATTTGGATAAATCATGAGAAAACCAAGATCAACTTTAAAAACAATTATGCAGCAGAGATTTTATTATCTTTTCGAAGTGTTAGTAATATTCCTAGGAATTTTTATATTTATGTTAATTCCAACTTTTTTATTACCCATCTTAATTGATGTAAACGATGTATGGTTTGAACCTCTTTATAATTTACTAAGAGCAGCTATTATGATCGTTGTAGTACCTCTCTTCCTCTATTTGGCAAATTTTCTTATGGAAAAACAGAGAAAATCATTAATTTTAGATGAAGACATTAGTCCTTCAAAAAATTTTCTTAATTTGTTTAAAATATCGAGAAGTAATTTTAAATATCAGCTCTTATACGGTATTTTATTGCTTTTTTTAATTTTCATTCCATTAGATTTTTTTATTTATCTTATACCTGAAATGCTTTCTTTTTCTTCCACAGCAATAGAACCCGCAGCAGAATTTTCTTTAAATTCCTATTTTAACGAGAATTACTCAATTTTTCTTCTATCAATCATTGTAATACCTCTATGTGTTGCGATTTATGAAGAATCATTAACAAGAGGCTTTTTAACTAACAGAGGAAGTGATTACTTTAATAAAATGTCTGCGGTGATTATAACTTCCTTTTTCTTCGGTTTAGGACATTTTGCTTATATACTTAGCCCGTCTTCAGCCGGATTGCCAATAATTTATCCGATTATTTGGTTTTTACAAACTTTCTTAGTAGGAATTGTTCTTTCTATGATCGTTTTAAGAAGACAT
>Ga0255055_10002327_pt1 | contig 13479 bp, 12 predicted proteins | sample JV7_2_27_MG_FD_188633 | JGI IMG/M metagenome (GOLD analysis project Ga0255055, IMG submission 188633) | Seawater microbial communities from Jervis Inlet, British Columbia, Canada - JV7_2_27 | ecosystem: Environmental > Aquatic > Marine > Inlet | place: Canada: British Columbia | collected...
AACCAGGCCACCATGAGGGCGGCGAGGATCACCGAGATGGCGATCGTGATCAGCGTTTCGCGCATGTCCTGGCCCTGGAACCGGCGTAGGAAAACCTGTTGCATGGTGAGCCCGATCAGACCTGCGATCAGCGCGGCAAGTACGAGCGGCAGCACCCAGGCAAAAACGCTCACCTCGTCGGACAGGATGTTCCGGCTCTTCCCAACCATCGTCTTCTGGAACTCCAATGCGAGGTATCCGCCCAGCAGAAAGAACGAGCCGTGAGCGAGGTTCACCACCCGCATCAGGCCGAAGATGAGGGTGAAGCCCGAGGCAACGATGAAGTAGAGACCGGAGATCGTCAGCGCGTTGAGGAGCACCTTGACGAAGTCTCGGGGCTCAGAGAGCAGTGGCTCGGCAGGGGTTCCGTTGGCGAACACGAGCACCCACGCGACGAGGACGGCCGCGACGGTCCAGCCGCCAACGAGTGCAACCCACTGCACCGTTGAACGCTGACTCGTTCTCTTCGTGCGACCGACGGTCTCGGAAGTCAAGGTCTGTTGCTCTGCGCTCTAGCCCAGCGCCGCGATCACCGAGTCGACGTCGGTGACGGTTGACACGTTCTGCAACGCGTAGTTGATCGAAGCGTTGTGCCAATCGGCGTCCATCGTCGAGCACCCGTCTTCCGGCACGACCATGTAGTAACCCTTGTCCGCTCCGGTTCGTGCCGTGTGTTCGATCGACATGTTCGTCCATGCTCCGCTGACGATGATCGTGTCGCGGCCGGTCCCGGCGAGGATGTTCTCGAGATTGGTGCCCTGCCAGGCGCTCATCCGCATCTTCTCCACGACGAAATCGCCGGGCTGTGGCTCGAGACCTTCTGCGGGGGCGGCACCCCAGGTCCCCCTCACCAGCGCACCCTCGGCAACACCCTCGAAGAGCGGTGCGTTGAGCTTCAAGCCGGGAGCACCCTCTTCGACGATGTACCAGACGTTGATGACGGGAATCCCCTTAGAACGGCACGCTTCGGCAAGGCGCTGCACGTTGGCGACGACGTTCTGCTCGCGGGCATGGTCGGGAGACCCGGACTCCGCGAAAGCCCCACCGTCGATGATGACGTCGTTCTGTAGATCCTGCACGAGCAACGCGCAGCGGCTGGCATCGAGCGTGAACTCATCGTTCATGTGTGGTCCCTCGTCTCCCTCGTCGAGTGTTCGTTCTCCGCGTCCCTCATCCCATGTACGACTCGCGACGGGGACCCACCTTGGTGCGGATCGTGTAGAGCGACGACGAGCTCGGCATGTAGAGCGTGTGCCAGTCGTCCCCGCCCCACGTGAGGTTGCCGACATTCTGCGGCACCTTCACCGTGCCGATGTGCTCCCCATCGGTATCGATTATCCACACGCCACCGGGGCCGGTGACCCAGATGTTCCCCTCCTCGTCGCACTTCATCCCGTCCGGGATGCCCTCTTCGATGACGCCGGACCCAATGTTCTCGGCGAAGCGGCGGCCATTGGACAGGCTGCCGTCGGCGTTGACGTCGTAGACGTCGATCAGAGCTCGCGGCGTGTCGTTGATGTAGAGGAGAGACTCGTCGGGAGAGAAGCAAAGGCCGTTCGGCTGCTCGTACTTGTTGCGATCGACGACGAGTTCGAAATCGCCGCCAACCGGAGGAATCCGGTAGACCCCCTGGAAACCGAGGTCGAGATCGCGCTCCAGACCGAAGACCGGCATGCGGCCGTACCAGGGGTCGGAGAAGTAGATCGACCCGTCCGACCGCACGCAAACGTCGTTCGGGCTGTTGAGCTCCTTGCCCTCGAAGTGCGACGCGATGGTCTCGACGGTGCCATCGGGTCGCTCTCTCACCAGCGACGACGTGACGTGCTCACACACGATGAGGTCGAGATCCTCGTTGTAGGTCATGCCGTTGCACTTGTTCGACGGGTTCCGGACTTCGACGACGGTGCCATCCGGCGTGTATTTTCGCCGGATGTCGGCCGGCATATCCGAGAACAACAAGTAGCCATCGGTCGGGTGCCAGATCGGACCCTCGGTGAAGGTGAAGCCGGTGGCAACTTCCTCGAGCGTGGCGTCCTCATCCAACAGATCCCAGACCGCGTCTGAACGCGCCTCTACGTCGCCCATCTGTCCTTCCCTCCTGTGATGATGCAATCGCCCTGTCTCCGACGAGTGTTCGCCGACAAGTATGTCAATATCTGGTGACCGCTGCCGGACGGGGCGCGCGTCGATCCGTTCCGGCTCAACGCTACGGGTTGCGGCTGACTCGCCGCCAGGCTCCGCGGAGGCAAATCGAGCCTTCATTTCGAGCCGGTTCCAAAGAACTAGCTTCTTCACCGATCGTGGACCATGTTGCAGTCCCAGAACTGTGGCCTAACGTTGGCTCATGTCCATTGGCGAACGGACCGAAGCTGGCACCGAGCGGACCGAAAACAACGCATCCGGCGCACCAGCCCCGAACAGCGACGCGTTGACCATCTACGCAGAGCTGCTGCGAGGGGAGCTGGAGGGAGACGAAGCGCTCCGCGCCAGCCAGCAGATGTTGGAGATGATCACCCAGACCATCCCCCAGGCCATCTGGTGGAAGGATCGCAACTGCGTGTTCCTCGGTGTCAACAAGGTGCTGGCCGATCTCGCCGGCTTGGAGCCGTCCGACATGATCGGCAAATCGGACTTCGACATGGCGTGGGCAAACGATGAGCCCTACGGCGCACGATGGTTCCAGGAGCGCGACCGCGAGGTGATGGAGTCCGGGGAGCCGCAGTATCGCATCAGAGAAGAGCTGCTGAAGCCCGATGGGTCCAAGGTGTGGATCGAGACCAACAAGGTGCCGCTGCGCGACTTCAACGGCAGCGTGATCGGCGTGTTGGGGACCTTCGAGGACATCACCGAGCGTTTGGAAGCGGAAGAGGCCAGAGGACGCACCCTCGAGGAGTTGGACGCCCGAGTGCGGACGAGAACTTCGGCGTTGCGTCGCGCCAACGAGAGCCTACGTCGGGAAGTCGAAGAGCGAGTGCGACTCGAGGCCAGAGAGCGAAAACAGCGGGCGTACGCCGAAGCCTTGCGCGACACCGCGGCAGCGGTCGCTCAATCACTCGACCTCGACGAGGTGCTCGATCAAGTGCTGCTCGGGGTCGGCCGCCTCATCTCGAATCACCTCGCTGCTGTGATCCTGGTCGATGACGAGGGCACCCACAGGTTGGCGCATTGCCGGGAGACCAACCAGGACCATGCCGTCGACGGTTGCTGCACGGGCGCCACCATCGATGCCCTCCCGCTCGTCGGCGACCTGCGCACTGCGGATGGGCCCCTCGTCCTCAACGACGTGAGAGGCGGAGTCATCGGTTCGACGACCCGTAGCGCCCTCGGTGTTCCCATCGCGGTCAGCGATACGAGGATCGGATATCTCGTTGTCGAGAGCGCATCTCCAGGCTATTTCGATGACGGACACGCCGAGCGTCTCACCGCCGTCGGGGACCTCGCCGCCGCCGCGATTTCCAATGCTCAGCTGTTCAGCGCAGAGGCTGAGCTGGCCGCACTCGAGGAGCGCCAACGCCTCGCCCGGGAACTGCACGACGCCGTCAGCCAGACGCTGTGGACCGCCAGTCTCGTTGCGGACTCGATGACCGCAGCCGGGCCCGCAGAGGTCACCGCAGAGCAGATCGACAGGCTCCAGACATTGACGCGAGGCGGTCTCGCCGAGATGCGGAGCTTGCTGCTCGAACTGCGGCCGGGAGCCCTGGCCGAGACCCCTTTCACCGACCTCGTAGACCAGCTCGTCGACGCGCTGCAGAGCCGCAAGGCGATCAAGGCGCGTGTGGATGCACCGACCGCTACCGATTACCCCGAGCCACAGCCGAAGGAAAAGCACGCGTTGTACAGGATCGCCCAGGAGGCGCTCAACAACGTGGGTCGGCACTCAAATGCCACCGAAGTCACGATCGACATCGCCGTCGTCGACGATGAGCTCATCATGGCGGTCCGCGACGACGGAGAGGGATTCGCGCTCGGTGACGCCAGGGCCGACCGACTCGGTATGTCGATCATGCGCGAACGCGCTGAGGCCGTCGGCGCCACCTTCACGATCGAGTCGTCCCCGGGAACCGGCACCGCGATCGAAGTACGGTTGCCGATCCCAGACGCTGCGTCGGCGCGATGACCGCCAAGATCACGGTTCTCGTCGTCGACGATCACGACCTCCTCCGCGAAGGGGTTGTCGGCACGTTGAGCAGCTTCGACGACATCGAGGTGGTTGGTGAGGCGAACAACGGCGATACTGCCGTTGCGCTCGTCGAAGAGCTCCAGCCCGACGTCGTCGTCATGGACCTGGTGATGCCGGGTGGCAGTGGCATCGATGCTATCCGGCGCATCAGCACCGAACATCCCGAGACGCACGTCCTCGCGCTGACCAGCTTCACCGACGGGTCGCTCGTTCGCAGGGCATTCGAGGCCGGCACAACGAGCTTCCTGTTCAAGGCCGTTGACGTCGACGGGTTCACCAACGCGGTGCGCTCCACGGCGGCTGGACAGAGCACATTGGCGCCCGGCGTTGCGGCCCACCTGGTAGCCAAACCGGGAACGCTCGGCGATCTGACCCATCGCGAGGAGGAGGTTGCCGATCACCTCGCTGCCGGCCTTTCCAACGCCGACATCGCCAGGGAGTTGCACGTGTCGGTGTTCACGGTGAAGAACCACGTCCGCAGCATCCTCATGAAGCTGCAGGTGCAGTCGAGAACCGAGGCTGCATCCCTGATCCTGAACCACCGCTACCAGGTGCAGGGCGGTCAGGCACTGGAGCGCAAGTCTCCACAATGAGACCACTAGTCCTTTTGAGCTAGCCCTACAGAGGTTGTCGATTTGCCTCTGTCGGGCCTGGTGGCCGCATCCCTGCACTGCATAGGCTCGGTCTGCCGACCGTCCCTCGAAACCGGGACGCGCGGTGCTGCCCGCACGGGTCTCCCGATCGCGAGCAGCGAGAAGATGCCGAACGGCCGATTGTTGACGTTGGCCGCTGGCGACAGGTTGACAGGTGACCGGTATTGCCAGATTGGGGGCTCGATGAGCGTCGATGTATTGATTCCGGAGTCCACGGACGCTGCGGTGGAGGCCTACGGGGACGGCTCCGACATCACAGTGATCGCGGGTGGCACGATCGTGATGCAGCTCGTCAACTACGGGTGGATCAGGCCGTCGCGGGCCATGCTGCTCAACAAGGCCGGCCTCTCCTACGTGAACCAGGACGGATCTTCCTACACGGTCGGGGCGATGACACCGCTGTCCGACTTGATCGATCTCTTCTCTCCGCTTGGACCGTGCGCGAGGAACGTGGCCGATCACGAGGTGCAATACCAGGCAACGATCGGTGGCAACCTCTGCGCACCGACACCACCGGAACACCCGAGCGGCGACCTCCAGGGACCGCTCATCGCTTTGGGAGCGACCGTCAGATCTGCGGGAGCGGGAGCAGAGCGGACCGAGAGTGTCGAAGATTTTCTCGCGAACAAGGACGGCCGCCTCGTTCTCGACATCTCATTCACAGCACCGGACGCGGGGGCCTTCGCCGCCCTCGACCGGCCCCACACCAGGCACTTCACCGCGCTCGCCGTATCGGGCGCCAAGACGGCAGACGGCATGCGCCTCGCGGCCACGGGTGCCGGTCCCACCGGTGTGCGTCTTTCATCGGCTGAAGCTGCGGCAGGCAACCCGGCGGCGGCGGGAGTTGCTGCACTACAAGACGTCAATCTTCGCGACGACGCGTTGGCATCGGCGTGGTACCGGGAACGCACCCTCCCCTCACTGGTCGCGAGGGTTCTCACCGAGATCGAGGAGGCGTCGTGAAGTTCGATTTGAACGGCGAGACCGTGGAAGTCCAAAGCCCACCGCTGACGACGCTGCTCACGGTGCTGCGCGAGGAGATGGGCGTGACGAGCCCGAAAGTGGGATGCGATCAGGGCGGTTGCGGTGCCTGCACGGTTCTCGTCGATGGCAAGCCACAGCGAACCTGTCTGACACCGGTGGCAGCCGTGGACGGAGCGTCGGTGACCACGATCGAAGGGCTCGGCGATTCGGAGCATTTGACGGCGGTGCAACAGTCCTTCGTTCATCACTACGCCGCGCAATGTGGCTTCTGCACACCGGCGATGATCATCTCGGCGACGGCCTACATCGACGCCGGCGGCAGTAGCGATCATGTGGAGATCCAGGAGGCCCTCAAAGGTCACGCCTGCCGGTGCACCGGTTATCAGAAGATCGTCAATGCCGTCGCCGCTGCCGTCACCCAGAGCGATTTCGACCTGACGACGACGACACCCACACCCAACACCGTGATCAAGACCGCCAACCCCGCGGTCAAGACGGGAGGTTAAACATGAAGGCTGTCGGCGCTCGGCTCCCCCGCTATGACGGGGTGGGCCATGTCACCGGTCAAACGCAGTACGTCGACGACGTGCGAGTCCCGGGAATGTTGTGGGCGAAGGCCCTCCGCTCCCCGGTCGACCACGCCGCCATCACACGATTCGACACCACCAAGGCCGAAGCGATGCACGGCGTCCACGCGGTCGTCACTTGGAGGGATGTCCCTCTTCTCGAGTTCGGCCACCTCTCGGCCCTCGGAATCCCCGCCGACGAGCCGCTTCTCGCCAAGGACGAGGTGCGCTACAAGGGCCAGCCCATCGCGCTGGTTGCGGCAGACGACCTCGCCACGGCACAGGCGGCCGTCGAGGCAATCGAGATCGAGTATGAGAATCGGCCGACGCTGTTCGACGTACGAAAGGCGTTCGATGCAGACGCCCCGAAGATCCACTCCTGGGGCAACTGGTACCCACATTTCGAAGGCGAGATGGATCGGAGACAGATCCGGAAGGGCAACATCGACGAGGCCTTCGACAACGCGGACAAGATCATCTCGGGGGTTTACCGGCCGGCCGCGATCGAACACGTCCCGATCGAAACCCAGATCGCCCTCGCCGTGCCAGAACCCGACGGCAGGATCACGATCTACTCGTGCACGCAAGCGCTGTATTTCTCCCTCGGCGTGGTTGCGGCCCATCTCGAAGTGCCGATGAACAAGATCAAGATCGTCGGCGGCACGGTCGGTGGCGGATTCGGCGGCAAGGTCGACACCGCCGCCGATACGCTGGCCGCAATCGCAGCCATGAAGGCGGCCCGGCCCGTGAAGTGGCGCTGGACCCGCGAGGAGGAGTTCCTTGCGTCGTCCACACGAGCACCGTGGCACATGGAGATCATCGATGCGGTCACGAACGATGGCTGGATCCTGGGTCGCAAGATGCTCACGCTGCATGACTCCGGCGCCTACGCCCGGTTCAGCCCGTACGGGCTCACGAAACACAGCTTTCACCACACCGGTGCCTACACGATCCCGAACTTGCACTTCGACGGTTATGTCGTGTTCACCAACCGCACACCGACAACGGCGATGCGCGGCTTCGGCGTCACCTCGATCTCCTTCGCAGTGGAGACACACATGAACCGTGTCGCCGACGAGATGGGGTTCGACCCGTACGAATTCCGGCTGAAGAATGCCAATCGGATCAACGACACGTCGCCGAACCGCATCCGCTATACCGATCCGAGCAGCGTGGACGTGATCCACGCCATTGCCGATGCAGCAGGAGAAGAGCTGGCACCGGCCTACGCCGCGGCGACACGCGATCCACGAGAGGGAGACATGCTTCCCGAGCACCTGGTCGGGCAACTGAAGACGGAGGGTCACTGATGGCGAAACATCGAGGGTTCGGGATCTCGTCGATCGAGTACCCGACCGGCATGAACCAGAACGGCGATCCGTCGCAGGCATGGATCAAGGTGAAACCCGATGGCCGCGTCGATGTGTTCTCCGGAACGGCGGACATCGGCAACGGCGCTAAGACCATCCAGTCTCAGATCGTCGCCGAGGCGATCGGAGTTCCATACGACTGGGTGACCTTCGACAACTCGAACACCGACTCGTCGCCGGTGTGCACCGGGACGTTCGCCTCACGGGCGACCTTTGTGGCCGGTAACGCGGTGTTGAAGGCCGCCAAGGATGTGAAGCAGAAGATCCTCGAGATTGCCGGCAAGGAGATGGAGATCAGTCCGGACGATCTCGAGATCGTCGACGGAGAGGTGCTCGTGAAAGGTGCCCCGACCGAGAAGCTCGGCGTCGCGGACGTGGCGGTCGCCGCCACGTGGACCCACGGTGTGCTGATGACCGGCACCGGCGCCCAACTCAACGAATTCGCCGAGATCGTCGATCCGGAGACGGGCGAGGTCTCCGGGCCGCCACACGCCGCAATCTCCTATGCGGCCTGCGCGGCAGAGGTCGAGGTGGATGACGAAACCGGAGACGTGCGCGTGCTGCGCCTCATCCAGGCATACGACGTCGGCACCGCGATCAACCCTTCCCTGGTCGAGGGTCAGATCGAGGGCGGGGCGCTCATGGGGCTCGGACTCGGCGTGCTCGAGAACTCGTATCCCTACTACCCGTCGACCGATCATCGGGGCTACTCGATCGGCTCGTACTACATGCCGAGCTCCGAGGACATGCCGAGCTACGAGACGATCATCATCGAGAACCCATCGGCCGATGGTCCCTACGGCGCCAAGGGCATCGGGGAGATGGCCAACAATGGACAACCCGGGGCGATTGCTGCTGCCGTCCACGACGCCGTCGGCGTCTGGATTTCCGAACTGCCGATCAGCCCTGAGCTCGTGTTGAGGGCCCTCGAAGCCAAGGCGGAGCCACGACGGGAGGGAAAGCTAGTTGCATTCGACGACGAGAAATCGGTGAACACGGTGGCCACCGGTATCTCGTGGACACCTTGACGTCACCGTTCCGTTCCTGGAACGGAGTCGACGCCCACGAGCTGTTCCCTGGCGTGACCATCCATGCCATCGGTGGCGAGCAGGTGCTCATGTGTCGCGTGACATACGCGCCCGGGTCGGTGGTGCCGATGCACGACCATCCCGAAGCCGAGCAGTTGATGTTCCTCACGGATGGTGAGGTGACGGTGACCGTCGGCGATGAGACGAGCACCCTCGTGGCAGGAGACGTTGTCGTCATCAACCGGGGCGTGCCCCACGCGTTGACGTCACCGGGAGGCTGCTCATTCATCGAAGCACTCTCTCCGGTGCCGCAGGACCACATCCCCGACTTCGAGCGCGACATCGTGCTCGGCGAGCGGGGCGACGCGCTTCACGTAGAGCGCTGACGGTGCCGAGAAGAGCCCTCGTCACCGGTGCGGCGAGCGGCATCGGGCTCGCTTGCGCACGACGGCTGATGGCCGACGGCCTCGAGGTGGCGGCCGCCGACCTCGAGAAGGGCCAACTCGCCGCAATCGCCGGAGATGTGACGAGCGTGCACACGCTCGACGTCACCGACGTCGCCGCAGTCGCCGATGTCGTTTCCACGCTGCAACCCATCGACGTGCTCGTCAATAGTGCCGGTGTCGTCGGGCCCAATGCTCCCCTTTGGGAGATCGACGACGAGGCATGGGCGAGCACGATCGACGTCAACCTCACCGGAACCTTCAACACGATGCGAGCGGTACTGCCGGGCATGCGGGAGCGGGGCTGGGGTCGAATCGTGAACATCGCATCCATCGCCGGCAAGGAGGGGAACCCGAATCTCAGCGCCTACTCGGCCAGCAAGGCCGGCGTCATCGGGCTCACCAAGTCGGCAGGCAAAGAAGTGGCAAGCGACGGTGTGATCGTCAACGCCGTTGCTCCGGCGGTGATCGCGACCCCGATGATCGAGGGCGTCGGTCAGGAGACCCTCGACTACATGGTCTCCAAGATCCCGATGGGCAGGCTCGGCACTCCCGATGAGGTTGCGGCGCTCGTCTCCTGGCTGGCTTCCGACGAGGTCACCTTCTCTACGGGCCAGACCTACGACATCTCCGGTGGCCGTGCCACGTACTGATCTCGCACCATTGGGAGGAACCGAATGAAACTCGCCAGAGTCGGCGCCGACGGTGCCGAGGTCCCGGTGCTCGTCTCTGACGACGGCGTACTGCGCGACCTGTCTGCCCACACCGGCGACATCGACGGAGAGTTCTTTGCCACCGGTGGGCTAGACCGGATTCGGCTCCTGGATCCTGAGGAGTTGCCTACGTTCGATTCCGGCAGGTTCGGGCCATGCATCGCTCGACCAGGGCTCGTCATGTGCATCGGCCTCAACTATGCCGACCACGCCAGGGAGACCGGCCTCGAGATCCCGGCCGAGCCGATCCTCTTCCAGAAGGCACCGAACACCGTTGTCGGTCCCGACGACCCGATCATCATCCCCAAGGACGCGGTGAAGACGGACTGGGAGGTCGAGCTCGGCGTCATCGTCGGCGCAACCGCGCGCTACCTCGAAGACGAAACTGCAGGGTGGGACGCCATCGCCGGCTATGCGATCTCGAACGACGTCTCAGAACGGGCCTTCCAGTTCGACCACGGCGGCCAGTGGACCAAGGGAAAGTCGTGCGAGAACTTCAACCCACTGGGGCCCTGGTTTGTCGGCGCCGACGAGATCGCCGATCCCATGAGCTTGGCGATGCGCACGACGGTGAACGATGAGGTCATGCAGGACGGAAGCACGAAGACCATGATCTTCAGCCCCGGCTACCTCGTGTGGTATCTCAGCCGTTTCATGGTGCTCGAACCGGGCGACCTCATCAACACCGGCACACCACCGGGGGTGGGTTTGGGCATGGACCCCCCGCAGTATCTGAAGGCGGGCGACGTCGTCGAGGTCTCGATCGACGGTCTCGGCACCCAGCGTCAGGTCTGCCAGGACGCTTCCTAGGCCTCCTTCACCAGCCGCCAATCGCCGTTCGTCTGGTAGACACGCTCGTGGATCTCTGACTCGGCGATGGCGCGCAGGATCGGCTCCTGTCGTGCGGCGTCTTCGGGGGTGCGTACCTGCATCGGCCACGCGGTCACCTCGGCGGGGAGGCCGGCGTGGAGCCGAGCGAGGTGGCCGTGGGTCCAGTGCCCCGGGTAGACCGCATCGATGGTGATCGGCTGCAGCGGCTCACCGGTATGGACGTTGATGCCCTCCTCCAAGCGTTCCCACGTGAGCGTCCAGCTCCCGTTGATGCCCCCCGAATCGTCGGGGACGGGCTCATGCGTTGCGACGGTGCCCTTGCCGTCGAGAAGCCATTCGTTCAGGTCGCCGAGGACTTCGGTAGCGAGCGGCGTCAGCAGTGCAAACGCCTCGAGGAAGACCTGGTCGCGCTCAGCGCGGCTCTTCGCCTCCTCGTAGTAGTCGTGTTCCAGGTCGGCGAGGTGGCGCATGGTGTCGTCCACACGGGAACGCCAGAACTCGCGGTCGGTTGCCATCGCCATGGGTAGGTCCTCCGATCGTCGTGGTGACACGACGCTACCGCGTCACGCCGGCCGTGGACTCACGATCCGCCTTCTACTTTGCCGAAAACCCACTCGACAATCCTGCCGTCCTCGATGATTGCGCGATTGCCGTTGACGATGGTGATGTCGTCAACCGTATGGAACTCCTCGTTCCACACCACCACGTTTCCCGTGACGACGATGTCGGAGACGACCTTCTTGACGAACCACTCGGCCTCCTTCCCCGGCGTGAGTTCCTCGGCGATGACGGCGCCGCCTTCGAACGAGTCTCCGAAGAAGTTGCTGAGAACGGCGTCGGTTGCCAGCAGTGAGCACATCATGTCCACATCGCGGGTGTTGATCGCTTCGTTGTGAGCAACGATCACGGTTGCCGGAACAGCGGGATCGACGCCGGGTGCCTCCAGATCGCATCGGGCGCTGGTGGCGATGGAGAACTCGAGACCCTCGATCTCCGGCCCTTCCTCGGTGAAGCAGGCGATGAACCAGTCGCCCGTGATACCGACGAAGGCGAGGGCGTTCGTGCCACCGGGCGCCGTCCACGACGAGGTTCCCCAATCGGCGCCGACCCACACTCCGACATCGACCGCGGACTCGTTGGCCACGTCGAAACGGACGATGTCACCGCTCCTCAGATCGCCCGGGAGGTCGTACGTGCACGCCGCCCCGTCGAAGACGACGCTGCCGACCGCGGTGGCTTCGCTCGTCCACGTCGGCGCCTCGTCCGCGGCGCCGCTCACCACGATCGTTCCGGCCAGCAGCTCAGCCTTCGCCGCCTCGAGCGCCGGGAGGTAGTCGTCGATGTAGCCACCGGCGGTGGAATAGGCCACCAGGTTGGAGTCGAGGTCGACCTCGACCACGCCGGATTCCAGTTCGCCGGCGAGGTAGCGCTCGATGATCACCGAAAGCGCCTCGTCCCATCGCTTGTACATCGACGTGAGCACGTGCTCGCGCTGTTGCTCGGAGCGGATGACGTACTCGTTTGTCTCCGAGCCGATGACCCACAGCTTCCGCCCCAACTCCTCTGAGACGGCAACGGCAGCCCTCGTGATGCCGACCGCCGACTCGCCCGCGGAGTGGTGGATGACATCGACACCGTCGCGATAGAGGCCCACGGCTGCGGCCCGGGCGAGTTCCGCCGCCCGAAAGCCCTGGGTCGGCTCGTCCAACGGTCCGAGGTAGACGGTGGCCACGTCGATGTCGGGATTCACTGAGCGGGCGCCCGCCGTGTACGCGACCCGACGGGATTCGGTCGTTTCCTGCTGGAAGCCGCCGATGAAGGCGATCTTGGCGGTCTCCGATTCGAGCCCGGCGGCGACGCCCATCAGGTAGGACCCGTTCTCTCGCACGAAGTGGACGGTCGTGATGTTGTCCGCCTCGGCTGAACCGCCGAAGACGACATACGACGTATCGGGATACTCCTCGGCAATGTCGGTCAATCCGAGCTCGGGCTCGAAGACCTCGATGATGATCAAGGCGGCGCCCGAGGCGGCCAGCTCGCGGATGTCGTCGGCGGCGTCAATGAGCGGAACGACTTTCTCCGGCTCGAAGTCGAGATCGCGCACCGCGTCGTCCCAGCCGGCGGCGAGCAGGTCCTGGACTCCTCCCGAGCCGTCGCCCCCCAAGAACACCATGCCAACGCGAGGTCCCTCCGGCCAGAAGGTCACGAACAGCGCCAGCGCCATCACACCGACCAGCACCGACAGCGCCGCTGCCAGACCCCACCGGCTCCTCCGTGTGCCCCGGCGCAGCCGTTCCTCGGCAGCAACTCGCTCCGCCTCGGCCTCGGATTCGATGCGTCGCTTCTCGAGAGCCTCATCGAGGAACTCCCGCTCACCCACCGTCAGCAGCAACGTGCTCGTCCGACTCCACCTCTCGTACTCGTCGAGGCGGCCCCCGCTGAGCAGGTAGTCGGGATCACGTCCCGCATCCAGCCACTCCCGCCTGGCGACGGCAAACGTGGCATGGCGGCGCACGTCGTCGCGGTGCCGGTCGATCCAGGCGCTGAGTCGCTCCCACTCCATGAGCAGCGCCTCGTGCGCCACTTCGAGCGTTGGGTTCCCGCTCACCTGATCGCGATCGAACGACAGGAGGCGGGCGGCTCCGAACGCGTCGATGACCCGCTGCGACGTG
>Ga0255055_10002328_pt1 | contig 13467 bp, 11 predicted proteins | sample JV7_2_27_MG_FD_188633 | JGI IMG/M metagenome (GOLD analysis project Ga0255055, IMG submission 188633) | Seawater microbial communities from Jervis Inlet, British Columbia, Canada - JV7_2_27 | ecosystem: Environmental > Aquatic > Marine > Inlet | place: Canada: British Columbia | collected...
CAGATGCGCGGCCATGGTAAATTTGACATGCCTCAATTGCCCGACAGCCTGCTGATCTACCAGCGTTTTGACTTTTAATAGCGGCGGCCACCATCTCCAGGTATAGCCCAACAAAAGGGGAACCGCCGTATCTTTTACGGCGCTCTGAAGCTTTAAAGCGCCGGTCAGATCCGGTGAAACCGGTTTTTCCAGAAGCACTGGCACCCCCCGCTGTAATGCGGATATGCACTGATCCACATGAAAACTTGGTGGCGAGGCCACCACAACAGCATCAAAGCGGTCCTCGGCGGCAAACGCATCCTCGAGAGATGTAAAAACGGTTTTTAAATTGATCTCTTCAGCACCGATTTCATCCAGCCGGTCCTGGCGCGGATCCATGCAGGATATTTCACATCCTAGGGCATGTAAATTTTTCGCATGCCGTTTTCCAGCGCTGCCTGTACCGACTATCAAAATGTGCCTGGTCATTATATTCCCTCTTTATAAATCAATTTGTTCCGTCACGAAAGCACGAAAATCGGAAGTCGTTAATGTTTTGAATTTTGAATTTCGGTGATTCGATATTGTTTAAGATTTCGGATTTCAATATTCGAATTTTATTATAATCTTCAGCATATATTTTGAGCAGCATCGACAAATTTTTGTTTATCTCTCACCGATAATGGCCTAGCGAATCCCATCGGTCATATGCTGATACTCATCCGCATCAAAGGGAATTTCAATGAAAAGGGGGCCCTTCTGATCCCAGCCAGCAAGGCTTTTATCAATCTGATCGATTTTTTCAGCGCGGACCGCCGGCACGCCATGGCCCTCAATAGCTTTAATCCAGGAAGGCTGAGAGATAACCGACGGATGCTGGGTCAGGCCTTTTTGCAGTGAACTTCCCCGGATGGTTCCCAGGTAGGAATCGGTCAGCAGCACCAGCAGCAGCGGCAGCTTAAGTTGCACCGCCAGTTTAATTTCGGAAACAAACATCCCCATGCCGCCATCGCCGGTGAATACAACGGTCGGTTTCATGGAATCATAGATTGCAGCACCGATAGCTAAAGGGATTGCTACCCCCATATAACGTCCCTGGCCGCATGCCAGATAAAGATCCGGTCGCGAAACCTCCCAGGCATGTTCGGCGATTGTACAAAAATCCCCGGTATCCAGGACCAGTCTGGCTTCGTTTTTAAAATGGGCCGCCATGCACCGGTAAACAGTGGCAGGCAAAAAAGAAGCGGCACCGAATTTCTCATCAAGGCCCTGTCTGGCTTCTTCAATTAGATCAAGACCCCATTGTTTTTCTGCCAGCCCATCCAACAGCGCTTCAGTCCGTGCAGGTGATTCTGCTACCAGTTGGTCGAATTTAAACCCGAAGCTGTGGTCTTCGCCCAGCGGATCGAGATGGATTGAAGGGCAATCAAATGGTTTGACCGCCAGAACTTCGTTATGCCGCAGGCCAATGGCGACAATCAGATCGGCCTGGGGTAATATTTTTTTCTCAGGCGCAAGCGGTCCACCGACACCGGTGAACACACCGGCGGCGTGAGGCAGCCTTTCGTTAACCACCCCCTTGGCCGCCGCGGTACTGAAAACCGGCAGTGACAATGCGTTTAATTTTGCGCACCAGTCATTTCTTTGCGCCAGCGTCCCGGCAATAATAACCGCTTGATTGGATTTGCGCAGCAAGCTTTTCGTTTTTTCCCATTGCACATCGTCATTTTTCTTGATTTTGGGGATATCATCAGAAGTTTCACCTTTGCAAGGCGCTGCGGCAATATTCAAATGGACCACACCCGGTATTTCTGATTCCGCCAGATCACACAAATAACCGAAATCAGGAACTTTTTTTGATAAAAAGCATTGAAATTTAGTGATGCCTGCAAGCAATTTTTCATGCTCGATTCGCTTATGGGCATTTTCCAGAGGGGTGTCGGGTAAATACGCTTCCGCGATACTGACCACCGGAAAAGCATCCAGCGAACAGGCAGCCAGGCCCGGCAGCATATTGGTCAGACCGGGCCCCTTGATCGATATGGCCACACCGCTGCGGCCGCTGAGTTTTCCGATCGCCCCCGCCATCAATGCCGCACTGCCTTCAAAGTGGGTCAAGTGGAAACGAATGCCTTGCTTTTCAAGCGCATCCAGCAAAAATAGACTCGGGCCGCTGCCGGGTATCCCGAAAACATGGCTGGCGTTTCTTGCGGCCATTTGCCGGGCTAAAGCTTCAAGGTGTTTCATGGATTTAAATGTGCAACGATTTTTTCGGCTGCCCGCCGGCAGACGATTTTTACGGCATCATGTGAAAACCCACCGCAGTGAGGCGTGAGAACCAGATTATGGTGAGTCTTCGCGTATTGGGCCAACGGAGATTTTTCAACTTCCGGCTCATCATTCAAGACATCCAGTCCGGCCGCTTTGAGTCGTTTGGATTCCAACGCATTTAATAATGCGCTTTCATCGATCACCGCACCCCGCGAAGTGTTGATGAATATCGCCCCGGTTTTTACCTGTTCAAAACAGGATTGTGAAAACAGCCCATTTGTATCTTCGGTCAGCGGCACGTGAATGGTTATAAAATCGCTGGTACGTGCCAGCTCTTCAAGGGAAACGGGTGTAATCTGCGGGGGAAATTCGGAAACAAATGGGTCATAACCAACAATATCCATGCCAAACGCTCGGGCATAGCGACTCATCCAGGTCCCGATGCGGCCGCAGCCGACGATACCGATCCGTTTTCCGTTCAGCATGATGCCCGGAAACTGTTCCCGATCCCAGCCCCCGTCTTTCACGTGATCTATAGCAGCCGGCAGCATTCTGGCACAGGCCATCAGAAGCGCCCAGGAAAGTTCTGCTGCCGGTGTCAGATTGAGCAGCAGTTGCTTATCTTCCATCAGCGTTCGTACAGGGATGCCGCGCCGGTCGAGTTCAGTGCGCTCGATATGATCAGAGCCGGTCGTGGCACAGGAAATGATCTGAAGTTTGGCGGCGGATGCGACCATGGTATCGGATATCACAACCTTCATGGAAGCATCCAGCAGGGCATCGGCTTCCCTCATCCGGCTTTCAACATCTTTTGGATTCGAAGGAACACGGATGAGATGGGCCGAATCGGAAACCACTTCTTCGGCAGCTGCCGCTCCCACCTCAGCTCCCAGATATAGAATTTTTTTCATTGGTGGGATCCTATTCGTCGCCGCGTTTAAGCAACAGATATAAATAATCACCTGCGCCTTTTGACTCGAGGTAATTTTTCCAGAACTGGTTCAACCCGGGATCATCTAATGGTGGAAACGGCTGATCCCCGGTCGGACGGCGATCCCGCAGCCATGTCAGAGCGTTGGAGATACCAAATCGCTGCAGGCACTTTTTCCGGGCAATTTTAAGACCGCAGCGCCTTGCCAGATTGACCAGCGAATCCATATCAAAATACCATCGGTGTACGGTACGATAAAAAAACTGCTTGTATTCGTCCCCTAAAAGCTCCATCAGGATATCATTTCGGTTCGGTGTGCTGACAAGCAAGCAGCCATTCGGACTCAACAACTGACGAATTTCTGAAAAAAATTCAAATGGATTACCGATATGTTCAACCGTGCTGAAGCTGACGGCCAGGTCAACCTGCCCGGCAAAGTCCTTCAAAACATTCCGGTTGGAGTGATAAACCCTGAAACCACGCTGCTTGAGCGAATCATGATATTCTTCACAGGGTTCAACCGCCAGGCAGACTCTGGCCAAACCGCTGATATGATCCAGAAAGCTTCCAGCGGCGCACCCGATATCCGCCACGACTTGATTGCGAATGGCGTGCGGCCATATCACGTTAAGGTTGCGGATCTGGTGAATATCGTGTTTGGCCCAGAAGCCTTCGGCGTCAGCTGCTTCTCCTAATAATTCCCGATACTTCTTTCCGGCATAAAAACTGTCATCTTTACAGGCCGGTTCTTCCAATCGTTGAACTGCACATTCAGCGCACTGATAAACCGTGTGTTTCTCGGGTGTCACGTTTCCGAAAGAACCGTCCCGAATGGGGCCGACAAAAACCGCTGTCCAATCATTACCGCCGCAAATCTCACAGATAGGGGTGCGCTTTGAGTGTTCCATCAGTACATCAGTTTCTTTTGAATGCTGATATTGACATCTGCCAGTATATTGGCAATACGCTCACCGGCCTTGCCGTCCCCGTAAATCGTGTTCTGCGGATAGCTGCCGTTTTGTATCTGATGTCGCACCGCATTCTCAATTTTTTTGTGGTTGTAAGGAACGTTGATACAGTTATCGGCCCGTTCGCGACTGGCCTGGCGGGTACCGATATCAACGGCGGGCACTCCCAAAAACGACCCTTCTCTGATGCCGGAGCTGGAATTGCCAACTAAACAGGCACAATTCGCAATTAAGCGAGCATAATCTTCCACCGAAAAATGACGATAGAAATGGACGTAATCCGCATCCTCCTGCTCACGAAACATGCGCAGTCCTTTGGATATATCGTCCGAACCGGCATCGACATTCGGCCACAGCCAGACGGTCTGCATGCCGATTGATTTGATGGCTTTGAGCGTTTCATTTATCTGGTCAAATCCGTTGCCGTATTCGGTCGTAACCGGATGTTGCAGGACGACCAGATAGGGTTTATGAATATCCAGATCCGGCCCCACACCTTTATAGCGGTGCAGCAGGTCATTATTTGGAGTTAAATCAAGATCCGCCACAACATCGATCGCCGGGCACCCGGTCATGAAAACCTTTTGCGGGTCTTCACCCATGCGAACAATATTATCCCTGGCTTTTTCCGTCGCCGGAAAGTGAATATGTGCAAGTTTAGTAATCGCATGGCGAACACTTTCGTCAATTGATCCGGTTACCTCCCCGCCCTGGGTGTGGGCCAGAGGTATGTTCATATAGCTGGCGGCAATAGCGGTTGCGATGGTTTCGAATCGATCGGCAACGGTAATGACAACATCCGGTTTCAGGTTCTCAAATTGGGTGGCCAGTTCCATGATACCCATACCGGTGGATTTGGCCATTGTCGTCGGATTCTCACCTTCTACAATGGAATACACGACGGCGTCAACCGGGTAACGATCTGCCTTAATTTGTTCGGCAACGTTTCCGAACCGCCATAAAAGAGCTGAGGCGCCAACAATTAAATTTAGCTCAAGGTCGGGATGCGCTTTAACCGCGCTGAGCACCGACTTTATTCTGCCGTAATTTGCCCGGCTGTTTACAACCACGCATACTTTGCGTTTTTCCATCAACTCCTCCTAAACTCAAATGCCTATGTTTAAACATCAAACCTTTTTGATCTCCCACCACCGGCTATCTGAACAACGCATCTGCGTGTCACAAATGAATGCTGAAATCGGTTGGGCGTTAGTGGATTACCGGACGCTGTTTCATCCATTTCAAGAGAGATCCAAAGAGGTTATATTTCCTTTGTCTTTTGACCAATCCCAACATGTACATTGACGAATACTCCGGCTCAATGACCGGATCCGGCTCGAGATCCCATTCTTCGCAATCATATCTGATCAATTTCATATAGGGTAAATAGGCGGGTTTTATAAACTCCACATCCTCCTCGGTAAACCAGTGGCGCCAGTCCCCTGTGGCTTTCTTGCGCACCACCTTCTGTTTGCCGGTCCCGCTGGGCACCTGGGCATCAGGGCTGATGTTAAAACCCAGATGAGCATTCAAATCGGCAAATTGTTTGTTTACCATATCCTCATACCTGAAAACAAACCAATCATCCCCCAGGTTGCTGACGAAGTCCCGCATCCTGCGGTAACGGACCTGCTCCTCTTCAAAAAATTCTTCCTTGTCCCGAGGCCAGTCACCGAAATTTGCATAACGACAAATTTCATAAAATGGTATGGAATTGGGGTCCTGCTCCTTTTTTAGAACCAGGTTCAAATGTGCCCGATATTGCGCTTTGTTTCCCCGGCACCCCCGATGCCATCTATAAAGCATCTGGCTGACGGCAGCATCCCGTGGATCACGCGCCATCCAGATTTTACGATCATAATGCACCCGGTTTAGATGATCGCGGTAGAGCTCAAAGCTTTTTCCTTTACCTTCGTTATAGATGTGTTTATAAACGGCATTCTCGTATTCACCAAGATATTTCCCGGGCTTGCCCCCGGAAAATGCCTGGCAATTCTTTAGCCCTCCGGACACCTTATATACCAGTGCCGTGGTTCCTGATTTTCCGATTCCCAAAATCAAAATTTTCATTCCAATTCCCCCCAAAAATGGGAGGCAGACCGAACGGATACGCCGGTTGCCTCATTCGTTCCGCAACAAGTAAGCTGGTTCATGATCCACAATAATGAGTATTATCGACGATCTATTGTTGGAAAAGCGCTCGTCTTGAGTCCTCGGGTCGCGGATTTAGCAAATACCGTTCGGGCATCCATCCGTGTTCCGCCGGTGAAATGCATCACATGTTGATGCGAAAAAATTGATCCTTGATCTGCTGAATGGTAATTTTTTTGTCGTAACCCAAAAGGTTTTGAAAACGTGACCCACAATCGGACATTTCGTCTTGCGAGATTCCAGGATAGCGATAACGTAAAAATTCCGGTCGGTTGTGGCCCATATTAGGCAGCTTTCCTCTCTTTATTTTACGCCGCCTACGCTTTGCGGCCCAAATCCTGATTTTTATACGGTCAATCAGGGCGGGTTTAGGAATTTTAGACCAATTTTCTACCATTTTTTCGAGTACATCTACGATCTTTTCGCAGGCCAGCGGACCGACCTGGGATGCCAGATGATGATCCATAAGTGCCCTGCGGTCATCACCATCAACAACTCCAAGCCGGCCGGAAAAGATCTTGTCTAAAGTTTCTTGTAGTTCTTCAAAGTTGAAACACTGGAGACTCAGCTGGTTTGCCAACTCATGAAAGTCATGATCAAATTGTTCATTAACTCTCGCCCGGTATGCAAGCGAGGGCACGCCCATGGCGTAAGCTTCGACTCCGGTAGTACAGCCATTATGCAGCAGGACCTTGGCCGCCAGCAGCCAGGGGACGACGTTACCCTTATTCTCTACGTGTACGCGCTTGCACTTTGCGGCAATATTTTGATAAATTTTTGGATTTTCAGCAGGATGCGGCCGTACCACTATGGCATAGTGCGGAAACGTCTTTTCTAGATCAGGTATGAGTCGCTGGAATTCTTCTAAAATACTCCGTTTGTATTCGCTGAAACCCACAGCATAGTCGCGACTGAGACCCATGCTTTTTGCACGTCGGGTCAAAATCGGCTGTTCCCCGGGATTGGCAGCGGGCATTAGCGTATTCATTTCGGGATAGTATGCATTAATCAAGTTAAAATTGGTGTTGATGAGGATAAAATCGCCATATGCCTGGCGGAGCGTTTCGACCTCTTTTTGGTAGTACCCCCGTAACTCAGGTCGTAATAGATCCCCGCGCGGATTGCCGGTAACGTGGATGGGTATGTCCGCAGGCATCTCGGGATAATTGCGCCATAATTCAGCATTTTCCTCACCCCAGGCAAACAGATGAGAGATATACACCAGGGCGTCGGAAGAGAGACGGTGTCGGAAATAAAATTTCGGCGGCAGAGCGATCAGGGCTTCCTCATCCCATACGACAATTTTACAGCCAAGCTTTTCCAGCTTGCGAAATACTTTATTGCTGGCATCCGTTGTGCTCTTGGAGAGGTAAATGCTTTTCGGAAAAGAAGGAATGTGATAATGCATTTCGCGCCGCGGCCCGATTATCGAAGGAAAACCTCGTCTTGCCGCCACACAGGCAAGCAATAGCTTGGCTTCTAGCTCGCGCGTCTGAATTTCGACTGGAATGAGCAGAGTTGGTTTATTGGTTTTCATGTTTCTAAATCACCTATTTTAATGACCCGAATTCTTAAACTTTTTATAGTAATCCTAATAATTAACATACGTCAAGGATAAACTGCCGCCGCACAAGGATGGCTTTGCGAAACTTCGCAAAAAATATAAACCGGCGGAATTGATGGGAATACAAATTTACTAAAATTTTAACACCGTGAAAATAAAGGCAGGATCTGTAAGGTTTTGTCCTGTTTCAGCTTAATTTCTTTTGTACTTTCATGAAAAAAAGCTGTGTTTTCCGTTTGAGATTCTTGTTGTAATAATTTTGGTGCATGACCGCTTCAGCGGCATACATGCGGGGATATATTTCATCGTCGGGCCAATCGGTAAAATTAACAGGGACCTTTCCCCTGCTGAAACCCTTTTCTAAAGCGGCTAAATAGGCCGGTTCATCTTTAATCAATCCCTGAAGCAGGCAGTCATCATAAAGCTTGGATCCCGGTATGGGGGTGATAAGGCTGAACCGTCGCCCCGGATGATCAACCCGCCGGAACAGGTCAATGGTCTCCTGCACCGTGCCTTCATCCTCTCCCGGATAACCGAAGATTAATTGAACCTTTATGGGAATCTTGGCTTTTTGAGTGTATTTCATAGCGGACTCGATTTGTTCTACGGTAATTTTTTTATTCATGTTGTCTAAAATTTTCTGGCTGCCGGATTCAATGCCATATCCAAGCCCCACACAATTCGCATTTTTAATGAGCCTTAAAAAATCCGGGTCGACCAGATTGACTCTGGCCTGCCCGGCCCACGGTATTTTAAGGGATTTCAACATGGGTGCCAATTCTTTAAACTTCTTTTTGCTTGAAAGGAAAAGCTCGTCACCGAAATAGATTTCTTCCAGGTCGAATTCCTTTTTCAACCCCGCGATCATCTCATATATTTTGCGGGGTGACATCCTTCTGAAACTCAGACACGATTTGGAGCAAAAATGGCAGCTATAGGGGCACCCTCTCGAGGTAATGAGGGTCATGGCCCGGATACCCGTATTTGTGATACCGGCAAATTTATTGTTATGTCGAACATATCTTTCCATATCGAACAGAGAAAAATCCGGCAGCGGAATCGCATCAAGATCCACAAACCGATCCTGGGCCGCGTTAAAAAGGATATTTCCGTTTACCTTGAAGGCAATGCCCTTTACCTTCTCAAGATGATCCCAGGATTGTAATATTTCAACACCGGATATCTCTCCTTCGCCGATCACGCATACATCAACCGCGGTGGTTGCCAGAACCATCCGGGCCTGATATGATGCCAACGGTCCGCCGACGATGACGGGTACGCTGTATTTTTTTTTGACGGTTTCAGCAAAAAGCTTAAGCGCCGGATACTGGGTTGAAAAAGAGGTGATTCCGACAATGTCAAAATTGCACTTGTCGATTTCCGGCAGCAGCTCTTCTTTGCTGAATTGCATTGCCTGCCCATCAAGAATTTCGACATCATACCCGGCCTTTTGATATGAACCCGCCAGTGAAGCCAATCCCCATGGAAAACTGATAGATGTCCGCTTCCGCTTTTTTTTCTTCTTTTTTTCATGCATCGGCTGGATCAGTAATATTTTTTTAAATTTCATATTATTTACCTCCACGAAAAAAAAGCGCCTGCTTTTTACTCAAAATCACTTTCTTCAATCAAGGTATCGGCGGTCACAGATCGTTTCAAGCGACGGCCGATTATATCCGCCAACCGTGCTGGCGACAGGCCTGTTCCGGGTTTTTTTAAAGTCAGATCATCCGCTTTCAATATCGAACCGGCCTTGAGATTTTTGCGGGCCACGATACTTTTTGTAAACGTAGAACGCAATTCGTCGAACTCTTCAGCAATCGCTTCTTTATCAACCGGATTGTCCATCATTTTTTCGATAAAACGGGCACCTTCCACCAGCTGCTTCAGCTCGGCGGTCGTTATCGAGGCCAGCACATCCGGACCAAACATTTCCCGACTGAATGTCACGTGCACCTCCAGCATCTGGATGCCGCAAGCAACCGCTGCCAGCCCCGGGTAAATGGTTCCCGAGTGATCGGATAGGCCCACCGAGCCACCATACCGTTCCCGGAAAAAAGAAATCAAATTAACACCGATTTTTTCCGGCGGGCACGGGTAAGCTGTGGTGCACTGCAGCACCACTAGCGATACGCCGCCGTCTTTTATGCGATCGACGGCACCGTCAATTTCGTCGAGGGTGCTCATCCCGGTGGAAAGAATAACCGGCAGACCGGTTGTAATCATCTTATCCAGCATGGGTGTGTTGGCCGTTTCGCCGGAGGGCACCTTCCACGCCGCCACACCTATTCGCGAAAGTAAGTCGACGGCTTCAACGGAAAACGGTGAACTGAGAAAAATGAGGCCCCGTTCATCCGCATGATCTTTGAGGCCCAACCACTGGACCTCTGCAAATTCCATACGTTGCCAGTAATCATACCGCGTCGCATCCTGTTGGCTGAATTTAATGCGCCAGGGCTCCTGCGGGGTACTTTCAGCAGCAGCGATATGGGTTTGAAATTTGACCGCATCGGCACCGGCATCGGCGATGGCATCGATGTATGCATGCGCCATTCCGAGGCTGCCGTCATGAGCCTGGGCGACCTCGGCAACGATCAAACAGGGCCGATCTTCTCCGATATTGTAATTTCCGATTTGAAAATGCAGTGACATGTTAACTCTCGACAGATGGATTTAAATCATTAAAATTGGTGCCACAATTCGGCAATGTCCTCTCCCCAGGCGCAAAGCCGGGAGACATGCGCCATTGCAGCAGGAGATAGACAGCGTGAATAGTAAGTCTCAGCCGGCAGATGCACAAGCGCCTCTTCATCCCAGGCAACAACTTCGTGACCCAGATGGCGCATGATCCGAAACATCATATCGCTGGCGCCGGTGATGCTTTTGGACAGATAAATCCCCCTGGGAAAAGATGTGATCTTGAAATGGAACTCCCGCCGTGACCCGACATAGGACGCAAAGCCGCGCCGCGCCGCGATGCAGGCCAGCAAAAGCTTGGGATCCAGTTCCCTCACTTGGTTTTCAACCGGGATAATTAGAGATACATTTGATTTGGGTTTTTGCATGCCGATATTTTTCAATTGCTGATCCTAAACATGACCTCGGAAATCTGTTCTACCTTTAATTCTCGGTCATAACCGAGCAATTGTTGAAACTGCAATAACTTGGCGTTGAGCGCATCCAGTGATATGCCCGGATAGCGGTGGCGCTGGAATTCAGGTCGATTATTAGACCCCGGAAGACGTGATTTTATCCCTTTCGCCAGATGTAGCCCCCGAGTTACGATCCAGCGCTCCAGCTTGTTATTTAAAGCCAGCGGACTAGGGGAGTCGAATTTTTGCGCAATGATTCCCAATACATCAACCATGCGTTCACAGGCCAGCGGTCCATCCTGAGCAGCCATATATTGTTTTATCAAAGCCTGCCGCTCATTTCCATCTGCAGCGCTGATTTCCCCTTTCAAAATATCCTGGAGGAGGCCTTTTAACTGCTCAAAATCGAAACATTGATGGCTGATTTTGTTCGGAAGTACGTAGAAACCGTAATCATAATCTTCATTCACCGTCGCCCGGTAGGAGATGGCGGGGACTTTCATCGCATAGGCCTCGACACCCGTGGTGCATCCGTTGTGGATGACGGCTTTAGTGGCCATCAACCAGGGCACCACATTTCCTTCATTGGTTACAAATACCCGCTTACACCGGGAAGCGATCTGGTTGTACACAGCGTGATTTTCAATGGGATGCGGCCGCACAATGATATTGTAATCCGGAAAGGATTTCTCCAGTTCGGGAATGAGCCTTTTAAAGTGCTCAAAAACCGCCTGTTTGTGATCGCGCAATCCTTCGGCATACTCACGACTCATCCCCCGAGCTGCCCGGCCAAATGCCGGGTTTCGGTCCGGTCTTTTTACCGGCTTAAACAGATTCATATCCGGGCCGTAAGCATTGACATGGTTGAAATTGGTGTTGATTAAAATAAAATCACCGTATTTTTTGCGGAACTGTTCCACCTCATCTTTATAAAAGGTTTGCATTTCCGGACGCAGCATATCGCTGCGAAGATTGCCGGTGATGTGAATCGGGGTATCACCCGGTAAGTGGGCATACTGACGCCAGAGTTGCTCATTATCCTGGCCCCATGCAAACAGATGCGACACATAACGGATGGCATTGGGATCCAGCCGGCGGGAAAAATAAGTTTCCGGTGGAAGATGGACCAGCGCCTCCTCATCCCAGGCGATGATTTCATGACCGAACTTTTTTGCCACCCGGAAGAACAGCAGACTGCGAATCGTCATGCTTTTTGAGAGATAGATGCTTGGCGGAAATGAATCGATGTTAAATTCCATTTCCCGCCGAGATCCGATCACCGAGGAAAAACCGCGCTCGGCCGCCACACAGGCAAGCAGCAGCTTCGGATCGAGCTCACGCACTTGATTTTCGACCGGAATTAACAATAAGGGTTTTTTGTCTGTCATATGTTGATTATCCCCCGTCTAAGCGCTCCATCAATCAAGTTGCTTCAACGGATAAGGGCTTTGCGGTACTGCCGGCAATGGCGCGTCTCCGTTTGACACCAGATTCTCAGCCAGGTGCCAGTCATAAGGATTATTGACATCAAATCCTTCATATTCTTTAGTTAAAAAAGGCATCAAAACACTGCCTGCAATGGTTCGCTCCTGCATAACAACCCGCGTCCAGGCAATCTCAAGGCTGGCGTTTTGAACATACACTTCGGGCAGTGACTGATACTGGCTGCTATGCCAGGGTTGTTCCGGCGGGCTCAATGGTAAAAGCGGCATCATCCGCCTTCGGCGGACAACCCACATCTTCCCGGGATGCTGCCGGCACTTCTCAACCGCACGCAGGGAATCGACACCGTCTTCTGCCAGAAATGCCTTCCAGGCACGCTGGATGGTCTTGGGCAAACGAAACGGGCTGGTGGGCCGCAAAATACTAAAACAATCATATTCGCGTCCATCTTCCTCAAGTTTTTTTAACGTATACTCCAGCCATTCGATGTCCGGGGAAACATCACCGGCCAGCTCCGGGGGACGCAAAAACGGTACTTCAGCACCATAATAGCGGGCGATATCGGCATAGCGCTCTGAATCTGTGGAAACAATCACAGCCGAGAAAACATCGCTTTCCAGGGCGGCTGCAATGGTGTAAGCCATTACAGGATGCCCGGCCAGGGGGCGAATATTTTTATCCGGCACGCGCTTTGATCCAGCACGTGCGGGAATCAATGCGACGATTGTGGGTTGATTTTCAGTCATCTGATTACTTTAATGGATTATTTTGGAGCTTTCTCAATTTTTTTAGTACTCTCCCGAACGATCAGGGATTAAATAATCCATCACGAAAGCACGAAAGAATAAAAACACGAAAAATGAAAAAGGATAAAATCTCGTGTTTTCGTGGTTAACTATTTTATTTCATAGTCAGCTGGATTCAAACTCCTATCCTCTGGTTATAAATTCCGCAATCCGAAATCCAAAATCTAAAATCATTTGTATCTGTCCTCCATGTCCTTCAATCCGTAATCCAAAATCCGAAATCTAAAATTATTTATATCTGCCCTCTGACACGTGTCTTCTG